>WOR8_10009163_pt1 | contig 11137 bp, 8 predicted proteins | sample DeeMarSeWOR38_10_FD_19890 | JGI IMG/M metagenome (IMG submission 19890)
TCTCATCATTTATAATCAGAATCAGTTGTTCAATCGATTGTGGATGACCACTTCGCGCCTGATGGAAAACTATACCATAGTGCGGTCTATTCTCAAGTTTTGCACCATACCATTTTCTCATCGCATCAATTGACCACTGAATGGTTTTATCCTGATGGCATTGATTACAGGCGTTTGGAGAACCAATCTTTTTTGACAAATCCGGTCTTGGAATCCTGATACTGTGATCTCTCCTCGGATCAACAACCATATAGGTAGTTTCCGGCATATGACAATCCATGCAACTGCCACCCCGATCATCAGGTTTATGAAAATGATGTTCTTTTGTATCAAATTTTTGTTGCAGGTGACAGCGAAAACAGAGTGAATTATCATGTATATACACTTTGGTACTGTGTGGTTCATGACAATCACTACAGACAACACCTTTTTGATACATTTTGCTCTGCAGGAAAGAACCATAGACATAAACTTCCTCTTTTATTTGTCCATCATGATGATAAAACGCTTCCTCTAACGGTGGAACGCGATGCGTATTCAGAAAAGGTTCACCGTAAATATAATCATCCGTTAAAGCAGATCGGCGGGCATGGCAACGCGCACAGACTTCAATCTGAATATCAGAGCTCACCGGAACTGTTCTTTCGGCACTACCTTTCTCCATATCATTAAATACCCAAACGCCATCATTCAGATCCTTCAGTCGAACTTTTAATCCCATATTACCTTTGACCGCAACACGTTTTTCCTTTTCGTATTGTTTAGCCCATGCGATATGATCAGATCCGGGGCCATGACAGGCTTCACACGATACATCAATTTCGGAGTAGGAAGTATGATAGGTCTCCGTCTGAGAATCATAATCTTTGCGCAGGTTTGTCGAATGGCATTCAGCACACATATAGTTCCAGTTCTGATTCATGCGTGTCCAAAACAGCACATCATTTGATTTAATCTGTTCCTGGTCATATATATGAAACCACCTCTGTCCGCCGGCAGATTGGGGTCGCGTATCCCAACAAAGAGGTAGAACCTGAAATTTACCACCAGGAAATGCAACCAGATACTGCTGCAAGGGTGATACACCAAAGACATAAGCGATCTCAAATTCTTCTAAATTCCCGGATGAACCCTCTGTATAAACATAGTATTTTCCTTCTTTTTTATAAAATTTGGAGGTGATACCGAAATGAGTAAAACTGGCATCATTAAAATTGCCAAGGACGGTTGTATCATTGACAATCTGCATCGCCAGATCATGATGAGAGTCCTGCCAGAGATTATATTCTTTTTTATGGCAGTCCATACAGGCTTGCCGGCCTACAAATACGAGAGAATCAGCACTTAAAACCGAAATAGATGTACTTATCGCCGGGGTACTTTGGGAAGGAGTCGACAATTTTGTCCAGATCACAAAACTTACGATGATAATTAAAAGCGTTGGAATGGCATAATATAGGACATGTTTATACTTCATAGTTGAATCTCTAAATCCAATTTTCAGTCATTGTTTTTTACATCGTAAATTTGCAGATTTAGATTGTAAAAAAAAAATGAAATCATTATTTATATTTGCGGTATATTTATCAGAGGTGATTATACAATTTCCGCCAATTGAATTATCATATTTTCGTAGCAAGGCAATTAATCGCGTTGTTACATTAACAAACGTAAATCATTATTTATATTAACGTTTCAATTAAAAACCAATGAATTACGTACACGGTTATTCACCCCGGGAATCCGAGAGGTTACAGGATCAATCAAGGATTCTGGAGGATCTGCTTCATAATGGAACATCGTATCAAAAATTAGAGCATGTATTGGAAGCAGGATGTGGTGTGGGTGCTCAAACCCGATTTTTAGCAAAACGAAATCCCCGTTCAATATTTACATCTGTTGATATCTCAGAAGATTCCCTGGATCAGGCGCGAAATATGATCGGGCAAGAAAACATCACAAATGTTACTTTCAAACAAGAAAATATACTTGAACTGAGTTTTGCTGACGAAACCTTTGACCATATTTTTGTCTGCTTTGTCCTTGAACATTTGGAAGAACCGGAAAAGGCGCTGCAGGAACTTAAACGTGTATTGAAAACAAATGGTAGTATAACTGTTATCGAGGGAGATCATGGCTCCTGTTTCTGGACGCCACTAACCAAAGATGCTCTTACCGCCTGGAACGCACTAATCAAGGCTCAGGCCGATCTTGGCCACGATTCACTCATAGGACGAAGACTGTATCCTCTGCTTGCAGAGGCAAATTTCCAAATAGAAGATGTCTCACCCAGATTTGTTTATGCAGATTGGTCGAATCCTGACTTACTCGATGGTGTTGTAAATCGAATCATTGTGCCGATGGTACATGCTTCTGAAAATCAAATTTTGGCATCCAAAATTATAGATAAAGATATCTGGGAAAACGGTTTAGCAGAGTTAAGTAAGGTAGGTATAATTCCCGACGGTACTTTTTTTTATACCTGGTTCAAAGCAGTGGCCTATAAATAGAAATTCCCCTGCGCCGCTGAATTCTTGGATGATTTCATCCCGACATGTCGACAGGATGGAGACATGTATGTCGGGGTGCGAGAACTTAATGGTTAGGAGGAGACCCATGCCAAATGAAAAATTTGAGGAAAAAATAAACTGTACCCGCAAGGAGTGCACTGAAGAACAACCATCTCTTAAGTTGAAAAAGATTGTTCCCCGAGAAAATAAGATGGTTGGTTATTACCGGTGTAAATGCGGAGCGAAAAAGACTTACGAGCATTGGAATTAGCGCAATTAGTCATTCCCGCGAAAGCGGGAATCCAGGCAAGAGAAATAGTATGGATCAATGGATCCCCGCCGGAGTTTACCCCGCACGTGTTGCGGGGCGGGGATGACAAATGTAGATTATTTCTGGAGGAGATAACGAGGACCTCACCCCCTAGCCCCTTCTCCTGAGAGGAGAGGGGGAATACCAAAGGATTATATTTTGATAGTTTGAAGGACAATAATTATGAAAAGAAGGAATTTTTTAAATAAACTGGCAATAGGAACAGCTTCCGGAGTTGGTGTCATTAGTTTAGCGGCAGCGATTACCGAAATCATGCCCCCTGCGACCACATCATTCAGTCTTCAGCAACTAGGTTACATCGAAGACTTTCCGGTCAATGAATTCAGTTATATTCCCGATAAGAAGATCTATCTCTACAGGAGCAGAAGTCATCTGCGGGTATTATCGGCAGTATGCACCCATCTGGGCTGTACAATAAAAAAATCCGAGCAAGGTTTTGATTGCCCCTGCCATGGTTCACAATTCGATAAAATGGGGCAAGCCTGCTCAGGACCAGCCTCCAGACCACTGGACCGACTAAAAGTGAATTTAACTGATCAAGGATTAATCACGGTGGATCTGAATAACTACGTAGCTGAAGATTTTCGTTTACCATAAAATGGCTATCGATGAAAAAACGAATAAAGCAATCTTCGATTGAACGCATCAGAGCGGTCACAAAGAATTTTTTTCTTCATTTTCAGTCACCGAAAATTCATGTCCATAGTCTTCAGCCTACCTTTACCTATGGTCTCGGTGTTCTGAACCTCTGTTTGTTTATAATCCTTCTCATTAGTGGATTGCTATTAATGATCTACTACAGACCTACGATTGCCCACGCTTATAATTCAATCCTCGATATAAATCATGTTGTCACAGGAGGACGATATCTTCGAAATATGCATCGCTGGGCCGCTCACGGACTGGTCTTTTTTTCAATCATTCATATGAGCAGAATTGTATACACTGGCTCATATACACATGGACGTAGTCTCACCTGGAATATCGGTATCTGTCTTTTACTCATCACTTACAGACACTTTATCGATTACTGCATATTTTGATCCGGGATTGGTCATTAAAAAACTTCTTTTAGGCGGTACGGATGTGGAACAAAATACCCTGACCCGTTTCTATTTTTTGCATATTATTTTCCTTCCCTTGCTTTTTATACTTTTTACAGGATGGCATTTTTGGCGTATTCGAAAAAGCGGCGGTCTTAACTTACCGGAAGGAGTTGATCAAATAGCAATGGCCAAGGATCCTTCAAAAAAGGAAAAGTCTAAACTGGAGAAAAACGAGTATTTACTATTTTCCTGGCCAGTGGCTTTGTGGGCAGAAGTTTCAATTTTTCTGGCAACCCTGGCCATCCTGTCAATTTTTGCTTTTTTTATCGATGCGCCCCTCAAGGAACTGGCGAATCCGGCAATGCCCGAAAATCCGGCCAAAGCCCCCTGGTATTTTCTAGGTGTTCAGGAATTGGTTTCCTACTCATCATTCGGAGGAGGAATCCTGGTACCGCTTTTACTAACAATCGCCCTTCTCTCTTTCCCGTATGTAGATAAAGAGGGTAAAAATACCGGTAAATGGTTCTCAGGATCCGACGGTTTACGGATACTTATACGTTCTGCTATGTTCTCATTTGTTGTCATCGTTATTCTCATATCCATTTTGGTTGGATTCGGATGGGTTCGTGACTGGATCCCTTCATTCCCGGTATCATTATTAATTCTGGTAAATCCTGGTATCCTTACTTCCTTGATTTTTGTTCTGTATTCATGGTATGTTATGAAACAAGTAAAGTCAAAACGATTTGCAATTATCGCACTATATACATGTATTATAACCGGCTTTGCGCTATTCACTGCAGTTGGGATATGGTTACGGGGGCCGGATTGGGAATTTACATTTTTATCATTCTTTTAATTATTAGTTGCAATCCATCCCGCAAATGAGGGTGGTGCACAACGATTGAATTAATCCATATTGTCATGCCTGCGAAAGCAGGCATCCAGATGATGAATCATCTAAGTGCTTGTTTTTTATGGATTTCTCCCCGACTCGGTCGGGAACGGGAATGACAGATATCGATATATTGTTGACGATACTTTGAGAGATACCCTAATTAGAGACAGGTTCACTTACGGGATAGACTACAACTTACCAGACTTATGGAAGAAAAATATTTAAAACTTTATAAGATACTCTCAGTAATCTTCAGTCTAATATTTATTGTATTTGCCTTTTTGATGATGTGGGAAGAGATTGTAGAACCGGAATGGAAAAAAAATCAGAAAGCCTATCAACAAGTACTGAGGCAAAAAGGCGTATCATCTAATCTGTCACAATCTGATTTTGGTATCAAGGAAATTGAAATAAAAGATGTCAATCACATAGATCGTTGCATAACATGCCATGTGACAGTAGGTCAGGCTACAATGGATTCACTTCCCCTTCCATTTTCACAGCATCCGCAGGAAATCATCAATCGTCATGATCTGGCGTCCTTTGGATGCACACTCTGTCACAACGGCAGTGGCAGGGCTCTCCGGCGAGAGGAAACCTGTGACAGAAATAATCAACCACAATGGCGCCCTATTGAATCTCATTGTGCCCACTGCCATCTGGCTGTATTCGATTCATCATCCGCTTATACATCGATGCCTACCATATCGGTGGGATTGAAGACATTTAAAAACTCAGGTTGTCTGGGGTGTCATAAACTTCGCGGGATCGGTGGACCCTTTGGTCCGGATTTGACTGCTGAAGGCACTAAACTTTTAAAAGGGTATGATTTTAAACACATCGTCGAGGAAAAAACACTACTGAACTGGCATTATGAACATCTCACGGATCCGGGGAAAATTTCCGCTGGAAGTATTATGCCAAAGTTTTCTTTTTCACCATCTGTTCAAAGTGATATCATTACTTTAATCTTAGGATTTTCTGAGCCAATTTTACCCCTCCATTATTATGATTTAAATGTTGTTAAGGAATTCAAGAGGAAGAGAGAGAAATTCGATGGCATATCCACTTACCAACTTTTATGCCTGGCCTGTCATGGTGAAAGTGGAGATGGACGGGATTATAAAACAAATATATTCGGAGTGCCTGCTCTGGCTAATCCTGATTTTCAGGCAGTTTCTTCTCTGGATTTAATCTCATTTATGATAAATGAAGGACGGGGCGATCGTTACATGCCAGCCTGGCGAAGCAGGCACTCAGGATTGATGGAGGATGAATTACTATCATTGATAAAATATGTTCGTCAATGGCGGAAAGAAGCACCTGCATTGAATGATGTATTAAATGCACGTCATAATATAAATGAGGGTAAGGAACTATATTTACATTATTGTGCAACCTGTCACCGCAAAGATCGTAGTGGAGGAATCGGCCCAAACCTGGCAAATGCATCTTTTTCATCATTAGCAACTGATAATTTTTTATACATGACTCTAATCAAAGGAAGAGCCAATACGGCAATGCCTGCCTGGTCACGTTTTGAAGCCTCATCACTGAAAAGTCTTATCAGATTTTTGCAACCAGCACCCGTAAAATTGGCCAATCGCCCCCTTTTTCCAGATTATAAGGGCGACATTAATAAAGGCAGTCTTTTATTTCATTATCAATGTAGTCGCTGTCATGGATCTGATGGTGAAGGAGGAATCGGTCCGGCGATTTTAAATCGTGATTTTCTTGAAGCCGTTGATGATGATTTTATCATTATGACAGTTAAACAGGGACGAAGTCATACACCGATGTTTAGAGTAAAACTGTCGGATTCAGAACTGACTGATCTGTTACTCTATATGAAAAGTCAAAAAAACAATGTAGATCTTTATTTAAATCCAGGTCCATCCAAGGGGAATCCTGATCGGGGCGAAGAGCTGTTTCGGCAAATTTGTGCTGAATGTCATGGCGAAAATGGCGAGGGTATAAGGGCGCCTCAACTGAACAACCAGGAGTTTTTGAATGCGGCAACGAACGGCTACCTGTTGGCAACCCTTACTCTGGGCCGTTCAGGTACACCAATGCCCTCATGGGGATTAGCAGACAGAAAGCGGGTAATATTGACCATGAGAGAGAGACATAATATCGTCAGTTATATCCGTAAATGGCAAACGCTATCCATCCGCCGCCAACCCAACGATCCAATCTTTAAATTGCTAAAGCAGTAGTAAAATCTAATTTTCTTTTAACCGCAAAGGACGCAAAGATCACAGTATATGTCATAGTCATTCCCGCGCAGGCGGGAATCCAGGAAAATTATAATTCAATATATCATTTTCATATGGATCCCCGCTTACGCGGGGATGACAGCAGTGGCAATGTCTTTGTGCGCTTTGTGCTCTTTGCGGTTAATAATATTTAAACGTCAACCTAAACTCTATCTTAATACTTCCACCCAAATGAGAGCGTAATACCAAAGTCATTTTTAGCTGCACCTTCAGTAGGAGGCTTACTGTCGTAATTATCATAAAAGGTAAGTCGCCAGAATAAGTCCGTGTAAATTTCCCATTTTAAACTGGTATCAACATTCACACGAGTTCTACCCCAGGTGGTAAAACTTGGATAGATGCGAAAAGTTGTCGTCCAATCGATTTCCGGATCATCGTATTGAAATTTTTTATGCTGTGCAATTAACAAACCCTCTAAACTTTTGTTACTTCCTGCTTTATCTTGATTCCATTCCTGAGTAACTTGTAATCCACCAGCTAAACTCAAGAGATTTGTATTTGTCCGAAAAATATCTTTTCCACCACCAGCCCCGACTAAAAGCCTCAAATTGAGGCCAAGTTCAGTATTTCTTTGTCCGCCGACAAATGTATTTAAAAACCATTTATAGAGAAAGAACCTACTCGTACTCCAGCGAAAATCAATATTTTCAGTTGTATTGTTATCAGCTTTGGTTGTCATGATGGAATTGTATGTAAGTTCATGATAGAATTCCCAGCTTCGGTAAGAACCATTTGCATTCGAGGTGAGCTGTGCTACGTCGCTTGCTTTAGTGTAACTAAAACCGAGATCAACAGAAAATTTGACTCGATCGCTAAATGTATCCTTAATAGGTGTTATAGTTACAACTTTATCAAAATTTACTCGGTAAGAATACTTATTAAATTTGATGATCAGAATTTGAGTGAGACTATCAGAATCCAATGAACCGGAAAAATCAGTACCATCCTCCATCTCTATCCTGAATGTTTCTTTTGCTTTGATATATCTGATTTCAGCCCATTCAATACTGAGGGTTTTCATCGCATCCGTACTGTAGCTTAAGCGGGCGAATTCCATTTTCTTCACTTCGCCCGTGATATAATCGCCGTTCTTTAGGATCACAATGTCTTCTTTTGCTGCAGAAGCAACTGATACCAAAATCAAGTATAATATGAGAAAAAGAAGTACGTGTAAAAAATTTCGATTCAAATCAGATCTCTGAAATTAATTTGCTTAATATAGACCTTGAGAGTATGGTAACCATCAAATTTGGGCGATCCAGCGGATCGCCCCTACAGCGGGCAAAGTTACTTTTAATTGGGTTTACAATTACCAGATCTTAAGTTAAAGGGTCAAAATCAGGAACATGACTCGGTTAATTATATACCCTATCTACCTTATACCCTTATACCCCTATACCCTTCTAACCTTATACCTTTATACCCTTATACCCTAATCCTGTAAATCTTGTCTTTTCTTATAATGCGAAAGAAAGTAATTAAACGAGTTCCGTAGCGCCTTCCCGGTGAACTCCACAAAATCTTTAACCTCATTCCAGGATTCTTCACTGGCATTTTTAGCCTTTTCAAAGTTTTTTTCGGCCTCCTTAACCAATTTTCTTAGTTCTGCAGCCTGTTTTTCATAGACCTTTTTTGCCTCTCCTGAAAATTCTTTCATCTTCACTTCAAGATCATCCAATTGGGAATTGAATTCATCCAACTGTTTTTTTGCCTCGTTAATTAATTTCTGTCGATCCATAATGCTATCTCCTTTATAATTTTACGTGTTATTATCATACATCTTTTTTTAAAATGCAATAAATAAAAAGGTCATTCCCATAAAACACAAATCCTCGTAGAGGATTCATTATGAAGAGTATACTGGAAATGATTTGATTTAAGTATAGAATAAATTTAGTGAAAATATAAATATATTTCCTACACTATTTGCTGCTCTTGCCCGGTTAACATAAAATCAGTATCATTATAATTATGCTTTTGGAACTTGTACAGCATGCCTTAATGATCACCGGCTTCGTTTTCTTGATGATGCTATTGATCGAGTACCTGAATGTCCTGACAAAGGGCAAGTGGCAAAGTATTCTTAAGACCAGCCGTTGGGGAAACTACATACTGGCTGCCATTCTGGGCATTATTCCGGGTTGTCTGGGGGCATTCGCAGTCGTTTCGCTTTATGCTCATCGATTCGTCAGCCTTGGCACCCTGGTAGTAGCGATGATCGCCACAAGTGGTGATGAAGCATTTGTGATGCTTTCTATGTTTCCTTCACAAGCTATATTACTTTTCCTGTTTTTATTTGTCATATCTATTGTTGCCGGTTATGTGACAGATCTGCTTTTCAGGAATCAGGACAGACTGCTTGACCAAACAGATCATGAACTAGAGATTCATGATGCGGATATTTGTCAATGTTTTCCCGGAAAAGAAATATTTAACCAATTAAAAAATATAAGTTTTCCACGAGCGCTTTTAATTACTATGATGATTCTCTTTCTTGTCGCCCTGTTAATGGGTATGATTGAACCCCATGAATGGAACTGGCAAAAAATATCGTTTACGGTAGGTGCCTCTTTTGCTCTTTTTGTGATTGTAACTGTTCCGGACCACTTTCTTGATGAACATTTATGGCAGCATGTTATAAAAAAGCATTTTCTTCGGATTTTTATATGGACATTTGCTGCGCTTTTACTCATACATGGATTAGAAGAGTATCTGGATGTCAGTCAATGGATTGAATCGAATTATTACAGTGTGTTGATTATTGCTTTACTGGTTGGAATTATCCCGGAATCAGGCCCGCACCTGATATTTGTTACGCTCTTTGCACAAGGATCGATTCCTTTTTCAATATTGCTGGCCAGCTCAATTGTTCAGGATGGGCATGGAATGCTCCCATTGCTTGCTGTCTCAAAAAAAGCATTTATTTGGGTAAAATTGATCAATCTGATCACCGGTCTCATAGTCGGCCTAATCGGCCTGCTTCTATTCTAACCATTCAAGGTTAAATCTCCCAACACAAACAAGTGTTTTTAAAAATCGAAATAGAGACTATATTCAATCGGGCTCGGCCAGTTGGATATCTGATTGAATTCACGACTTTTAACTGAGATCCAATGTTCGATTAAATCCGCACTCATAATATTGTCACGTAATAGAAACAGGTGGTCATTTTTCAGAGCATTCAGGGCTGTTTCAAGACTAAACGGAAGATATTTCATCTTAATGCGTGGATCATACTCATCGGCTTCATAGGGGCCATAACCTATCTTGACAGGATCAATTTTATTGATCACGCCATCAAGCCCGGCCATCAGGATAGCCGTTAATGCCAGATATGGATTTGCAGTGGCATCAGGCGGCCGGTATTCAAAGCGAGTCAGTCGTGAATCTTTTATATATCGTGGTATTCGAACACAAGATGCCCGGTTACCCTGTCCAAAATTAATCGCTGTCGGGGCTTCTACACCAGGGACCAATCGCTTATAGGAATTTGTTGTAGGATTGGTAAAGGCACACAGAGCCGGAGCATGTTTAAGAACACCCCCGATATAACACATGGCCAGTTCATTGAGATTGGCATAACTTCCTTTTTTATAAAAGGCATTTTTTTTATTTTTTTCCAAAAAATGATGAAAATGCATGCCCGAACCTGCCTGACCATAGAGAGGTTTTGGCATAAAGGTAAGGAACAGATGATGGTCTTTGGCCAGATTGTGAAGTATATATTTACTTAATAATATTTTATCCGCTGTAGGTAGTAATGTATCAAAATTAGTTTCGATTTCTTGTTGACCGAGGCTTCCGACCTCATGATGATGATATTTTATCGACACACCGGCTTCTATCAGCAGTTTTGTCGCTTCATCTCGAAAATCATCATAGACATCCAGTGGATTAGCGATATGATACCCATTACCCCCTTCTCTTTCCTCTGATTCAATCCTGAAATAGGAGTCTGTGGCTTCCGACTGATATGAAACATCAGAAAGAATATAGAACTCAAATTCCGGTCCCCACATTGACTTATGACCTATTTTATACTTTTGTAACAACTGTTCTGCTCTTTCAGCGATATT
>WOR8_10006580_pt1 | contig 11136 bp, 13 predicted proteins | sample DeeMarSeWOR38_10_FD_19890 | JGI IMG/M metagenome (IMG submission 19890)
CCATCCCCATGGCATCCAGTGGAGCTCCATGGTTAACAATAGAGTCAGAATAAAAAAAGCTAACCCGATTCCTGCGCGATACCGCGTTTCCCGGTATCGCGCCGATTGGTCGATGACCATGGGCACGATTTCCCCACGCGTGCGACCTTCGGCCTCCATTACGGCCTGATGAATGCGCTGGCGGTTTTTGTCAGAAAACGTCATGCTGGTTTACCAGTTTCCCGAAGCGCCCCCACCTCCGAAACTCCCGCCGCCTCCACCCAATCCACCACTAAAGCCTCCGCCCCCGAACCTTCCCGCTCCACCTGGTGGCCAGGAGGGTCTTGGCCATCCAAAGCTAGAGTCATATCCAAATGGACTTCGAGTCGATGGACCTCCGACATTATTGAACAAACTGACGAGGAGAGAGGTCACGGCTCCCGCGAGAATACCTAACCAGATGGCCGCAGGAAATGCGACAAAAAACGAAAGCAGCATACCAATCACGCTGCCATTGAGACGTCGCCGTGACCCTAAAAACAACCCTACCAGCGTTCCCAGAAACACGGCTAATCCAAAAATTTCCCACAGCCCTAATTGGTTATGCGTGGTTGGGGGGAAAGGGGTGGAATTCGTGTAGGTGCCTTCAATGGTACCCAAGATCGCCTGGACACCTGCGACAATTCCGTCCGAGTAGTTCTCCTGTCGAAACCTCGGGACCATTTCATGCCTGATAATTTGGGAGCTTTTGGCATCGGTCAGGGTGCCTTCCAACCCGTAACCCACTTCAATCCGGATCTTGCGTTCTTGAATGGCTACCAAAAGGAGCACGCCGTTATCGGTGCCCTTTCGTCCAAGGCCCCACGCTGAGGCCACCTGATGGGAAAACTCCTCTAACGGATGCTCTTCCAAGGAAGGAATGGTGAGGATGGCGATCTGATTAGAGGTGGTGGCTTCATGCTTCTCCAGGATGGAATTGATTTGGGCAATGGTGGTGGAGGAAAGAATATGGGCCTGATCCACCACTCTCCCGGTGAGCGGAGGAATCTCCAATGCCCATACGGCTGGCGTCAGGAGAAGAATACCCAGCAGCCCCACCCAACCGAGCCGGTAAGGCCACACGCCCGGCCACCATCTCAAGGCTTGCATGTCGTAAGTTCTCACTTACAGGTTAGAACTTCACCTCTGGAGGTGTGGACACCGCCTTTTCGTCGGCCACGGTAAAATTCGGTTTAACCTCAAGTCCTAAGAGATACTTGGCGGTGAGGTTGGTCGGGAAAAATCGCACGCCCTTGTTATATTCGACAACCTTATCGATATAGCGCTTGCGGGCGACTGTAATTCTATTTTCCGTCCCTTCCAACTGACTTTGCAGGTCACGAAAATTTTCGTTGGCCTTCAGGTCAGGATATTTTTCCACTACCACCATGAGTCGGGAAAGTGCGGAGGTCAGCCCTTGCTGAGCCTCCTGGAATTTTTGAAACAGAGAAGGATCTTTCAGGGCTTCAGGGGTGAGTTTAAGCCCGGCCACTTGAGAGCGAGCCTGAGTCACTCCCTCTAAGGTTTCTTGTTCATGCGCCGCATAGCCTTTGACTGTTGCCACCAGGTTGGGAATTAAATCAGCCCGGCGTTGATATTGGTTTAAGACCTCGCTCCAGGCGGCATTGGTTTCTTCGTCCAGACCTTGAAGATCGTTATACCCGCATCCAGGCAATAACAGAAGGACAAAGACCAACCCAGCAAGAATATTTTGAGAACGTGCTCGCATCATTCATCCCTCCTTCTGCCATTAAAGAAATCACTTCAAAGCCTGCTTTAACCTAAAAAATAGATAATCATTGGATCGTGCAAAGCAAGTTGACTCGTCTCCGGGAAACAATCAGCCATAAGACGGAGGTTAATCTCAGCGCGCTCGGGAAGATTTTTTGAGGTTTTCAAGGAAACAGCCATCCGTTCGGGAATGTGAAGGGAATGGCCTATGTGCCCGTGGATGAGAACGGATCATCGCAATGCGATCCGGTAACTGGTGAGAGAGGCAACTTAAAATTGAAGCAGAGGCGCTTGAGTTTCTTCAAGGATTTTGTTTATTCAAAAGAGGTTCAATTTTTGCCGGGGAATAGGTTGGGGGTTTCACCCATTTGCCGTCTTCCCTTTTGTAGCCGCCAACTTTGCTCATGTTGGAACGGTGCACTTCCTGGAAGACCGGTTCCATGTCAATGCCAAGTGAGACCGCCGTGCCATAAACGACATACAGTAAATCGGCGAGTTCCTTCGCGATCGAAGGCAGGTCCTTCTCTTGCAGTGCCTCCTGGAGTTCTTCGAATTCTTCCTGGATCAGACGTTTCCGGAGAGTTTGGGTCGGTTCATCGGGAATCGAGGGTGTGGGGGACACGTGAATGTCGAATTGTTCATGAAATTCCTGGACCATGCGTTGTGCGTCGTTCACCGTCTTCTACCTCCCTAACTATGACTTACTGCGTTTCGAAGGGCGTTACTGTTGCTGATAAAGGAGTCCTTCCAACTGTCTGAGAACGAAAGGACATTGTCACAGGACTACAATCAAATAAATATCGTTGACGTTGGTGCCGGTGGGGCCGGTGATGATATGGCCTCCGACATTTTTAAAAAAATGGTAACTGTCATGGTTGTCGAGAAATCGGGAAAGATCGAGTTCTTTCCTGGAGGCCCGTTCGGAGGTTTTTCCATCGGCAAGGGCGCCAGCCACCTCGGTCGGCCCATCCGTTCCATCGGTTCCAAACCCTGCCACAAATACCTTTCGGAGTCCAGCCAGTTCTTGAACAGCCGCTAGGACACATTCCTGTGCCCGCCCGCCTTTGCCTTTTCCTTTGACCGTCACCGTTGGTTCGCCTCCTGCAATGAGGCAGGCTGGCGGAGGAACCGGATTGCCGAATTCGACGAGGTCTCTGGCGAAACCTCCCAGGATACTGCCGATCTCCTTCGCTTCACCTTGCAAGGGGATAGGAAGAATGAAGGGCGTAAACTTTAATCGTCTGGCTGCTATGGCAACCCCTTCTATCGCATGGTGATTGTTGGCAAGCACGATGTGCCGATTGCGAAAAGTTCGTCGCCGGGTTGGTTTCAACGTTTCGGAAATTCTTCCTGTGAGCCCCTTCTTGAAATGGCGTTGAACGGCAACAGGCACTTTTGTCCAAATCTCATAGTGTTTGAGAATGTCTATGGCATCCTGGTACGTGGAGGAATCCGGGACCGTCGGGCCGGACCCGATGGCGGCGAGGTCATCTCCTAAGACATCAGAAATGATGAGGGTCAGGATAGTTGCCGGAGTGGCATGAGCTAGTTGTCCCCCTTTGATGGCGGACAGATGCTTTCGGACGACGTTCATGTCATGAATTGTGGCTCCTGATCGCAGGAGTAAACGGGTGGTGCGTTGTTTGTTGGCTAACGTGAGGCGGGCCGATGGAGCACAGAGCAGGCTGGATGCGCCCCCGGAAAGCAGAACAATCACCAGGTCGTGTTGAGTGAGTGATTGGACCAGGGACAAGATCTGTTTGGTGGCTTTTACACCTCGCCCATCGGGCACCGGATGCGCGGCTTCAAGAATGCGAATCTTTTTGCAGGGTACCCCATATCCATCTTTCACAATAACGATCCCGTCTTCCAGGGAATCGCCAAGCACTTGTTCCAGAGCCATCGCCATCCGTCCTGAGGCTTTTCCCGCTCCGACGCACACGATTCGGCGAAATCGTGACAGGTCGTAGGATAGGTCCCCTGCCTTGAGGTGGTTCCCCTTTCGGATCAGAGCTCCTCGCAAAGCTTCCTGTGGATCGGCGGCCTGTATGGCGGCGGTGATAAGCTTGTTGAGAATGCTCTTGATTCGAGTGTCGGGATAGTGAATGCGAATGGGTGAGGTTTTCATCGAAACCGACCGGTAACTTTTCTGGGTTCTGTGGATGGGGCTATGGTAGCATTTTCCCACATGCGTGCCCTCACTCTTTTACAACAAACGATCACCGATTGCACGCGGTGCCCGCGACTCACGACTTATCGCCAGACGATTGCCCGTGAAAAGGTCAAACGATTCCGGGATTGGGAGTATTGGGGTCGTCCGGTTCCGGGGTTTGGCGACGCTCAGGCCCGGTTGTTTGTGATCGGATTGGCTCCGGCAGCCCATGGCGGGAATCGCACGGGGCGTGTCTTTACAGGGGACCGAAGTGGAGACTGGCTGTATGAGGCCTTGCATGCCTTTGGTTTTGCAAACCAATCCACATCCATCCATCGAGAGGACGGACTTCGTCTCAAGGATTGTTATGTCGCAGCGGCGGTGCGCTGCGCTCCCCCGGCCAATAAACCGACAAAAGAGGAATTCGAGATGTGCCGTCCCTATTTGCTGGAGGAACTCCGGTTGTTACGACGGGTGATGGTCATCGTGGCATTGGGGAAAATCGCCTTTGATGAATACCTGCGGACCTGCCAGGCAATGGGACTTCAACTACCGTCCCCACGCCCGCACTTCAGCCACAAGGCAGAGTATGACTTGCCCTGGGGAGTTACGTTATTAGGGTCCTATCATCCGAGTCAGCAAAATACCTTTACCGGAACCCTCACCCGCCCGATGTTTCACGAGGTCTTCAAAAGGGCCCGCAAGCTTGTCGACCAGTCGTGAGGCGTTCACCAGTCTCCCAAACCCTGGCTGGTCATTTAGGCTTGGTGGAGGCTCTGGCTTCCCAATCCGCCAGGAATTTTTTCAACCCGACGTCAGTTAACGGATGTTTGACAAGTTGCTGGAATACTCCGAAGGGCATCGTGCAGATATGGCCGCCGGTGAGGGCCGCTTCGACGACATGTTGGGGATGGCGCACGCTGGCAACGAGGACTTGGGTGGAAAATCCGTAGTTTTCATAAATCGTCAGGATTTGTCGAATAAGCTCCATGCCGTTTGAACTGACATCGTCCAGACGCCCAATGAAGGGCGAGACGCACCAAGCCCCTGCCTTAGCGGCCAGCAAGGCTTGAGTCGGAGAGAAACACAAGGTGACGTTGACATGAATCCCTTCGCTGGCTAATTGCTTCGTGGCCTTCAGCCCTTCCGGGATGAGGGGACATTTGACCACGATATTCTTATGAAGTTTGGCTAATTCTCTTCCTTCTTTCACCATGGCGGCGGCTTCGACACTGACTACTTCCGCGCTGATGGGTCCATCCACAATGTCACAAATTTCCAGGAGCAGATCTTTGAAATCACGACCCTCCTTGGACACAAGAGAAGGGTTCGTCGTGACCCCATCCACGAGGCCATAACTGGCCGCTTCACGAATTTCTTTGACATTTCCCGTATCGAGATAGAGCTTCATATCAAATCCCCTTTGTTGTATGTTGACGATGTGGCCTTCTTTGTCTCGTGGCCAATTGTAAACCACGCCTTTGTCTTGTACAAATACTTCCAAACGATGAGTGGAAGATCTAATGAAAACCCGCCGGTTGGAAGTGGAAAAGAAGGCGGCATTCCTCTTTGGGGGATGAATAAGTTTGACTGGTAGGAGATCCAGGGCTAGAATTTTCAAAGAGCATAAAGGGGGTTCCTGCTTTCTGACTTTCTGAGGAAGGAGAAGGGCGTGATTCAAAAATATCTATTGATCGGGCTGCTTGGGTTTCTGTGTGCCGGCTGCGGAGGGAATCCGTATTTAGACGCCTCACTGGACCCGGCCAAATTCGAAGGAAAAGACAAGGCCTGGTTTGAAGAAAACTGGGGAAAGCCGAGCGCGAAGTCGTCGCGGTTCTTTGGAGGAGAAAGTTGGGTGTATTCGCGGATTGCCGGTGGCGAAACGCGGTTTCCGTTCTTTAATTTCTCCCCGAATAAGTGCCAGATTGTTTTAGATTTTGATAAAGAAGGTAAACTCGATGATTATGATTACACCGACTGCTGAGGAATTTCATGCTTTTTCGATGTGCCCGGTTTAAGGAGACACCTTTCTGAATTTTCATTTCCTGAGATTATCTCATCGTTCAGTCTATCCGCTCGCCCTTCGGGTGTAGGAGTCTGGATTGTCGCGAACGATCATCATCACTTCAACAATCGAAGAGCTGTTTGTGGCCGCCGCCAGGGAAGTGGTGCGGGTGGTGACGGGCTGCCGGAAAGAGGGTCGGGAGTGTTGCGTGGCCTTGGCGGGCGGGTCCACACCTCGTGGCTTGTACCGGTTATTGACTGGTGAACCCTACCGGTCTCAACTCTCCTGGGAACATCTTCGAGTCTTTTGGGGCGATGAACGCACGGTTCCCCCTGATCATCAAGAGAGCAATTTTCGAATGGCCGAAGAGGCGTTATTGTCTCATGTGCCGGTTCCCTCAGAACACGTGTTCCGGATTGAAGGAGAATTGCCGGCCGGGGAAGCCGCTGCGCGGTATGAAGCCGTCTTGCGGAAACAATTCCGGTTGTCACCGGGAGAAATTCCAAAATTTGATCTGATCTTACTTGGCATGGGCCCGGATGGCCACACGGCGTCTTTATTTCCTGGCACCTCTGCCGTTGAGGAGTCGAACAAACTAGTAGCGGCTCCATGGGTCGAGAAATTGCACACGTATCGAGTGACCTTGACTCCACCCGTTCTCAATGCGGCGAAACATGTGGTCTTTCTCGTGAGTGGACCGGATAAGGCGACGGCTCTTCAGGCGGTGCTAGAAGGGTCTTCGGAGTATGCTCGCTATCCTGCCCAAGTGATCAACCCGACAGCGGGCCACATGGTGTGGTTGGTCAATCAGGATGCAGCTGGTTTGTTGCGGACGGAAACGAAGGCGTCGCCTGCGTGAGAAAGGAGAGATATCATGAAAATGGTTAAGGCGCCTGAGGCCTTTATTCGAGCTTTGCACAAACGACCGGTTGCGTGTCCCGCATCCGGCTGTTCGGGTGCCGTGGCAGTGGAAGAGCTTTCCCAGCCAACCGATCGGGTGAAATCGTTTGGATTGAGGTGCGAACAATGTGGCTGGCACGACACGATTACGGGAGAGAGACAAATGGATCCGCCGTGGGACGAAGGGTCCTTGATGGAAATTACCGAGGAGCACCTCCTGCATTTAGAACCGGTCTGCCCGTATGATCAGGCGCCGGTGGATTTTCATTCTCTGCCCAATCCACCTCGGCGGGCACGCTACCGGATTTCGTGTTTTTTCTGTGGGCGGCAGGAAGAATTGGATTGGCCCCCCGAAGAAGCGAAGCGATGAGGAAGAGCATCAGTCGGCAAGGCTCCCTTTTCTCTCTTCTCCCATGATTCCTGTTCACGATAATCTGAATGCCTGCCAGATGCATTTTCTGTCAAACCAATGAAAAAAATTAAAAAAAAGAAATCGGCCTCTCAAGCCGTCCCGGCCTTTCTGGTTGGATGGACGCATGGGGAGCCGCCCCCGCCAGGCTATGTCGCTGCCTGGTTCGATCAGACCTATGGAGGGCCGCTGGGCATTCGTTTTCTCTCACCGACCGGACATCATCATTTTGAGGCGGCGCACACCAATTGGATTGCCGAAGTGACTGTCGCACCTTCAACTGAAATTGTTGAACAGTGGCAAGGCCGTTTACAGTGGGACCACCCCCGATTGGCGCTCCTGTTTCCTCAGACCAACGTGCCAACAGATCGGCGGGATGCTGCACTCCATGTGGCAAGAATGGCGAAGGGACTCACCCTCCTCACCGACGGGACGGCGTATGATGTGGCCACCGGCACCTATCATAATCCTTCGGACTGGAGTGATCGGGATTTAGTGGAATTTCACCTTGCGGATCATATTCAGGTGGAGCAACGTGAAGATCTGCAGAGAGTTCGAATGTGGTTCCACACGAGGGGACTGACAAAATTCGGGTTGGATGAAGTCGAGACCTTTCACCCTATTGGCCTATCGGGTCGAGAGTTGGAAGAAACCGTGCTCAAGGTGGCGGGACAACTGATCGAGCAGGGAAAAAATCCGAAGGTCGGTGAACAAGTTATCCTCGGTGGAGGCGGTCATCGGGTGACTGTGGTGCGTCATCGGACGGATCCCATTTACGGGATCCCGCTGGCATTCAGGGAATTCAGGATGGAGTAGAAGGAAGACCAAGCAGGCAGGAATCTGAACCTGAAGTCGGTTACCGGGGCGGGGAGACCACGGTTATGCGAGTCCGTGCTCCTCGTCCAATAATTTGGTCGCAAGGGCTCAATTCCGTATCTATGGCAATATTGGGAATTGACCCTGGCCGGCTCATAAGTTGTTGGGTGAGTGCTGTCCCAGATGCCACAGGCCGTGGCAGGTGATAGAGATAGATCATGTCGAGGTCTTCAGCTTGATACCACCCTCCGCCTAAACGGCTCTTGTAAAACTCCAGAATTTTTTCAGGCGGATCAGCGCTGAGGAGCACAGCTGAAGGAAGCGTCTGATAAGCCTGTCCATGAATTTGCGCATTCCCGCTGGGCATGGCACTGGCCAGGACGGCGTTTGGATAGGGAGGGACCATGAAATATTGTGCCGGAGGGGTCCAGTTGTTGAGAAAGGATTCGTGCATGGTGGTGAGCCGACATTGTGGATTCTTGCTGACCGCGGAAAAATCGGCAATGGGAGCATAAGAACTTCCATAGGCGAGCGCCGGCAACACGATCAGAAACACGAGACTAAGCAGATGGAACTTCTTCATGCCTGTACTCCTTACTGCGTCCGGGGTTGAAAAATGGGGAATGGTCCCCAGGCTGTCGGAGAATCATGGCGTAAGCGTAAGGTGCAGTCAACTAGGAGGCGGTCACATGGCTTTGGAGATCATCGTGTTTTGAGCTAGAAGAGGATATCCTGAACCGCCAATGGTAAGTCATTCGGCGTGATGAGAACAATGGCGGTAAAAGCGGCGATTCTAAAATTATAGACATTGGACGAACAGGTGACGAGCCGGTTAGACCCTCATCAGCCTGTCATCCTGAGTCAACGGCGAAGGATCTGTGTCCAGGTAGAGCAGACAGGGCTCAGCGAGACCGGTTATTGATGATTCAGAATTCAACAGCCTGTGCCTGGCCGGTGGAAATCAGGCTTTTCTTTATGATAGCCCTAACTGATTTGTGACCGGCCACGGATGTCGGTAGGGATTAGGAAAGCTTGGGGGCAGCCCCTGGTTTTTGATTGATCACATTCATGGCTAGCGCAATCATTGATCCCACATCGGACACGGAGGCCGGCAATACGAGGGTGTTGCTCGCTTTCGCCAATTCACCAAACTCCCCGATATATTGTTCCGCCACCCGAAGTTGGACGGCCTCAAATCCGCCGGGGTTTTGAATCGCTTCGGCCACTTTCCGGATACCCTCGGACGTGGCTGTGGCAATCGCAAGAATAGCTGAAGCCTGCCCTTCCGCTTCGTTGATCTGTTGCTGCCGCTTGGCTTCAGAGGCTTTAATGACTTGCTGTTTGTCCCCCTCGGCTTCGTTAATGGCCGCATCCCGCTGACCTTCCGAAGCCAGAACCACCGCGCGTTTTTCCCGTTCGGCCCGCATTTGTTTTTCCATGGCGCTGAGCACGTCTTGAGGCGGGTTGATATTACGAATTTCATACCGAAGGACTTTAGCACCCCAGGGCGCCGAGGCTTTATCTAATTCGTTCACGACGGAGATATTGATCGTGGTCCGTTCTTCGAAGGTTTTATCCAGATCAATTTTCCCGATTTCAGACCGAAGGGTGGTTTGGGCAAGTTGAGAAATGGCGAACCGGTAATCGGTAATCCCATAGGAGGCACGTTCGGCATCCAGGACTTTGATATACAAGACTCCGTCCACGCCGACTTGCACGTTATCCTTAGTGATGCAAATTTGCTCAGGCACGTCCAGGGCCATTTCTTTTAACGTATGCTTGTAGCGAATGACATCCAGAAACGGAATAAGGATGTGAAGCCCGGCGTTTAAGGTTGATGAATATTTTCCCAACCGTTCAACGACATAAGCGCTTTGTTGAGGAACCACGACGGCGGTTTTTGACAGAATAATAAACGCGAGTAAGGCTAAAACCAGCGTGACCAGCAATTCACCCGACATGAGATTCCTCCTGTGCGATCGGTTCCGGCTGGATCCAGAGCGTCAATCCTTCAACTCGAATCACTTTGGCCTGCGATCCTTTTTCGAGAGTGGATGTGCCGACATTACGGGCGGTCCAGGTTGATCCATGGAGTTCAACTCTCCCGATACGTTGGCCTTCCAGATTCTCCAGGACAGTGGCAAACTCTCCAACCATGGAATCCACGGGGACTTCATCCTTTCCGCTGAGGAAGCCGGTTCCTTGAAGGGGTTTCCTCAGGGCAAAGAGGGAGATGACGCCGAAGAGCACGAAAAAAAACCATTGAAGCCAGTCGGCTTCGATCAAGCTTAACCAGGCCAGGGCACTCACCATCAAGGCTGCCACCCCGAAAAACAGAAAATAAAAATTCCCGAGACCGCCCAGTGTCAGGATTTCCATCCCGATTAAAACTAGGCCCAATATTGACCAATGCCACCAGAGCATGGGCGGAGACTCCTTCTATTTGCGGGAACAAAGACAAAGAGGGACAGAAAGGTCCGTTCTTTGCCGTTATGTGATGTATCGGTCGTCTTATTGTAAAAACTAAGACCTAATGAATTTTTCAATGCAGATGGGAATGCTGCGGTACTGCTTGTGTGGAATGCTAGCACATTTTCCCCGAAAGGTCTCGGATCCGGCGGAAACAGACGGCATGGTAAATGGGATGCTTCCGGCGTGACCCCGCATCCATATTCTTGACTTATTTCGTCAATTGACCAAGAATTCTCCGCAATTACTTCTTCTTTCTTCCCAGTAAAGACGGTTCAAAATTTGAGAGTCGGAAGCGGCACATCATGAAACTCCGAATGATCTGGTGGTTCAAGGAAATTCGCTGGGTGTTCCTGGTCACTGGAATGCTATTCACGGATCTTGGCTGTTCAACGCCGGGTCAGACGGTTCCAACTCAGAACTTTCCTTCCGTATCCCGCATGGGGATCAGCGGAATGGTCAGAGTGGCCGATGATGCGTTTTTGATCGTGACCGACGAAAAGCATGTCCCTGGGGCACAACCAAGCCTGGGGCTTCTGAAGGTGGATAAGAATGGGTATCGAGTACAACGTGTGGAAATCCAAGGTTTGGCCCCTACTGAAATGCCAAACGATCTTGAGGCGGTGTGCTCGGTCC
>WOR8_10009355_pt1 | contig 11135 bp, 8 predicted proteins | sample DeeMarSeWOR38_10_FD_19890 | JGI IMG/M metagenome (IMG submission 19890)
CCGGGCGGCGATAGAGTCACATAATGCACTGAGGTAAGGAACAGAGCGCAGATCAGGAAAAAGACAGTGTGTAATCAGGCAGTGCCTATCCCGGTGAGAAATGCGGGCTAACAACAGCTGCCTCCCTCGCCCGCTGCGTGCCGCGCACCCGTGTTCGCCGCTGCCGGCCGGCGCGTACCCGCTGGCTCACACCAGGGACGTGGAGGAACCTCGTTGCCTGGCTCGATGCCGATGAACACATGCCGCAGGGGGCCCTGCGTCAGAAATTGATAGGTCCGTTCACAGACTGCCACGCGCTCACCGCGCGGATACACATGGTTTTCGTCATCGCGCACTTCGGCAAAGGGTCCCCGGTAAATGACGGCATGTCCCTTGTCGATACAGGGTTCCAATGAACCCTTTATGGCCGTCACGGTAACGGCACGAAACTCAATGCCCTCGACCCGCTGCCACGGCTCCTCGCCCCACTTGTCGAGCGCGACCGCGAGAAATCCGGCCTCCGCGAATGCCTGCAGAAACTCCTGCTCGTGAAACGCACCCGCAATGCAGCCACTCCAGAGCTCCGCGTCATCTTTCAGTGCTTCCGGTACAGGCTCGTCACTGACGATATCTGAAATCGCAATGCGGCCCCCCGGCTTGAGGACCCGCCAGATCTCCCGAACCAGCTGCGACTTGTCGGCATCGGCGACCAGATTCAGTACGCAGTTGGAAATCACCAGATCCACCGAGCTATCGGGGATCAACGGTTGTTTCGCCTTCTGCAGTTCCTGCCATTGCCGCAGTGGAACCAGGTCGGCAGCGGTCGATACCGGGTGTTGCGCGAGGTAGCCATCCACGGCGGCCAGATCCAGCTTGAGATCGTGGATCCAGCCCTTGAGAAAGCGGACGCGGTCACCACCGAGTACTGTGGCCATCTCTGCCTGATACTTTCGCGCCAGGGCCAGCATGTCGTCATTCATGTCCACACCAACGACCGTGCCGGTCTCGCCGACCAGCTGCGCGGCAATGTAACAGATCTTGCCCGACCCGGAGCCCAGGTCCAGCACCCTGTCGCCGGCGCGAACATAGCGGGACGGGTCTCCGCAACCGTAGTCTTTCTCGATAATCTCGGCGGGCAACTGCCGCAGCAGATCGGTTTCGTAGCTGACAGGACAGCACAGCGCGTCCTGACGGTTCCGCGCCGCCTCGGAATAACGGTGCAAAACACTGGTTTCGATATCCATCAATCTCCTCCCCAACACTGAACGACACCGGCCGCCTACTCCAGCGCGCCACCACAGCTGCTCCCCTGCCCTGCCGTACAGCCGTAACAATGATCCGCCACACGGATCGCCCGGCCGGCGAGCGCACTCGGATCGAGCCGGGAAATGTGGACCGATGTCCGCCCGCCGGCTGCCAATGGCAGGGCGAGCATCTGGTTGAAATCACAGTCGTACACATGGCCCCGCCAATCGACACTGATGAGGCTGCGGCACATGACCGAGCCCAGATTATCGGCCCGGTGCGCTTGCCGAAGCAGCGTCATATAGGCCGTGAACTGACCGCGGGAGACCAGCGTGCTGCCGAAACGCTGAATGGGCATATTGATCAGCACCAGCAGATGATTGAAGCGAATGCCGTAGCGGTTCCCGAGTTCACGCCGGTAATCAGCCTCCAGTTCGCATTGCGCCGGTGGCAATACGGGGCCCTGGGGGTTGTAAACCAGGTTCAGCACAAGGCCCGAACCGGGTTGCCCGTAACCCAGCGCATTGAGCCGCGTCAGCGCCCTGAGTGAGTCGACAAAGACACCCTCGCCACGCTGGCGATCAACATTCTCTCCCAGATAACAGGGCAGCGACGCGACGACCTCGACGCCCTGCCCGGCGAGAAATTCAGCCAGATCCTCCTGCCCCGTTTCTTCCAGGATGGTCAGGTTGCAGCGATCAATCACATGGACACCCGCCGCACGAGCCGCCCCGACCATAGAGCGGAAATGCGGATTCAATTCCGGCGCACCGCCAGTCAGGTCGAGCGTGGCAACCTTGGACCTGACCAGAAACTCGAGCACCTGGTCCACGGTACGCCGGTCCATTATCTCCTTGCGCCGGGGACTGGCGGCAACATGGCAATGCAGGCACTGCTGATTGCAGCGATAACCAAGGTTCACCTGCAGCGTCTCCAGCCTCCCGCGCCGGATCGGGGGGAAATCGGTGTCGACCAGTAATGGCAAGGTTGCGTGCATGCTGTTATTCCAGTGTCCCTGAGTCCGCCGCGCGCCAGTATGCGGCGTCAGCCTGCTGCGGTCCAGCCGCCAGAGGCAGGGGAACGCCCCGGTGCCGGGCCACTGCAACTCAATGCCTTGCGACACGCCTGGCGCTACGGTACTGTGGATTTTCCGGTGTTCAGGGACGGGAATCCACAGGGCAATCCGAGTACTCCATCCAGGTAATATTGATGTACACAGCCACCCGCCGGTGGGTTGTTACGGGTCAGGTGCAGGGCGTGGGCTTTCGGCCCTTCGTTTACCGCCTCGCCACGCGGATGGGTATCAGCGGCTGGGTATGCAACCAGACCGGCAGCGTGGAAATCGTCGCTCAGGCATCGACCGAGGTACTCGAGGCGTTTGCCCGGGCACTGGTCGACGAGTCTCCCGCCATCGCGAAGCCCGCGATCAGTCTCACCGAAACCGTCGCTGCGATCAACACACAGGATTTCATCATCCGCCCCAGCAACGCGGCGGCGCCCCCGCGTATCCATGTTCCGGTCGACTACTTCACGTGTGCCCCGTGCCTTGCCGAACTCGATGCGCCCCGCGAGCGTCGCTACCGGTACCCCTTTACCAACTGTACCCAGTGTGGCCCCCGCTATACCCTGATCCGCCGTCTGCCCTACGACCGCGTCAATACCAGCATGGCCGACTTCAGACTTTGCCCAGCCTGCCAGGCGGAATACGACAACCCCGGCGACCGGCGCTTTCATGCCGAGCCCGTCGCCTGCCCCGCCTGTGGCCCGCAACTCAGTTTTCATGATCGAACGGCATCAAGCGCCGAGACCCAAACCGCCCTGACTGCTGCGTGCCGCGCATTGACACAAGGCCAGATTGTCGCCATCCGCGGCATCGGCGGTTACCACCTGGTCTGTGATGCAGGCAATGACAGGGCCGTCATGCGCCTGCGTAAACGGAAACCCCGGCCGCACAAGCCACTGGCCGTCATGTTTCCCTTCGGCGGGCCCGATGGATTGGCGAGCGTACGCGGCGAGGTCGAACTTGCCGAGGCAGAAGTCGAAATCCTCATGAGTCCGGTACGCCCCATTGTCCTGGCACGCAGGCAAGCCGGCAGCAGGCTGTCGCCACACATCGCACCGGGACTCAAGGAACTCGGTGTCATGCTTGCCTACAGCCCGCTGCATTATCTGCTGGCGAAGGATTTTGCCGCGCCGCTGGTGGTGACCTCGGGCAACATCAGTGGCGAACCGGTGCTGACCGAACCCGCCGCCGTTCGACGGCGACTGGGACATGTGGCCGACGCCTTCCTGCATCACAACCGGCCCATCGTACGGCCTGCCGATGACCCCGTTTATCGTCTCAGCGCGGGCGCGATGCGCCCGCTACGGCTCGGCCGCGGCTGCGCACCACTCGAACTCGCTCTTCCGACGCGGTTGTCCCATCCCATACTCGCCGTCGGTGCGCATATGAAGGCAACCCTGGCCCTGGCCTGGGAAGACCGGGTTGTCGTTTCCCCGCACATTGGGGACATGGGAACACAACGCAGTCTTGACGTGTTCCGCCAGCTTGTCGAGGATCTGCAGACACTCTACGCCGTGACAGCCGCCGCGGTCGTCTGCGATGCCCATCCCGCCTATGCGACCAGCCGCTGGGCGATCAACTCGGGCCTGCCCGTGACCCGGATCTTTCACCACCGTGCACATGCCGCCGCACTCGTGGGTGAGCAGCCGGCAGACGGGCCCTGGCTGGTGTTTGCCTGGGACGGCACGGGCTATGGTGAAGACGGCACGCTGTGGGGCGGCGAGGCCCTGCTCGGTACCCCCGGTCACTGGGAACGCAAGGCCAGTTTTCGCCCCTTCCACCTCCCGGGCGGAGACCTGGCCGGACGCGAGCTCTGGCGCAGTGCGGCAGCGCTGTGCTGGGAGGCAGACCACCCCTGGGATCCGCCGGTAACGGACACAGAACTGCTGCACCACGCCTGGACACGCAGGCTCAACACACCCCAGAGCAGTGCCGCCGGGCGCCTCTTCGACGCCGCGGCAAGCCTGAGCGGCCTTCTGCACCGGGCCAGTTTCGAGGGCCAGGGCCCGATGTACCTCGAAGCCTGCAGCCAGACCATCGGTACGCCGATGGAACTGCCGCTCGAGCGCGATGCCCAGGGAATTCTGCGCAGCGACTGGGCGCCCCTGCTGCCATACCTCAGCGATGTCAGCCAGCCCATCCCTGAGCGTGCCGCGGACTTCCACGCCACACTGGCCCGTGTGATTCTGCGCCAGGCGCAATTGATTCGTGAAGAAACCGGTGTCGCGCGGGTCGGACTGACGGGCGGTGTCTTCCAGAACCGTCAGCTTGTCGAACAGGCCGTCAGGCTCCTAGAGAGCGAAGGTTTCTCGGCGCGGCTGCCCTCTCGGCTGCCCTGCAATGACGCCGCCATCAGTTACGGGCAGGTCATCGAGTATCTTGGCAGTACCGGAACAGCCTAGGATTCTTCAATCTGACGATGACGGATAGAATGGCCACGGAATCCGCGGAAAAACACGGAAAGAACCAACAACGATTAGCCCGGAATTCTCACCGGGATCCCGGATGCTGGCGCAGGGATCGCGTGTCTGGACGCCGCTCTGGGCGGAGCCAGGAAAGCGAAAGGTCCAATGGACCTTTCGCCTGCGAAGCGGGCTTGGCGTAGCCGAACCCTGGGCGCGATAAAGTGGTAGCCGTCGCTACCACTTGAGTGAAGAGCAAGTCCGGGCGCGCGAGAACCAGCCAGGGCCGGGATAGGCACTGCCCGATAACACACTGTCTTTTGATGGTTCATCGCTCTGCTCACTACCTCATACATTAAAATGATCCACCGCCGCCCGGTGAGAAATCCGGGTTAGACTTCTTTCCGTGTTTTTCCGTGGATTCCGTGGCTAATAGAAAAATTACTGGCACTCAGCTTAATGGGTGAGGATCCCTTATTATCACGTTACAATCTACCAAGCCTGTTGACACGCACCCCCCATGAGCGAAGACCATATCTCTCTGTCACACGGCAACGGCGGGCGGTTCATGCGCGAACTGATCGACGGGCTGTTTGCGCGACATCTGCGCAATCCGTCGCTGGACGTGCAGGTCGATGCGGCGAGGCTGCAGCTCGACGCGGGTCCGCTGCTGTTCACGACCGACGGCTTTACGGTTCAGCCGCTGGAGTTTCCCGGTGGGGATATTGGCTCGCTTGCCGTGCACGGGACCAGCAACGACATTGCGGTTGCCGGCGGCCTGCCACGCTACCTGAGCCTCAATGCCTTCATCGAGGAAGGCATGGAAATAGCCCAGCTCGACCGCATCATCGCCAGCCTCGCGGCCGCCGCCGCCGAACTCGACGTTCGGGTCATCGCCGGTGACACCAAGGTCGTGCCTCGCGGCCAAGGGGGCGGTCTGTATCTCGCCACTACCGGTATCGGCATCGACCTCGCACCGGGCAAGCTCGGCCTGAACAAGATCCAGGCTGGTGATGTTCTGCTCGTCAGCGGACCGGTCGGCGATCATGGCATCGCCGTGATGTTGGCCCGTGAGCAATTCGGACTGCGCGGTGAGGTGCGCTCCGATGCGGCCAGTGTCCTGCCCTTTACCCGTGCCCTGATCGACAATCCCGGCCTTCGCTTCATGCGCGACCCGACCCGCGGCGGCCTGGCCACGGTCGCGCATGAACTGCAGCATGCAACCGGCCTGGGAATTCGGCTCGAACAGGCGCGGATTCCGGTGCGTGACCCGGTGCAGTCAGTGTGCGACATGCTGGGCTACGACCCGCTGTTCCTAGCCTGCGAGGGGCGTGTCGTCGCAGTCGTATCTCCAGGCCAGGCTGCCGGTGCGCTGGCGGCCTGGCAATCGCTCCCCGGTGGCGAACAGGCGGCGAGGATTGGCGCCCTCGTTGACGACAGTCCGTACGTTATCCTTGAGACCGAACTCGGCGGTGAACGGATTCTTGAGGAACTGGAAGACGACCCGCTGCCGCGGATATGCTGACAACGCGTGCACACTACCCGGTGATCAGAACCGGGCGGTGCAACACGGGCCGGTCAATAGTAATAGGCGATCAGGTAGATTCCGAGCAGGATCACCACCCACAAAACCATACTGCCGGTCGCCCAGGTGCGGGCAAGAATACCCTGGGGTCCATAATACAGGAACAGCGTACCGATAACCGTGCCCAGACGTCGCAGGAAGCCCATTTGCAGGCGCAGATGCAATGCCAGGGCGGCACCCATTGCACGCCGAAGCGCACGCGGTGCCAGCCGCCGGTAAACCCATTCCGCATCGATATTGACCGCGCGGATTTCCGGCGGGTACAGCCCGCTCAGTTTGAGCCAGGCGAAAGCCAGCGCCGCAAAAAACAGCAGCTGCAGCTGCGCAATCACGTGCGTGCCGGTGTAGGGTGAATACGCCACCGGAAAGGGCAACAGGCTGTAAAGCAGCCAGGGATAGACCCCGATGAACACGCACAGCACGGCTGCAACAGCCATCGCCAGCAGCATGTTCCATGGCGGCTCGCGAATGCGGATCCCTGAGTCGCTGGCGAAGACAACAGCAGCGCCAGCCAGATCCCCTTATAGCCTTCCTGCAGCGCCGCCGCCATCACCATTGACTTGCTGACAAAGCCGCTGAACAGAGGAAAGGCCGAAATCGAGCAGGCGCCGACGATGCAGAGTCCCGTTGTAATGGGCATCGTTTTGTAAAGACCGCCGAGCTCGGTTCCCTTGATCTTGCCTGTCATATGCAGCACTGCGCCCATGGCCATGAACAACAAACCCTTGTAGATCACGTGGCTGAAGGCGTGCGATACGGCGCCGTTTATGGCAAGAGCGGTGCCTATGCCGACCCCACAGACCATGAAACCGAGCTGGTTGATAATGCTGTAACTGAGTACCCGGCGCAGATCATTTTCAATGACGGCATAGAAGATCGGAAAACAGGTCATCAGGGCACCAATATAGATCAACAGGTCGGTACCGGGAAAGCCTCGCGCCAGCGCATACACCGCTGCCTTGGTCGTGAAGGCACTGAGGAACACCGCGCCCGTGGGTGTCGCTTCAGGATAGGCATCCGTCATCCAGTTGTGCAGCAGCGGAAAGGCGCATTTGATGCCGAATGCCAGGAACAGCAGCCAGCCCGAGACACCGGCCAGACCAATGTAGTCAAAGCTGAGCGAGCCGGTTTCGTGGAAACGGATCAGCATGCCGGCCAGCAGCAGCAAGCCCGACGAAAACTGTATGACAAGGTAGCGCAGCCCCGCGGCCAGCGACGCGGGTGTACGTCTGGCCCAGATCAGCACCGCGGAGGAGATCGCAGCGATCTCCCAGAAGACAAAAAACGTGACCAGGTCGCCGGCCAACACGGCGCCCACCGCACTGCCGGCATAGAACAGGCCGGCGACATGCTGCCAACGGTCACGCACATGCAGCGAGAAAACAATGCCGAGAAAAGCAGCGAGATTGAACACGTACCCGAACAACAGGCTCAGCCGGTCGACCCGGTACGGCGTCAGTTCATAGCCCATGACCGGAACCGTCACGCGCAGCCCTTCCGGCACCTCGATCAGCTGAAAACCGCTCACCAGCGGGGCAAGCACCAGCACTATGATGCGCGAGCGGCCAGGCAGCATGGCCGCCAGCAGCGCAGCGGCGAAGAATACGACGAACGGCGGCACACTACTCGTCATAGTAGTTTTCCGGACGCATCAGTATCCTGCGCAGCTGCTTGGCAATCAGGACCAGTGAGACGCAGGCGGAAAAACCAAACAGCGCATAGAAACCCCACAGTGATTCCCAGTCATGGATAACGTGCCGGTGATAGATAAAATCCGCTGCCAGCAGCAGCGCACAGGCCAGGTAGAATGTCCACAGCAGGCGTCTGACATTCTTTGGCTTATCAAAGATGTGCTGTCGCTCTTGCGCCACGCTTCCCCCCTACTGCGGCACCACCAGCTGCACCAGCTGGTACACAGGCCCCGGTGCCACAAACAGCACCAGGCAGCCCGTCGCTGTCAGAAGCAGAGCGGACACACAGGCCACCGGTGCTTCCCGCAGACCCGTTTGCCCGGCATCATCATCGGCACTGCCGAAGAAGGCTCGCACCGGGATCGTAAGCAGATAGGCAACGTTGAGCATCGAACTCGCAAGCAGCACGGCAAGCATCGCCAGCTGTTGCGCATCCAGTGCTCCCAGGGCAAGCAACCACTTGCTCCAGAAACCCCCCAACGGCGGCACGCCTACCATGCTGAGACTGGCAACAAAGAACGCAGCCATCGTGATCGGCATGCGCCGTCCGAGCCCGCGCATCTCGCTGACCCGGGTCTTGCCTGTCGCAACCAGGATGGCACCGGCGCAAAAAAACAGCGTGATCTTGGCGAAGGCATGCATGACTATGTGCATACCGCCACCCACGATACCAAGCGGCGTTGCCAGCAGGGCGCCCAACACGATAGAGGCAAGCTGGCTGATGGTCGAATAGGCGAGCCGCAGTTTCAGATTGTCCTGTTTGAGCGCTACGAATGACGCAAGCAGCACGGTTGCCCCCGCGACATACATCAGCCATTGCGTGACGGGGACTTCAGCCAGGTAGTCAATACCGAATATATACACGGACACCTTCAATATGGCGAAAACACCGGCCTTCACGACGGCAACGGCATGGAGCAATGCGCTTACCGGTGTCGGTGCGACCATAGCCGCCGGCAACCAGCGGTGCAAGGGCATGAGCGCCGCCTTGCCGATACCGAACACATACAGGACAAGCAGCACGCCAGCGGTCCCGGGTGCGACGACACCCTTGAGGATGCCGCCGGCACGGAAATCGAGCGTTCCGGTCAACGACCAGGTCCAGACCAGGGCCAGCAGAAACAGTCCGACGGACGTGCCGAGCAGAAAGCCGAGGTAGATGCGACCGCCTTCACGCGCCGCGTCGGTGCCGGCGTGAGTGACCAGGGGATAGGTCGACAGGGTAAGCGCTTCGTAGAAGATGAACAGCGTAAACAGGTTGCCCGCGAAAGCGATTCCCATGGCGCTGCCCAGCGCCACCGCGAAATAGCCGTAGAAACGGGTCTGATGCCGCTCCTGATGAGCGCGCATATAGCCTATGGAAAACAGCGAGGTCACTATCCAGAGGAAACTCGCGAGCAGCGCAAACAGCAGGCCCAGCGGCTCGACGCTGAATGCTATGGTCAGGCCGGGCAGTGTCTCGACAAGCACTGCGGCAGGTGACCCGCCCTCCAGCACTTCGCCGAGCAGCGAGAAGACCAGCAGGAATAGGCCTCCCGCGGCCAGCAGAGTCACCGACTCCCGCAGGTCGGGGTGGCGTCGCGCAGCCGCGATGAGCAGCATCGCGCCAAACGGCAGGGTGACCGCCGCCAGTACTGTTGCTTCCGGACTCACGCTGAACCGCGACCCATGTGTGTCACGGCATCACTGGCCGGCAAGCCCGAGCAAGGTCTCCGCACCCCGCCGTGCCATGCCCGATGGCAATGACGCATCGATGCCGAAGTAAAGATTCCCGGCGATGAGTACCCAGGTGGGGATGAGCATTGCGGCCGGCGCCTCTCTTACCCCGCGCATCCGTGCCGCAACTGGCTGGAAATAAACCGTCTCGACGACGCGCCAGACGTAGACCAGGGCGATCAGGGAACTGACCAGAATCAAACCCGCAAGCGGCCATCGGCCATCGATCAATGCGGCATCGACCAGAGACCACTTGCTGACAAAACCCGTGGTCAGGGGTACGCCGATGAGACTCAGGCCCGCGACGACAAAGGCGGCCATGGTCAGCGGCATTCGTTTGGCGAGACCGCTCATGTCGCGGAGGTCAACCGAGCCCAGCCGCAGGAAGATGCAGCCCATCACCAGGAACAGCGCGCCCTTGATCAAGGCATGATTGAACAGATGCAGCATGCCCGCCGACACCCCAGCAGCGGACGCGAGGCTGACGCCGAGGACGATATAGCCGATCTGCGCAACACTGGAATACGCCAGCATGCGTTTGACATTATCCTGGAATACCGCGACCAGGGAGGCCACCAGCATGGCGGCAGCGGCCAGGACCATGAGGATATCCCCGACGTGCATCGCGCCGAAAGAAAACTGCGCACCGAACACGGTGAAAAACAGACGCAATAACACGTAAACGCCGACCTTGGTTGCTGTTGCGGCAATAAACGCCGACACCACAGAGGGTGCGTAAGCATAGGCGTTTGGCAGCCAGAGATGCAGCGGAAACAGCGCCAGTTTGAGACTGACGCCGACGGTAATGAAGGCAAACGCCACCTGTATGGTGCGCGTATCGGCTACCGCGGGCAGGCGCTGCGATAGATCCAGCATGTTGAGCGTGCCGGTCATCATGTACAGCAGCCCGACGCCGATCAGAATAAAGGTCGCGCCGATCGTGCCCATGACGAGATACTGATAGGCAGCGGTCAGCGCGCGGCGCGTCGCGCCGAGACTGATCAGCACATAGGATGACAGTGAGGAAATCTCGAGAAACACGAACAGATTGAATGCATCACCGGTCACAACGATACCCAGCAGACCGGTCAGACTCAGCAGGTAGCAGGTGTAGAAAAGGCCGATGCAGCTTTCCGGGAGTTCGTGGCGCACGCTTTTGCAGGCGAACGGCATGACGACTGCGCCAATTGACGCCACGATCAGGACCATCAGCGCGCCCGCCATGTCCACCCGGTACTCGATGCCCCAGGGTGCCGCCCAGGCTCCCATGGCATACGCAACCGTGCCTTCGGCAAACACCCGCTGCAGCAGCAAAACGGCAATCGCCAGGACGGCCCCGCTGACCATGAGTGTGAAGGCCCAGGCATGGCGGGGATTGCGTAACAGCAGACAGACCGGCGCGGAGACGAGAGGCACCGCGACCTGCAGCGCCGGGAGGTGGGGCGCTAGCACCG
>WOR8_10006583_pt1 | contig 11133 bp, 8 predicted proteins | sample DeeMarSeWOR38_10_FD_19890 | JGI IMG/M metagenome (IMG submission 19890)
AAGTCGACCTTGGAAGTCATAGACATAGTTGTGTTTTATCCAGTAGCACTGAATCAGCTCCTTTGCTTCGTCCCTTGTGAGGTTCCCCTCCTCAATGTCCTTCTTATAGAAGGGATACATGTACTGATCCCAGCGACCATGAGATAGCCCTGCGCCAGGATAAGACTCAGCAGCCATTACCAACATGTGGACAATCCAGAGGGACTGTAGAGCCTCCCAGAAAGTTGATGGTGGTTCCCATGGTACTCTATTGCAAATCCCAGCAATCTTGAGTAACTCTTTCTTCCGTTCAGAATCTTTCTCTTTACTTGCAAGAGATTTCGCTTTCTTAGAATAACGTATTCCAAAATCACGCGCGGTTTCGCAACTTAGAATCAATGCCTCGATAAACTCACGATGGTTTGTAGTGATGTTTCTTTTCAATAGATCTCTATACTCTTCAGCTAAACCGCGCATCCCAACTTTCATCACTTTAGCATAGTTAGGAATGAGGTGTCCAGGAATGGATGAGCCAGTACCCAAACCGTGCTCATTCAATCTTGTTGTTTCTTTGAACCACTTATCCATCTCTTTGTTTCTTGCAGCAGTTTCCGATTTATTTAGAGATTTGGACAGTGCTGTGTTGAAATTGAACCCAACAATAAGTTCGCCATCCAAGATTATAGTAGGCATGTACTTTGTCATTACTTCATGAAAGAAGATAGCTCGTCTCTTTGCGAGATTATGTTTCCAATATCCATCCGAAAGCTCAACCTTTACAGCCATAGCTTTGAGGGTCTGATTTATTGATGGAAAGAAGGGATAGATTGCTGGTTCATTCGACCAATCATGGATTGAATATACCTCATCCCATTCAGTACCAGTCGTAAATGCGTATGGCTCATTTGTTTCTTCACGGTCTTGAAATGAGTAGAAGTAATCCCTAAGTTTCTGGACTCGAGGAGATAGATGTTCAGAAGGGGACCAAATCTTGATCAAAGGTGGTTTGTTTTCATTAATAGTCACGGGTAGACACCACCAAACTAGTTACTCGCTTTACTAGTTCGCACTAATAAGATTGTATATTCTAATATAATATGGGCTTATTTACGGAATAACTTCATATTGACATGTGGTGATAGTGGTGTGGTGGAGTTTGATGTCCAAAGAGAAGGAGAACGTGCTCATTCCTTGTTCATTTGGGATTTTCTTACTAATGTGTGCGTTGTTATGCGTCATCTTTCTGGGAACCAGCTACCTCATTCCTGATGATCCTTATACCGAGTTGAGTAGCTTATTCGGAAGCGCAGCCCTGGCTCTTGTCGTATCCTCAATTGTTGGGGGGTATCTCCTTAGCTATGGACTCAAGGAAATATTCCTGTGTCCTGATGCAGCAGAAAGTGGAACTCAAGACTGACAAATTCTCTTGTGGCTGTACGTCCATGCAACTGGCGCTAGCCTTAAAAGCAGTACAACTTCTCGGGGCCTTATCCGCCCGAAATCAGATTACTGGGTATCAGGAAGGCTACATAATGAGAACAACGAGTAAATTGTTTGCGCTCCTAATTGTGTCGATGATGTTTCTAGGAGCAGCTCAGACTCAGATGCAAACACCTTTTGCTACGCAGAATGACCTAGGCCTGATCACGCCAACTGAAACCCTCATAGTTTCAGGGTATGACTCTCCCAACATTACTATTGCTTTGACAAGTCCAGCTAATGGGAGTTCAGTGTCAGGGCTTTTCGATATCAATATCGTAATCACATCTGATTTTTCCACCTTGAATTTGACGCTATTCATTGAAGGAGCAATCTATCCTTCATATGATCAGTATAACATTTCAACTGGTGCTCAAGCAATATCTGTGGACTCCACAACACAACCAGAAGGAATGTTGAACTTCACACTGTTCTTCGAATATCAGGCTGAGAGAGAAACATACTACCTTCTCTACTTTGTTGATAATGATGGTCTTAACTTCGAACTATCATTATACAGTCCAGCAAATGGGAGTACATTGAGTGGTGTTGTGAGTATTGACCTCAATGTCACTCATGACTACGGTAACATCAACTTGACAGTACTTGTGGACGGAGTTGCTCAAGCACCTTACACTCCATCACTGATTGGTTCAGGTGACATCAGTGTTCTATTGGACACTAGTAGTTTCTGGGAGGGATACAACAACTTCACATTCGTCTTCGAATATAGTATGTTTTCAATAATTGAGTATCAAGAGCTGTATCTGGAATATCTAATAGACAATGATGGGGAACCAATTACTGTGGGACATCAATCACCGGCATACGGTTCTGATGTGTCTGGGGTGTTCAACCTTACATTGCTTATTGGCTCAGAATATGATCCACTGAACCTAACTCTCTACGTTGAGGGCGAGATCCAATCAGATTTCAACAAGACACCTATCGGAATAAGAGAGCAAGTAATCCAAGTGAACACAACAGGACTACCTGAAGGTCTATTGAACTTCACCCTCTTATTCGAGTATAATGTAACAGGTGTGAACGCATTTACATCCTATTTTGTGGAGTTCGTTGTTAACAATCATGGTCCTCCAAGTCTTGATTTCATAGCCCCAGCTGAACTTGAAACAATCAGCGGAGTTGCAGATCTTTGGTTGAATATATCAACCACATATGGTCAAATCTTTCTCAACATCTCAGTTGATGGCGAACTAGTTCCTGAATTCAACGCAACCCTGATCCCATCGGGTGCAGGGAACTATTCTTTGAATTCAAGTCGGTATGAGAATGGTGAACATCTCGTCACAGTAACTGTCTATACAGCGGAAGGTGAAGCATTTACAATCGAGAGGACATTTCTATTCCTTGACCATGTCCGATTGTTTGTGTCAGAACTGGCTAGTTATGATGAGATATCAGGAAACCAGGAAATCAAAGTGAGAATTGAATCTCCTTATGATAATGCTACGCTGTCGTTATATGTTGATGGTGTTCTTGCATCGGATGTATCCAACATCACTCTAGATGTTGGACTGAATAGAATCTACTTCAATACAACACATTTCGCAGAGGGTGAACACAATTTTACCTTCAAAGCATACGACAGTTTTGGTCACAAGCATTCCTACAAAATTGTACTAGTTATAGATAATTATGGTCCGCCAACACTCAGATTCGCAACAACAGCTGATGTGCAGGTTGGACTTGCTGAATTCACAATCGATGTTGATACAAATTGGGACACGCTAGATGTTTCGATATATGTCGATGATGTCATTGTCGGAGATTATCTAAATCTGACTGTTGATGTGAGTGATGGCTCCTTCACATTTTACATTGATGTTAGCAATTACACCAAGGCTGAACATGTCATCAGAGTAGTGATGTTTACAGCTGAAGGCGAATCAACCGAAATCGAAAGAGTGTTTGGTTTTGCCTCCTTACGAATTGAGGAAATTGCTAGCATGTTGATACTTCTTGGATTAACAGTGATTATTCCACTATATCGTAGAAAGGATGGTCATCGAATCCGACCAGTGATTATTCTTGACATAGTGTTCATCGGGGTTGTCATTGGTGCATTTCTAGTATTGGGGATCAGCTCACTTCCATTCATCTTGTGGCATGTGAACCTAGCTAGTATTTGGGCTATTGGTAGTTCACTAGTATTCGCGAACTGGGCACTCCCATTCATCATAATGGATGAAGAAGAGGGTAAATCATAGAAGCCGTGTAACTGGAATATCAGTTGACATCTCAGAGGACCACTTTGCTGCATTAGAAAATACACCGAGATGGTCTTTTGAGATTGTTGACTGAACTTTCTTGACATTCAATTTTGGAGCGAAGCCTGCAGTTCTGGCAATAACGATATCGGCTACAGATAAACCACGCTTTGTAACATCAGCTACAAATTTAGCAGTCTTCGAATCAATCTGAGCTATAGCACCAACTCCCATCAGTCGTTTATCCGAATAGAACTCCAAGAGTTTACCCTTCAGTTCACCGTCAATTATTGAAGCGGCCAGTTCGGACAGGGAACCGGGATAGGCAATGTTTGAGAACTTCATAGAGGTTGGGAGTTTGGTGACATCCTTCAACTGGATTGTCTTCACTTTTGGAGTTCGTGAAGGTGGTATCTTTGTAGCTGAGATACTTATTTTCATTATTGATCCACGAGCAAAATACTTGATTTTCATCCAGAAGTTGTAAGCAGCTGGGGGAGTTGTAGCGACCACACGAACAACTCTTTTCGATCTTAGAACATCCTCAGCAGCCCTCGTGAGTTGTGTGCCAATCGTTGTTTTTTGGTTTCGAACATCAATGTCTAGGTTTCGAATGATGCCTACTTTTCCTGAAACTGGATTCTTCTCTGCTCTGAATACTATCTCACCAATTACCTTTCCCTTCTCCTCTGCTACGAGCCAACCCCATCTTTCAAACGCAGGACCTCTGTGTTCGTCCTTGACCTGCTCGACGGTTGTATAACCTCCTTCCCTTGTGCGATAGAACCAACGGGTTCCTTGATAGACCTCTAGGAGGTCAATACAGTCCTTCATCATACCCTGTCGAATGGTGACCATCGCTGGAAGCCCCTGTTATGTTGCAGTCTGATTTTGTTTAAGGTCAAAATAAACTGATGTAAGACACCCGTAGATTTGTTAGGATCTCGCCGTATCACTCAATCGAACACATCGTTCGCTGAGCTCTTTTGCACTCGGACCAAAAAGGTACAGAATTGGTTCTACTCCGAATCCACCTGGAACGTGAATCGCGGGGAACTGGGTTCTCGGGCCTGGGAGTTGTTTCGCAGTCTTGAGAGACTTGGCAATCTTTGAGGAAGAACTTTCAGGATCTCTGATTGAAAGCACCTTGAACCCAGATCTCGCAGCAACTCTAACAACATCTTCTCTTCCACTCACGCACAGACACGCACGAGCACGTTTCCATATTGTTTTTGCATGTAACAGCAGTTCAGCAGTGTGTTGCGATGCTCCAAACTGCGGACTGATGAGTGCTCGGGCTCGACCTTCCACTATCGTTATTCTTCCAGGCACTCCAACCACATCCTTGTAGGTTTCAGCTTGGTCGTTGCATGCCACAAAATTAGCTCTGACCTGAGGAACAATGTCTACAAACGATTCGGACTGCTCGATGATTCTTAGAGATTCAAGTATGTCCCCCATAACTATTGCTCGCTCAGAAAGGTCATCATCTCTTCCTCCTAGAAGTTGAGAGCAGACTTGGCAGTTAACCGCCTTTAATGAGGACACCTTGTCCTGATGCATCTCACAAAGAGTTGAGCCCAAGCGTGACCGCATGCATACTGAGCAAATCTCTCTGACAATTTTATCTGCACCTGACTCTCCAGCCTTGATCATCTCCGTGATTTTTTGAGATAGACTATCAATATCTCCAGTAAGTCTTGTTTTCATCAGTGGTTGACTCAGGTACTTACTCACCGCAGCTTGCGTCATATCAATTTTTGAAGCGATTTCAGTCTGGGAGAAGCCTTCCTCTTTCAGAGATCTTGCTACGAATGTTCTAACAGCACGAAGAAAATCTCTCTGTACTATCTCACAAGGTGGTCTCATTCAAATTCACCATTATTTCTATAACACTGTTATAAAAAGCGTTATAAGAATGCTTGCATGTACTCCACTTGGTGGTGAAAAAATGACTGAATACCCAGTCAGAAGAGACCCTAGGACAATAATCGCTGTTGTTTCGATATGTGTTATTCTAGTCGTTGCAGCATATGCCGCAATCACGTGGTGGCGACCTAGGTTTGTTGTCTATACCTACAGCAGCTTTCTTGACTGGGGAGATGAAGGCGCAGATGTTGTTCTTGAACGCGCTTTTGCACCATTTGAGGAGAAGTATGGGATTGATGTAGAAATTATCCTATTGGAGGTGGATGCAAACGGTATCATCTCAAAATTGGTGGCTGAAGCAGCAAACCCGGTAGCTGATGTCGTGATAGGAATCGACAATATTCTCATTCTGCAGGAGGCGGCAAAAAGTGTACTGGAACCATACACTTCTCCTAGCTTGAGTCTCATCAATGAAACATTTGTAGAACTGCTTGATCAAGATCACTATCTTACCCCATTTGATTTTGGTCTTGTCACTCTGATCTATTCTATGAACACAATCAATACAACGACGCATCCACAACTTGGAAATCTCACATTTGCTGATCTTGCTGAAGCAGAACTAGCTTCAGCACTTGTCACTGAGAATCCCCACTTTAGTAGTCCCGGTCTCTCATTTCTGCTCTCTCAGATTGCAGTATATGAGAAACTGCTGTCCCAGGATTGGACTAATTGGTGGGAAGATGTAAAAGATGACATAGATGTACAAGAGGGGTGGTCAGAGGCTTGGTCAGTCTGGTCAAGTGATCCAAACAAACATCTATTAGTTTCCTATGGGACCGACCCTGCATATTCAGCGAATTATCTTGGAACTGCTCCTGATACCGCAGTAGCTCCTTTCTACTACAATGAACAGTACTGGGCATGGATGCAGGTTGAAGGAGTAGGACTTGTCAAGAATGGTCCCAATCCTGAACTTGGGAGAGCTTTCATTGATTATTGTCTTAATGCCACGGTCCAAACTGAGATTCCACTTAACCAGTGGATGTTCCCAGTGCGGACAGACCTCACATTACCTAGCGCATATCAATATGCTATACATCCAGATGAAGTGAGTGTTCTTAATCAGCTTCTAAGCAGTACAGAGATATCTGAGAACCTTTCTGATTGGTTGACTTTGTGGGATACTACTAGAACACCATAGAAGAGGTATCTGAATTGAATACACGAGAACTTCTCAGATATGCAATACTAGCATTGCCATTTCTCTTACTTGCTGTGTTTCTGCTGTATCCTGTCTTCATTGTCACTCTGCAAGGTTTCTTCACAGGAACTCCTTTCCAAGAAGTCATTACAACGCCAACAATCCAGTTTACAATTTTGTTTACATTCAATCAAGCCGTGCTAAGTACATTCATGGCTGTTTTCATTGGTTTACCTGGAGCATTCTTGATTGCCAGGTTGAGATTCAGAGGTAAGTCATTGGTCAAGGCTATGATGATTGTACCATTTGTGCTTCCACCCATTGTTGTTGTTGTAGGATTTCTCCAGATGTTTGGACCAAACGGAGTAATCGATTCTATACTAATGTGGATTCAAGGCTCGAGTACGTCAGTATTCAACCTAGCAACAGGAGTTCCAGGTATCATTTTGGCACATACCTTCTACAATGTACCACTGGTTCTACTGATGGTTTCAGCATCCCTTGAGCGACTAAATCCAGAAATCGAAGAGAGTGCGGAGATACTAGGAGCTAGGCCCTTGCAGCGACTACATCGCATCGCTTTACCTCACATCATGCCCTCAATCCTCGCATCAGCAGTACTCACATTCATGTTCTGTTTCATGTCATTCCCAATCATTCTTGCATTCGGCCAAGGAACCTACATGACCATTGAAGCTCAGATCTGGAATGCGTTCAGAGTGTTTGATTACGGACAAGCCAGTTCTCTTACTTTCATCCAAATTATCATCACACTCAGTCTAGCTTATGTCTATATCAAATTGGGACGACAAGAAACTAACGCAGGCCCGACCGCCTCAATAAAGACCACATCGTTCAATCGATATGGAGTGATAGAAAGGATATTGATACTAGGATACCTTGTTTTGATTGTAATTCTTGTTTTGGGACCTATCGTAACAATTGCACGGGCTTCAGTGTTTGACCCGATTGCTCAAAGATACACCTTAGAAGGATTTGTGAATCTTTTTTCAATTGGGAGTCAGGGTGGACTCAGATACTTCATTAACTCACTCTTCTATGCTGGACTTGCAACCATTTTTGCAGTCATTCTAGGAATACCTCTGGCTATAGCCATGAGATCCAGATCTAAAACAATACCGACACTGGCATCAGCGATGATTCTACTTCCACTTGGGATTTCGTCAATCACAGTTGCATATGGTCTAGTACTTGCTGTTGCAGTACCCACCGGTCTTGTTACTAACCCTTGGCCAATCATAGTAGTGGCTCAGACAATTATTGGACTTCCCTTCAGTGCTAGAGCCATTGAGATTGCTATGAGTAAAATTGACCCAGCTCTCATGGAACAAGCAGACTCTCTGGGTGCATCAAGAATTCAACGCTTGCTCTTTGTTGAACTTCCATTACTTGCACCAGGTATCCTAGTTGGTGGAGTCTTCGCATTCGCTATGGCAATTGGGGAGATGTCTGCAACCCTGTTTATCGCATTACCTCAGAACTATACCCTAGCAGTTGCAATCTACGACTATCTGGCAGTGAGAGCATTTGTTGAAGCAGGAGCAGCAGCGTTGATTCTAGTAGTCGTTTGCGTTGTTGCATTTCTTGTCATGGAACGAATCTCTGAAGGAAGTACAGGAGGTGCACTGTAATGGTTGATGTTGAACTCAAAGGACTGTTACGAGAATTCGACGATGGTTCAAAGATTGGACCAATTGACCTTCATGTAAGAGATGGTGAATTACTCACTCTTCTTGGTCCCAGTGGATCAGGTAAGACTACAACACTCCGAATGGTTGCTGGATTCATTGAGGATGTTGGAGGGAGTCTACTCTTTGATGGAAGAAACATGATCAATGTAGCGCCACGTGAACGAAACATAGGTATGGTGTTCCAATCCGTAGCACTGTTTCCAAACATGACCGTGTTCGGAAATATCTCATTTGGACCGGACATGGCTGGCTGGCTAAGGGAAAAGACCATAGAGAGGGTCGAAGAGCTTGCTGATCTCCTGGGTATTCGTCATCTTCTTCTTAGAAAGATATCCGAAGTTAGTGGGGGAGAAGCCCAGCGAGTTGCCCTCGCTCGAGCATTGGCTACAAACCCTGAACTTCTTTTACTTGATGAACCTCTATCTGCACTGGACCTTCAACTAAGAGAGCGTCTCCAGACAGAGATACGACGAATTCAAAGAAAATTAAAGATCACCACCATATATGTCACTCATAGCCAGGATGAAGCGTTTGCCATTTCTGATAGAGTAGCAATTCTAGATGATGGTTTAGTAGTACAAGTTGGAACGCCAGAGGAGCTTTATGATTCTCCTGCAAATGAGTTTGTGGCCAGATTTCTTGGAAGTGGGAATATCTTCTTAGGTCATATTGCAGGGGTTAGTGGTGGGAATATCACTGTCAAGGTTGAAGACAATCTGTTCGAAATACCCGGAATAGGAGAAACTGACTCGGAGATCACTTTCAGTGTAAAGCCAGAAGACGTCTTGATTTCAGATTCAACGTCAAATGATTGGGCAACTGCCAATCTAGTTTCAATCACACCCCAGGTAGGCTCCTTCAAGGTCACCATTGACTTCAATGGCGTTCAGATAATCGCTCTTACTTATGACGAGGATTTGGTAAGACGCCTCCGTACTAATGGAGAGAAGGCAATCAGATTCTCGTTCAAATCAGATTCAATCATCATCCTCAGGGACTGACTCAGTGAAATCTCCAGGTGGTGGAGGAATATGGTCCTTCTTTGAACTTGACTCATCACCGGGAGGTGGGGGTATATGCTCGCGTTTGGGTTCGGGAGGTGCTTCAGGCACTGGTTCTGGCTCAGGCTGCTCATCTAACTCAAGCCCTGCCTCAACTTCATCTATAGCCATAGCTTCTATGGGTGGTGCTGGAGCTGTCATAAACAGCTCACGTTCAACAAGCGCCATGACTTGACTCCGAATATAGGTCGGAGAGGTCGCCATGTCAGGCACATCATATCGCTCTGAGAGATATCGCATCATCGATATCGTTGCTCTCTTCTTGACATAGACAAAGACGATGGTGAAATTGAGAATTATGGCAAACAGAGGTCCTAGAGCGACTAGAATGATGAATATAGGAATCCAAGGAGCTTCAAGGCCAACACTAAGTGTGAGCTCAATCCACACAAGAATAAGGTCAACCCCAGCAAAGAACTCGAGGATGTCTTCAACATCATCTCCAACATTACTCAGAGACCTATCCTTTGCATCAAGGTGAAACAGCCCTGCTTCTCGCATAAGCCAGGGACCAAAGTAGAGAAGCATCACCGTGAATGGAAGAATTACTGCACTGACAATCATGACGACTGAACCTAGGTAAATCAGATCAATAGCGGTTACATCAGCCATCAGCTCAAACCCAATAATTGTTAGCGCAATCCCAACAATTAGTACCGAGCCATATAGAGACCTTCGAATAGCATCTCTCAGATTCTCATCCTTAGGTTCTGGAGACATGAAATAGTCTCCTGCGTGGTGTTTCGCTCTTCGATGAATGAGAAGGGGAAGGCTCACAGTTCGAGGCCACTTAATCAATATCCCACACAATATGACTGCGAGAATTATTGACCCCACTGAGACTGCCAGCATGTACAGAGTATATCTACCAAAGCTTGCTGGATCCAAAGGGAACATGCCAGCTAGGTTCAGTAGGGTGAGAAGCCCCCATGTTGAACCAAGCAAGATTAGTGTTGATGTAAGGAGACCAAGAATCAGTTTTCCAAAACTAAGGTCCTCAGTTTCTTCGAACAATTGCTTGTATGGACTTACGTAGGTCTGTGTTTCTTCCATCGCGAACAGCCGAATATTGTAGGCGTATCTAACTCATAAGCCTTCTTCACATCTATTGGAGTGTGATTTCGATATCATATCTAACACAATAACAATCATATAGCACAAAACGGCAATAACCAACACGCTGGCTAGATACCACATCATCCAGCGTTAGATGTTAACGAGTAGCGTAGTGATTGAGTATGGTAGTGGGCTACGAGGTTATGGAAGACGGGACCCTTAATGAGGTCGAGCTGACTAAAGACGATCTTGAATCAACCAAGGTAGTTTGTGTTGTCGACGACGAGACTAAGAGCATCTATCTATGGAAGGGGACTCAAGCAGGTATCAGAAGGAAATTCATTGGCGCTAGAGTTGCGACCAATCTGAGAACTGAATATGGCTTTCACTTCAAAGTAAGGCCACTAGACGAAGGGGAGGAACCACCCACTTTCTTCTCAGCCTTAGATGGTTCAACTGCAGCAACCAGAGTCCTGAAACCTGGTGAACAAGCACCACCTCCAAAGCCACCAACACCTAAACCAGAAACAGAGGCAGCGGCA
>WOR8_10008306_pt1 | contig 11133 bp, 10 predicted proteins | sample DeeMarSeWOR38_10_FD_19890 | JGI IMG/M metagenome (IMG submission 19890)
GGCACCCGCATGCGCCCCACCTGGATGCCGCTGGGCCGGTAATCCAGGCCACTGATAGCCCCCACCGGGTCCGGCAGCGCCGCGATCTGGCGCAAACCCTCGGCCATGCTGTCGATGCGTGCATCACTCAGTTCCAGGCGGTCCAGCAGTGCGGCGTCGAGGCCACGCTGTCGGCCAGCCTCCAGGTCCTTGCGGTTTTCCGCCACCAGGCGTTCCCGCTCGGCCACGATGGCGTCGGCAATCGCCAGCAGCGCCGCGTTCTTGGCCGCCGTCTCGGCACGTCCCAGCAGTCGCGATGCCTCGCGCGCGGTCTCGCCCAACCCGCGCATGTACGCGCGTACATCGAGCTTCGAGCTTCATGGATTGCGCTGTTTCACTCATCTAGGTCATTTGCACTCAGGCAGATACCCGGCCCCGGCCCAGCCCGGCCAAGTCGAGGCTTAATTGTAACAGTTCGTCCCAGCAACTGCCCGCCACGCGACCCTTGATGACCCGGTCGATGCGCGCACAGCGCTGTAGCCAGTCCCGCCACTGGCGCGCCGGCACCCGCTGCAACACCCGCCCGATGACCGGCTTGCGCTTCTCCCAGACGCGGTGGCTGGCCAGCACCCGGGGCGCCGGCAACCCGCTCTCCAGGTCGCTCGCCATGGCCGCCAGGGCACGGATTTCCCGGGCCAGGGCCCACAATACCAGCACCGGATCGATACCTTCGCCACGCAGCCCGGCCAACACCCGCTGGGCGTGCACAACGTTGCCGGCCAGCGCAGTGTCCACCAGCCCGAATATATCGTAACGGGCGCTGTCCACGACCAACTCGGTGACGGTGTCCAGATCCACGGCCCCGGGGCCATTGAGCAGATACAGCTTTTCGATCTCCTGGGCCGCGGCCAGCAGGTTGCCTTCCACACGCTCGGCCAGCAGCATTAGTGCATCGGCTTCGGCCAGCATGCCACGCGCGCGCATGCGTCGCTCGATCCAGGCCGGTAGCTGGGCGGCCTCGACTGGCCACACAGTCACGCACACACCGGCCTTGTCCAGGCCCTGCACCCACTTGCTGTTGCGGGCCACCGGCTCCAGCTTGCCCGACACGATCAGCAGCACGGTGTCCTCGGCGGGCCGCTCGGCGTAATCGCGCAGCGCGGCGCTGCCCTCCTTGCCTGGCTTGCCTTGCCTGGCTTGCCGCCCGGCAGACGCAGTTCCAGCAGACGTCTTTCAGAAAACAGCGACAGGCTGTCACAGGCGGCGCGCAGACTGTTCCAGTCGAAGCCGGCCTCGACGCTGAACACCTGGCGGTCGGCAAAACCCTGGGCACGGGCTGCGGCCCGCACCGCGTCCGCGCACTCGTTGACCAGCAGGGTCTCGTCTCCGTGGATGAAATAGACCGGTGCCACAGCCTGCCGCAGCTGGCCGGTCAGTTGCTCGGGGCGCAGCTGGGTCACCGCTGGCGCATTCCCACAGTAATACGGGTGATAATCTGGCGGGCCAGGTCGCGCTGCATCTGCCGGCGGATCACTTCGGCTTCGCTGACCTTGCCGAGCAGCTGGGTATCATCAAAAACCAGATCACGCGTCATTCTCAGCGTCTGCGGTTCCAGCAGCACATTGCCCTGCGGGTCCTCCAGCACAAAGCTCACCTCTTCGAACAACTCGTATTCGCTGGCCCGACCGGCGCTGCCCACTGACAACACGCGCCGCTGCGAGCGCTCGTTGAGTATGTTTACGACCCCGGTGGCGGCGTCGCGCTGGTCAGTCAGATCGGCACCGGCCGACGTCAGCTCGAGGCGCAACTCGGTGGCAATCCCGCTGTAAAGAGCCTTCGACTGCAGGTAGGTGGTTTCCAGCACCGCCGGCAACTCGACGCCGGCACGCAGGTGAAAGCCGCAGCCCGGGAGCAGGACCAGCGACACCGCGGCAACCGCAGCCAAGCTGAGTTTAGGCAAGGTAATCATGCGGGCTAACCCACCACCACGTTGGCGAGCCGTCGCGGTACAATAATCACCTTGCGCAGCTGCTTGCCTTGCATGAAACGCTGTACATTGGGCTCGGCGAGTGCGGCAGCGCGTATGTCCTCATCGGCCGCATTCGCAGCCACTGTGATTCTGCCGCGCATCTTGCCGTTCACCTGTACCACCAGCTCGATGCTGTCCCGGATCAGCGCCGCCTGGTCCGCCTGTGGCCAGCGACAGTCCACCACGCTGTCGGCGTGGCCGAGCCCCGACCACACGGCTTGGGCGATGTGCGGCACAATCGGCGACAGCATCAGCACGATGGCTTCCAGCGCCTCCTGCATCAGCGCCCGCCCGTCGCCGGACTGATCCTCGTAGCGGCCAAGCGTGTTCAGCAGTTCCATGTTGGCCGCAATCGCGGTGTTGAACGTGTAGCGCCGGCCAACGTCGTCACTGACTTTTTGAATGGTCTCGTGGACGGAACGCCGCAGAGCTCTCTGCGTTTCATCGAGAGCCTCGACTTTCAGCGGGGGCGCGGCACCCGCCGAAACATGCGTGTACACCGTACGCCACAGACGATTGAGAAACCGCGACGCACCCTCTACGGCGGAGTCGGACCATTCCAGCGACTGTTCGGGCGGCGCGGCAAACATCATGAACAGGCGCACCGTGTCGGCGCCATAGCGGTCGATGAGCTCCTGGGGATCCACGGTATTGCCTTTGGACTTGGACATCTTGGAGCCGTCCTTGTTGACCATGCCCTGGGTCAGCAGGCGGGTGAACGGCTCGTCGCCCTTCACCAGCCCGAGATCGCGCATCAACTTGTGGAAGAAGCGCGCGTACAGCAAGTGCAGTACGGCGTGTTCGATGCCGCCGATATACTGGTCCACCGGCGTCCAGTAGTGCACCCGTTGGTCGAGCATGCCCTGGTCAAAGTCGTTGCAGGCGTAGCGGGCGTAGTACCAGGAGGATTCGAAAAAAGTGTCGAAAGTATCGGTTTCGCGCTCTGCGGCGCGACCACACCTGGGACAACTGGTTTCGATGAAGCTGCGGTCCTTTTTCAGCGGTGATCCGGCGCCTTCCAGCACCACGTCGCGCGGCAACTCGACCGGCAGCTGATCCTCTGGTACCGGCACCGAACCGCAGTCCGGGCAGTTGATCATGGGAATCGGACAGCCCCAGTAGCGCTGCCGCGACACGCCCCAGTCGCGCAGCCGGAAGTTGATGGTCTTGCGCCCCTTGCCCGCCGCTTCCAAGTGGGCGGCGATGGCATCGAAAGCCTCATCCGAGCTCAGTCCGTCAAACGGACCGGAATGCTTCAACACACCCTTGTCGGTGAAGGCCGCCTGTTCCAGATCGGCCGCCGCCGGATCATCGACCGGGTAGATCACCTGGCGAATCGGCAGTCCGTAGGCTCGCGCGAATTCATAATCGCGCTGATCGTGTGCGGGCACCGCCATCACCGCGCCGGCACCGTACTCCATCAGCACGAAGTTGGCGCTCCACACCGGCACCGTCTCGCCGCTGATCGGGTGGATCGCCTTGATGCCGGTATCGACACCGCGCTTTTCGAGCGTTGCCATGTCGGCTTCGGCCACTTTCGTGTGGGCGCATTCCTCGATGAACGCTTTGAGTGCTGAGTTGCCATCGGACGCCTGCACTGCCAGTGGGTGGCCAGGCGCTACCGCAACGTAGGTAACACCCATCAGGGTATCCGGCCGGGTGGTGAACACCGTCAGTGCCTGCGCCTGGCCCTCAACCTCAAACTGCAGCTCCACACCTTCGGAGCGACCAATCCAGTTGCGCTGCATGGTGCGCACCTGCTCCGGCCAGCCGTCGAGTGCATCCAGGCCATCCAGCAGCTCCTGGGCATAATCACTGATCTTGAGGAACCACTGGGGGATGGCGCGCCGCTCCACCGGCGCACCGGAACGCCAGCCCTTGCCGTCGATGACCTGCTCGTTGGCGAGCACGGTCTGATCGACCGGATCCCAGTTCACCAGCGCGGTTTTCTTGTACACCATCCCCTTCTCGAACAGCCGGGTAAAAAACCATTGTTCCCACCGATAATAGGCGGGATCGCAGGTCGCCAGCTCGCGCTTCCAGTCGTAGCCAAACCCCAACCGCTTGAGCTGTCCGCGCATGTAGGCGATGTTTTCGTAGGTCCATTTGGCGGGCGGAACCTTGTTGTTGATAGCGGCATTCTCGGCGGGCAGCCCGAAGGCATCCCAGCCCATCGGCTGCAGCACGTTCTTGCCGAGCATGCGCTGGTAACGCGAAATCACATCGCCGATGGTGTAATTACGCACATGCCCCATGTGCAAGCGCCCGCTGGGATAGGGAAACATGGACAGGCAATAGTATTTTTCGCGGGATTCGTCCTCGAGCGCACGGAACGTGGCCTGCCGTTCCCAGTCCCGCTGGATGCGCGCCTCAATTTGCTGCGGGTTGTAGTCTTCTTCCATCCCGGTTGCCTGCCGCCAGATTCAAAGCGGCAAGAATACCGTACCGTGTACCGGCCAAACAACACGCCGCGGCAGCACCCCGGCGTCCCATCCATTAACCGCGAAGGACGCGAAGGGTCCTTTAAACCGCGAGTTTGAGAGCAATTCTCCAGACCTCCGCAAACCCGCTGCCTACGCTGGAAAGTCCCACCCGCATTGCCCCGATTTTCCTTCGCGTCCTTCGCGGTCAAAAAAGGTTTTTGAACACGGAAAATACTGTCTAGACTTAGTTTGGAAACACCAGAACCGGGAGATCGAATGACTAGCCCCGCGACCGACAAGCTCGTGCATGCGTACAACCGCATGATGGAGCGCATACGCCACGCGTTCGAGGAGGCCGAGGCGCGCGCCCTGCCAAGCATTCGCCACAGTGTGGAAAAGGCGCGCGAAACGGCGGTGGAGCTGGAAGAACTGAGCCGTGACGAAGCGGAGAAGATCTCCTACTACGTAAAGCGCGACCTGCAGGACGTCGGCCGCCATCTGGAGGAAACCGGCGCAGAGCTGGGTGACTGGCTGCGTTTCGATATCGACCGCATGGAGACCAGCCTGCTGGATCTGTTCAGCCAGATCGCCGATCGTACCCGCGTCGAATGGGCGGAACTGCAGAACGAACTGAAGCGCGATCCGCCCTACCACAGCGGCGAAGTCACGGGACCCGGTACCCTGTACTGCAGCGCCTGCAACGAGGCCCTGCACTTTCATCATACCGCCCGGATACCCGCCTGCCCGCACTGCGATAACGAAACCTTCCGACGCTGGCCGCTGGAAACCGGCTGATCAGGCGGCACGCCGACGCAGTCCGAGGCCGGATAGCAACACCAGGCTGCAGGCGATCGCCACCGGCCAGTTACCCCAGCGCACGTAAGGCGTGGCGCCGCTGCGCGGCTGGATGTCGGCAGAGATGGTTTCGGTGCGCGCCTGTTTGCTCTGCACCAGCAGCTTGCCGTCGGCATCGATAATGGCCGAGATACCGGTGTTGGTGGCGCGCAGCAGGTAGCGCTCGGTTTCCCGCGCCCGCATGCGCGCCATTTCCAGGTGCTGGTGCGGCGCCAGCGAGTCGCCGAACCAGGCGTCGTTGCTGACGTTGATCAGGAACGCCGCTTCCGGCAGCGCACCGATCAACTGTTCGCCGAACGCGATTTCGTAGCAGATCGATGAACCCACCGGGTAGCCGGCCGCGCTCAGCAACGGCTGCTGCGGGTCACCGGCGCTGAAGTCGGCCTCCGGCACGGGCAGAAAATCCAGCACCTCCGCCAGCCAGCCGCGCAACGGCAGGTACTCCCCGAACGGCACCAGGTGTACCTTGTAATAGAAGCGCTGCGGCTGATCGAGACTGATCACTGCGTTGAAATACTCCCAGCGGCTGCGATCCAGCACCGGAATACCGGTCAGCAGCGAAACGCCCTGCTGCTGCAGTTCCATGCCCAGTGGCTTCAGGAAATCCGCCTCGACCTGATCATAGAACGCCGGAACCGCGGTTTCCGGCCACACCACGAGGTCACTGTCAAGATGCTGGCGGGTGAGCGCGACATAGCGCTCCAGCGTGGCTTGCTGCTGTTCGGGCTGCCATTTCAGCTCCTGGGGAATATTGCCCTGCACCAGCGTCGCTCTCAGCTTGGCCCCAGCCGGCTCGGTCCAATGCAACTGGTTCAGCGCCAGGCCACCCAGCCAGATCACCGCCAGGGCGAACACCGCAAACAGGCGCGCTTTTCCTGGCGTGCGCAGCACCCACACCAGCAGCCCGCCACTCAGCGCCACCAGCCAACTGACGCCGTAGACGCCCAGCAGCGGCGCAAAACCCAGCAGTGGACCGTCCACCTGACTGTAACCCAGATTGAGCCAGGGGAAACCGGTCAACAGCCAGGAGCGCAGCCATTCCGTCAGCGTCCAGGCGGCCGGAAACAGTAACAGCACAAAGCGCCCACCCGGCTCGACCGCAAAGCGCACCAGGGCCCACGCCATCAGCGCGGGAAACAGAGCCAAGAAGGCAACCAGCAGCAGCATGACGGCGACGGAAAGCCACAGGCTGGCATGGCCGTAGAGATAGATACTGATATAGATCCAGGATACACCGACGCCGAACTGCCCGATTCCGAACAGCCAGCCTGTCACCAGGGCGTCGCGGCGCCTGGCCTTCAGGAGCAACGCGGCCAGCGCGGCGATAGCGAGCAAAGTCAAGGGATACCAGCGGAATGGCGCGAAGCCGAGTGGCACCAGTGCACCGCACAGCAGCGTAGCCAGCCTGGTCAGCAGCTTGCTCGCGGTTAACGTCATGCAATCAGGTGTTCAGGGTCTGCTCGACCGCATCCGGGGCGCGCAGCAGTGTCACCTTCATCAGACGAATGCGACGATTATCCGCATTCAGGATCTTGAAGCCCATATTCTCGATGATGATGGTCTCGCCGCGCTTGGGCAGCCGACCCAGTTTGTGCGTAACCAGGCCGCCGATGGTATCGAATTCCTCGTCGCTGAACCCGGTGTCGAAATACTCGTTGAAATCTTCGATCGGAGTCAGCGCCTTGACGGTAAAGTTGACATCGCTGTACTTGCGGATAAAAGTCTCCTCGTCGATGTCGTGCTCGTCCTCGATCTCGCCGACGATCTGCTCCAGCACATCCTCGATGGTGACCATGCCGGCCACCCCGCCGTACTCGTCGACCACGATAGCGAGGTGGTTGCGGCTGGCACGGAATTCCTTCAGTAACACGTTCAGGCGTTTGCTCTCCGGCACAAACACAGCCGGCCGCAGCAGTTCACGTACCGAAAACTGCTCCGGGTCGCGCTTCGACGAGTAGCGCAGCAGGTCCTTGGCGAGCAGCACGCCGACGACCTCGTCACGGCTGTCGCCAATCATCGGGAAACGCGAGTGACCCGACTCGATGGCGATGGCGATAAGCTCTTCGGGGTGGGCGTCGCGATTGACAACCACCATCTGGGAGCGCGGAATCATGATGTCGCGCACCTGCATATCGGCGACCTGCAGAACGCCTTCGATCATCGCCTGGGCATCGGCGTCGAACAGGCCGCGCGCCTGGGCGTCGCGCAACAGCGCAATCAGCTGCTCGCGATCCTTGGGCTCACCCAGCAGGGCCTGGCTCAGGCGATCTACCCAGGATCGCTGGGCGGGGCCGTTGCTGTTTCGGTCTTCCTTCATGATGCCCTTTAGATCGCCACACTGTAGGGATCGGGGATCCCCATGCCTTGCAGTATGCGCTTCTCCAGCGCTTCCATTTCCCCGGCATCCTGCTCGCTGTGGTGATCGTAGCCGCACAGATGCAGAATGCCGTGCACTACCATATGCGCCCAGTGAGCGGACGCTGGCTTGCTCTGCTCCCGCGCCTCCCTTTTTACCACAGGGGCGCAGATCACCACATCACCCAGGTGGCGGGACGGGATGCCAGGCGGCGCCTCGAAAGGGAACGCCAGTACGTTGGTCGGCTTGTCCTTGCCGCGATAGCGCCGGTTCAGATCGCGACTTTCCGCCGCGTCGACCACCCGTATCAGCAGCTCCACCGGTTCGCGACGCTGCTGCAGGGCAGCCAGCGCCCAGGCACTGAACTCCTGTTCAGTCGGAAGCGCTGCATCCTCCAGCGCGTACTGGACCTCCAGTGCCACCTGCGCTATCCGCTCAGCCGCCATCGCTATCCTGCTCGAAGCGCTCGTAGGCGTTGAGGATCTTTTTCACCAGCGGATGGCGCACCACGTCGCGCGCATCGAACCAGGTGAAGCCGATACCGTCGACGCCTTTCAGGACGTCGACCACCTGACGCAGACCCGACTTCACGCCCTTGGGCAGATCGATCTGCGTGACGTCACCGGTTATCACCGCCGTGGAACCGAAGCCGATACGGGTGAGGAACATTTTCATCTGTTCCACGGTGGTATTCTGCGCCTCGTCCAGGATCACGAAGGCGTCGTTCAAGGTTCTGCCGCGCATGAAGGCGAGCGGCGCGATCTCGATCACGTTGCGCTCGATCAGCTTGCCGACCCGCTCGAAACCGAGCATCTCGAACAACGCGTCATACAGCGGGCGCAGGTAGGGATCGACCTTCTGCACCAGGTCGCCGGGCAGGAACCCGAGTCGCTCGCCGGCTTCCACGGCCGGGCGCACCAGCACCAGTCGGCGCACGGTTTCGCGTTCCAGCGCCTGCACCGCGCAGGCCACCGCCAGGTAGGTCTTGCCGGTGCCGGCAGGGCCGACACCGAAGTTGATATCGAGATCCGAGATGTTACGGATATAGTCCCGCTGGTGCGCGCCGCGTGGCCGGATCATGGAGCGCCGGGTGTGAATCAGCAGGCCCTTATCAGCGCCTTCCCCGCTTTGTTCCAGCACCTCCAGCCCGGCCTGCTGCAGGTACAGGTGCACGCGCTCCGGCGTCAGCGGCGCCTCCAGCGTGGCATCGTACAGGTCCTGCAGCACGTCGCCGGCCAGATGCGGTGCGCGGTCATCACCGACGATGCGAAACTGATTACCGCGATTGCTGATTTCGACATGCAGGCGCCGCTCGAGCTGCCGCAGGTGCTCATCAAATTGCCCGCACAGGGAGGCCAGCCGCTGGTTGTCAGCGGGTTGCAGGGTCAGGGTGACGGAAGCGGGTTCAGGATCCAAAACGCTGGTTGTTTGCCGGGCATCAGCCCCAGTTTACGGTCTTGTCGGCCGTGCCCGGATCATCTATCGCGAGCAGTTCGCCGCGCAGCGAGTTCGGCAACGCCTCGCTAATACGGACTGTGACGAAGCGGCCAATCAGATCCGCACCGGCAGCGAAATTGACCACGCGGTTGTTTTCGGTGCGCCCAGCCATCTGCGTAGGGTCTTTACGCGACGGCCCCTCCACCAGTATGCGCTGCGCACTGCCGACCATGGCCGCGCTGATGGCGGCTGCCAGGCCTTGGATACGCGCCTGCAGGCGTGCCAGGCGCTGCTTCTTGATCGCCAGCGGTACGTCGTCGGGCAGCTCGGCTGCCGGCGTGCCCGGCCGGCGGCTATAGATGAAGCTGAACGAGTGGTCGAAACCGACATCCTCAATCAGCTGCATGGTGGCTTCGAAGTCGGCTTCGGTTTCACCTGGGAACCCGACGATGAAATCGGATGACAGGCTGATACCCGGGCGCGCCGCGCGCAGGTGGCGGATGCGGGACTTGTACTCCAGCGCCGTGTGATTGCGCTTCATGGCCGCCAGCACCCGGTCCGAGCCGCTCTGCACCGGCAGGTGCAGGTGACCGACCAGCTCCGGCACCTCGCGGTAGACCTGGATCAGGCTGTCGCTCATCTCCAGAGGATGCGACGTGGTGTAGCGAATGCGATCGATGCCTTCGATGGCCGCAACATAGGTGATCAGCAGTGCCAGGTCGGCGCTGCCACCGTCGGCCATGGCGCCGCCGTAAGCGTTGACATTCTGCCCCAGCAAGGTGATTTCGCGTACCCCCTGGCGCGCCAGGCTGAACGCCTCGGCGATGATGTCGTCAAATGGTCGGCTGACTTCCTCCCCGCGCGTATAGGGCACCACGCAGAACGTGCAGTACTTGCTGCAGCCCTCCATTATGGACAGGAATGCAGTCGGGCCTGCGGCGCGCGGTTCCGGCAGACGGTCGAATTTCTCGATCTCAGGGAAGGAGATATCCACCACCGCGGCGCGCTTGCCGCGCAGCTCGCTGATCATCTGCGGCAGGCGGTGCAGGGTCTGGGGACCAAACACCAGGTCCACGTAGGGCGCGCGTTCGCGCAGCGCTTCGCCCTCCTGGCTGGCCACGCAGCCACCCACGCCGATAATCAGATCCGGGCGTTTCTGTTTCAGTTCGTGCCACCGACCCAGCTGCGAGAACACCTTTTCCTGGGCCTTTTCACGGATCGAGCAGGTATTCAGCAGCAGCACGTCAGCCTCGTCCGCCGATGACGCCAGCTGCAGGCCGTGGGCAGCGGCGAGCACGTCCACCATTTTGGCGGAATCGTACTCATTCATCTGACACCCGTGGGTTTTGACAAAAACTTTTCCGGCCATGGACGGGAAATTTCGCGTTGAACGGTACCTGACGATACGTGAAACAGGCGGGGTATTGTACCGGGAAATCGGAGGGTAATCAGTATAAAGGTGGAAGCCGGCCTGTAAGCCGGGTTCTGTCGTGGACAGCCATTCGTCTGGGATGCACGTCACCGTGCACCTCGAGCGACCTACCCGGGAACGGCGCGGGCCACGCCCATGTTCCCCTATTTGGTCTTGCTCCGGGTGGGCGCACCATTTCACCCTTACCTGAGCCCGAAGGCCATCGGCGGTATATTTTCTGCGGCACTTTCCGTAGGCTCGCGCCCCCCAGGCGTTACCTGGCACCCTGCCCTGTGGAGCCCGGACTTTCCTCCGCGACCGGAGTCACAGCGGCTGTCCGGCCGACTTCCAAGCTCAAAATAGACCTGCAAGCGAGTCTTGGCAAGCAGAATCTGTCGGTGTTCCTTACGGGTCTGCGGCAGGCGGCACGATCAACGGATATAAAGAACAACACATTGATTTTATTAACTTAAAGATATTGAAGCTGGCAACGGTGACCGCCCGTCACCCGCATCTCCAATGTCGACTCGGCTTACAATCGACCTACATAACCACCGCGTGCAGGCTGTAGATACTTGATTTAATTAAGTTTCACAAAGTGGTCTGCGAATTGCTAATCTGTCTGCAACGTAGGAACGCGCAG
>WOR8_10008780_pt1 | contig 11128 bp, 11 predicted proteins | sample DeeMarSeWOR38_10_FD_19890 | JGI IMG/M metagenome (IMG submission 19890)
TGCCTCTTCAGGCAACCGGAGCATGAGGTAACCCTTCGCCCGCAGCCAGTGCGACTCCTCTATCAGACGCATGTTTGAGGAATGATCAATCGCGTGACGGAGGTGGTCCATCCCGGCAACGCTCCTTTCTCGGTCATACGAGAGAAACAGCGAGAGGAAGGTTCTCTGCGCAGTCATCAAGTAGACAGAACCTGCCGAGTAGTGGACGTAGTCGATGATGTCGCTTTCCGGGAAGGCTCTCGCAAAGCGCTCGAAGAGCCTGAGTGCTTCTTCATGCTGCCCCGCGTCCAACAGCCTGTACGCCAGGTCAACATCCTCCTGCTCCCCCGCCCGAACGAGCACATTGAACTCTGTCCGCTCCACCCGCGCCAGCTCAGCATATGGATCAGTCAGCAGCCGGTCCGCCCCGATCAGAAGCAACACCGGAATGAGGAGCACCGCGATGGCCCGGAGGACCAAGGCAGGCCGGAACGATTGAACCCACACCGGTGCGGATTCCCGGACACCCGAGAAGATGCCCTCCCCTCCGGCGGGATCCGGCCTCGCCCCAAAGATCTCATCCCCTTTGGCCTCCGCAAGGTTGACCATCGCGATGTGGAGCTCCAACTCTGCCGATGCCTCTGGATCACCCTCGATGTGGTCAAGCAGTCTCAGCGACTCCTCGGGAGCAAGATGTCCGAGAGCAAGATCGCTCAACTTGAGTTTTTCCTCCGCCATCAGTGCACCTGGAAATGTATGCTTCGCCCCATCCAGCTATTACCCGTCAGTATCCCATTTTCCGAAGCCACGTTCTCATCTTTCTTATTGCCGCATCTTCCCTGCTCTTCAGCGTTGAAATCGGAACTCCAAGGAGGTCGCTGATCTCTGCAAACCGGAGGCCGGAGTAGAATCGGTGCTTGAGCACCTCATAGTCCCGCTTCGGAAGCCGCAACAGGCATTTACGAAATGCCAGATCTATTCCTTCGTTTTCTGTTTTCGAGAGATCAACCGAGACGGCAAACTGAATCTCCACCTGCTCCCGCCACGGAGAGTTTCTGTCGTTTTTTTTCTTGAGCTGGATCGCCCGGTTCAGCACACCTTTCGCAACGTAGTTCCGGAGGTGCTCGACCGATTCAAACTCCTTCGAGTTGTTCCGGAATGTGCAATAGAGAACCGTATGGACAATGTCCTTTGCCTCGTCCTCCGAGATGTGCGCCGATCGTGCCAGGTGTATCCAGAAAGTGATGTACTTCCGGTACGCGGTCTCCAGGAGCTCTGTGGGCCGGAGGATGTCTTGAGCCTTCTGTGAGATCGGTGGGCACATTTCAGACTTTGTTCGCAGGACCGGATCTGGGTCTGGAAAACGCTGAAGTGAAGTGGGGGATAGTATGCTACGCAACAGACGATTGCTTTTCAAGAGGAGCTTCGTCGCAAGGCAGCACCCCCTGTATGTGATCGGACATAGGTGACACTGAATTAGCCCACCTCATCCTTCATCCACCGGAATACTCACCAGGCGTGCCTTCATTCCTCCAAAAAAGCCTCCTGGGGCCACCACTGGGCCAAACCGTAGGAATAGGCCTCGCTTTTAGTTCTACAAGGCAAGAAGCGAAATTCCGAAAGAAAAAATGAGCGGGGACGTGGAGAAGGAAAACAGCTACAGGGAGGCCTTGTATCCGGCAACCCATTCTTCGAGTTCGATTCCGGATACCCCCTCCTCCAGCAGTCTGATCAGGGCGCTCCCGATTACAACACCGTCGGAGGATCGGGCAAAGCGGTGTGCACTTTCGTGAGAAGAGACGCCAAATCCCACCAGAACAGGATTACGCTTGGCAAAGAGCTTCACCGTCTGAATGTACTCCTCCGGCGATTTTCCAATCGCGCTCCCGGTGACACCCGTTGTGGAGACACAGTAGAGGAACCCGGAAGAAGCCCGATCGATCGCTTCTATCCTCTCCTCAGAGGTGGTGGGTGTAACAAGGAGAATTGTGGAAAGACCGAATCTCTGAGCCTGACTGCGGTACTCACCGGACTCCTCCAGAGGGAGCTCCGGGAGAATCAGACCGTCAACGCCGCTCTTCGCGGCGGTCGCCAGAAACCTCTCGACGCCATAGCGGAGTATCGGATTGAGATATCCCATCAGAGCGATGGGAATGGAAGACTCCAGTCGGATAGCCCTTATCTGCTCAAAGATCAGGTCCAGCGTGATCCCGTTCTTCAAGGCAATCATCGAGCTGTGCTGGATCGCCGGTCCGTCTGCAAGCGGATCAGAGAAAGGCATTCCGATCTCGACGATGTCGGCACCACCTTTCTCGAGCAGCGGGACAATCTCCGTAAGGGAATCCAGTCGGGGAAACCCTGCAGTGGTAAAGAGCGCGAGGGCTTTTTCCCCGTCCTCGACAGCCCCGATGATTCTGTTCTGAATCCGATCTGTCATTGTTGAACGAGCACCGAAATGTCCTTATCGCCTCGGCCGGAGAGATTGACAACCACTACATCCTTCCTGTCGGTCTCCGGCATCAGTTCTTTCAGGTAGGCCAGGGCATGGGCGGTTTCGAGGGCCGGGACTATCCCCTCCAGCCGGGCCAGCAGTGACGCACCCTGCAGCGCCTCTTGATCAGTCACCGAGACGTACTCCACCCTCCCGCTCTGCTTCAGGTGGCTGTGCTCAGGCCCGACGCCGGGGTAGTCGAGCCCCGCGGAGATGGAATGAGCCGGCTTCACCTGGCCGTGCTCATCCTGAAGAAGGTAGCTCATCGATCCATGCAGGACACCCGGCAGGCCTTTGGTGAGCGTCGCCGCATGCCAGCCGGACTCCAGGCCAAGGCCGGCCGCTTCCACGCCGATCATCCGGACCTTCTCATCCAGGAAGGGATGGAAGAGCCCGATCGCGTTGCTGCCGCCGCCAACACACGCCAGGAGAATGTCCGGCCCCTTCCCCAGCTCGGCACGAAGCTGCTCACGGGTCTCCTTGCCAATTATCGTCTGGAAATCCCTGACCATCATCGGGTACGGGTGAGGTCCGACAACGGAACCGATCACGTAGAAGGTGTTCTCCACGTTCGTCACCCAGTCACGGATGGCCTCACTTGTAGCATCCTTGAGCGTCCTGCTCCCCGATCTCACAGGCACCACGCTTGCACCAAGCAGCTCCATGCGCCGGACGTTCAGCTCCTGTCGGCGCATGTCCTCCTCCCCCATGTAGACGACACACTCGATCCCAATCTTCGCGGCCACCGTCGCCGTGGCAACCCCATGCTGTCCTGCGCCCGTCTCCGCGATGATCCGCGTCTTCCCGGACCGCCTCGCAAGCAGGACCTGACCGACGGTGTTGTTGATCTTGTGTGCTCCCGTATGGCAGAGGTCCTCCCTCTTGAGGTATATTCTCCCTTTCCCGTACGATGCAGTCAGACGACTCGCGAAGGTCAGCGGGGTGGGCCTTCCCGCGTACTCGCGAAGCATCGCGTGGAGCTCCTCCTGAAAGTCGGCATCCTTCTTCGACTGACTGTACAGATCCTCCAGCTCCGTGAGCGCAGCGATCAGGGTCTCCGGAACGAACTTCCCTCCGAATTCCCCGAAGTAGCCGCGGCTGTCCGGGAAGTTGTACGCGGGAGGCTGTGCCGCAGTTCCCTTCATCCCGCTACCTCTTCACCGACAGGGCCTGCAAGGGACCTGCCAAGGACAGGCGCGAGTGCCCTTACCCTTTCCATCAGGTCCATGAACCTGGCGGGCTTGAGCGACTGGTACCCGTCGGAGAGCGCCGTCTCCGGGTCGTGATGGACTTCAATCATCAGCCCGTCAGCTCCGGCTGCAACGGCCGCTAGGGACATCGGGGTCACTCCTTCCCACATACCGATCCCGTGGCTCGGATCCACGATAACAGGCAGGTGTGAGAGCTTCTTCAAGACCGGGACCGCGTTCAGGTCGAGAGTGTTCCGCGTGATGGTCTCAAAGGTCCGTATCCCCCTTTCACAGAGGATGACTTCGCGATTCCCGCGGGTCACGATGTACTCGGCTGCCATCAGGAGCTCTTCGATCGTTGCGGCCATGCCGCGCTTGAGTATGACAGGCTTGCGGAGCTCACCAACCGCCTCCAGCAGACCAAAGTTGCTCATGTTGCGGGCTCCGATCTGAATAACATCGGTCACCTCCGCGACAGCCGGGAGCGTCAGCACGTCCCGGACCTCCGTCACGATCTTCAGTCCGGTCGCCTCACGAGCCTCCCTCAGCAGGACGAGCCCCTCTTCCTTCATCCCCTGGAAGGAGTGGGGAGATGTGCGGGGCTTGTAGGCCCCACCCCGAAGGAACCTGGCTCCCGCTTCCTTCACCGCAGTGGCACTCTTCATGAGCTGCTCCCACCCTTCCACGGAGCAGGGGCCGGCGATCACCGCAAGCTCCGATCCTCCAATGATCTCTCCCCCCACATTGATCTCCAGATCATCCGGCCTGGCCTCTCTCCCGACCAGCTTGTAGGGCTTGGAGACAGGTATTGCCTGTTCGACGCCGGCCATGGAGGAGAAGAGCTCAGCGTTGATCTTCCCCCTGTTCCCCGTGATCCCGATGGCGAGCCGTTGGGATCCCGGTATTTCGTGGGGCTTGAGGCCCAGTTCAGACACCTTCCGCTTGACGGCAAGGACCTCCTGCTCTGTCGCATCCGGCTTCATGACAACAAGCATGGCTCAGTTCCCCCTTTTGCTTTGGATTTCGAGATCTGCAGAGAGCACCGCCCCTACAAATCGATTGATTTTCTGAACATTCTTCTTCCCGGGCGAGTTCTCCACACCGCTGCTCACATCAACCCCGTAGGGAGTGGCCGTCCGGATCGCCTCGCCGACGTTCTCTTCCCGGAGTCCGCCGCTGAGGACAATCCGGCCATGCTTCTTCGCCTCGCGCGCCAGGTTCCAGTCAAAGGTCTGGCCCGTCCCTCCATCGAGTCCCGGCACATAGGTATCCAGCAGGAAGGCCGAGACACGGTACCGGCTGAGCGCATCCAGATCCGCCGGGCCCGATATCCTGAACCCTTTCACCACCCTGACCGGATACCCGGTCGTCTCGGAGACCTCCTCCTGACCGTGCAGCTGGATGGTATTAATCCCGCTCTCCAGAATGACCTTGTTCACCAGAGCCCTCTCCGCATTGACAAAAACACCGACCGTCTGTACGAAGGGGGGGAGCTGATTGATGATTCCGGCGGCATCTCCAGGAGAGATGTACCTGGGACTTGAGGGGGCGAAGACAAAACCGACGGCGTGCGCGCCCGCATCTACGGCAGCCAGCGCATCCGGAAGGTTCGTGATCCCGCAGATCTTAATACGCGTCACTCTTCCTCCACCACCTGAGAGAGCAGCCGGCTCAATGCCGCGCCCGGATCGGCTGACCTCATGAAATACTCACCGATGAGGACCGCACCGATACCGTGCTGCATGAGTTTCCGAAGATCCTCCGGTTTGCTGATCCCGCTTTCACTCACCACCAGTGCGCCCCCCGGCACGCGAGGGAGGAGCCGAACCGAGACATCCAGGTCGGTCTCGAATGTGGCCAGATCCCGGTTGTTGATGCCGATGATGTCGAATGAATGGTGAGAGAGCGACGAGAGCTCATCCTCGGTGTGCACCTCGACAAGGGATTCCATCCCCAGCTCCGTTGCGAGCTCTTTCAGCTCGATCAGCCGGTCCGGCTCCAGCACGGCTGCTATCAACAGGATGGCATCCGCCCCTGCCGCCCTGGATTCGTGAACCTGATACGGATCGAGTATAAAGTCTTTTCTGAGTATCGGCAGGTCGACCAGCTTCCTGACCTGTCCCACATACTCCAGCTTCCCCCGGAAGTAGCTGTAGTCGGTCAGAACAGAGATCGCAGCCGCTCCCCCCTCGGCGTACTGCTTCGCAATGATCTCGGGACGAAACTCCTCCCGGATCAGATCCCTGGAGGGGGAGGCTTTCTTGATCTCCGCAATCACCGCTGGCTTCTTCTCCTTGAGCGCACTGACCAGCGAAAAGGTCTCAGCACGATATGCGGGACTCTCTCTGAGGGCAGGGAGATCGACCTCCCTCTTCCTCGATTCTACTTCTTGCAGCTTGTGTTCAACGATGGCATCGAGAAGACTCATTGTTTACCCGTAAATGCGATGAGGTTATTGAGAACACGCAATGCACGACCGGAGTCGATCGATTCTGAGGCCAGTAGACTCGCCTCCTTCAGCTCGGAGGCTTTGCCGGATATGTATATCCCGAACGCCGCGTTTGCCACCACGACATCCCGCGAGGGAGATCTCTCTCCCTGGAGGATCTTCATGGCAATCCCGGCATTCTGCTCGGCGTCTCCACCCTGCAACGAACTGAGCGGTCGTGGTTCAAGACCGAAATGCTGAGGACCGACCGCATAACTGCGCATCGGCTTGCTGCCGTTCACTTCAAAGACACGCGTCTCGCCCGACAGCGCTATCTCATCCATCCCGTCATCGCTGTGAACGACGGCTGCTCTGTCGGACTCCAGCTCCCGGAGTGCTCCGGCAAGGAGCTCGGAAACCGGCCGACTATACGCTCCCAGGAGCTGCTTCTGCACTCCTGCCGGATTCGTGATGGGGCCGACCATGTTGAAGATCGTACGGATACCCAGCTCCTGACGCGGCTTCGCGGCGTGCTTCATTGCCGGATGGAAGAGAGGAGCGAAGAGAAACCCGATACCGACGCGCCGAATACACTCGCCTGCCATCTCGGGCGGAAGGGAGACGTCGACGCCCAGAGCCTTCAGCAGATCGGCGCTCCCGCTCCGGCTTGTGACAGACCGGTTCCCGTGCTTTGCGACGGTGACGCCCGCACCCGCCGCAACCAGAGCCGACACCGTAGAAATATTGAATGTCCCCAGCCCGTCACCGCCGGTCCCGCACATGTCTATGGCGTCAGGATCCTCAACGGTCACCTTCACAGATTTCTGCCGCATCGTCCGGGCGAAGCCCACCAGCTCCTCCACCGTTTCCCCTTTGGCCCTCATGGCCACCAGCAGGCCGGCAATCTGCGCCTCGCTCGCCTGCCCGTTCATAATCAACTCGAGAGCCGATGCGGCCTCGTCGACGGTGAGGGAGTTCCCCTCGAAGCATTTCTCGATATACTGTTTCATCAGCATCAGTCTGTCTCCAGCCAGTTGCGTATCATTCTCTCGCCATGCTCGGTGAGAATCGATTCGGGGTGAAACTGTACCCCCTCGATGGGAAGACTCCTGTGCCTGACGCCCATGATCGTCCCCTCTCCCGTGCGCGCTGTGATTTCCAGCTCCTCGGGGAATCCCTCGGGTGATATCACCAGCGAGTGGTACCTGGTGGCGGAGAACGGCGAGGGGACGTTCGCATAGAGCGCCCCTCCGCTGTGCTCTATCCAGGAGAGACGTCCGTGCATCAGCTCCGGGGCGTGAACAATCCGCCCTCCAAAGACCTGTCCGATGGCCTGGTGTCCCAGGCAGACACCGAGAACGGGGATACGGCGTCCACACTCCCGTATCACATCCTTTGTTACACCGGCATCTTCCGGCCGCCCGGGTCCGGGAGAGATCACCACCCGCTCCGGTTGAAGATCGGTGATATCTTCTACGGTCGTCTGGTCGTTCCGGAACACTCGCACCTCATTGCCCAGCTTCCCCAGAAGCTGGACGAGGTTGAAGGTGAACGAGTCGTAGTTGTCGATGACCAGTATCAATCGCCTCCCCCTCCTCCGAGTCTGGCCAGAAGTTGATCCGCCGGGATCTCACCCGCCGCAAAGGAGACCGCCTCCAGGAGGGCCCTCGACTTGTTGACCGTCTCCTGGTACTCGGTCTCCGGCACCGAATCAGCCACGATACCGGCGCCTGCCTGTATCTTCAGCCTGTCGCCCTGCGCGATGAGTGTGCGAATCGTGATGCAGGTATCCACGCTGCCGTCAAACCCGATGTAGCCCACCGCCCCGGCGTACGCCCCCCGGGGGGTCTGTTCGAGTTCATTGATGATCTCCATCGCTCTCACCTTCGGTGCCCCGGAGACCGTTCCCGCCGGAAAACAGGAGGCAAGAACATCCACCGGAGAGGTGCCATCCTTCAGATGCCCGCGCACCTCCGAGACGATATGCATCACGTGCGAATACCTCTCCACCCTCTTCAGGACCGGCACCTCGACCGTGCCATACTGGCAGATGCGGCCCAGGTCATTCCTGCCGAGATCAACGAGCATGACATGCTCGGCCAGCTCCTTCTCATCCCGAAGGAGCTCCCTTTCCAGTAGAACGTCTTCCTTTTCATCCGCTCCGCGCTTCCGGGTCCCTGCGATGGGAAGGACCTCCACGACACCCTTGCGCGACCGGACCAGGATCTCGGGCGAGGATCCCACCAGCTTTGTCTCCCCGAAATCGATGTAGTAGAGATACGGGGAGGGATTGATCAGCCGGAGCGCCCTGTAGACCGGGAAGAGGTCGATGTCCCCCTCATAGATGTACTCTTTGGCACGGGCCACAGCAGAGCAGTAGTGCTCTCTGTCCCGGGTGTCGGCAGCACCGTTCGGCTCGCACCGGAAGCTTGCGGCGTTCACCGTTGACTGGCGCAGCCTCAATTCCAGGGCTTCGATCTCCTGTTTCCCCTGTTCGTAGTGCGGGCGAAGAGGCCGGGCGGGATCCACCATGACGTTTCGAATGATGGTGATGACATGCGCCAGGTGGTCAAACCGTATAATTGTGGGGAAGAGGCCAAAGACGGCATCGTCCTCGTCCTCCTCAGCCGGTGCCGGGATCGGAATGCGCTCCAGGTGTCTGACGCTGTTGTAGCCCAGGTACCCGACAAATCCGCCCGAGAGCCCCGTGCCGACGCCTGCGTGGGCCTGATTGAACCGCGAGGAGAGGTTGCGCAGAACCTCAAGTACGTTCCGATCCGTCACGGTTCTGGAGCCCTCGCTCGCAACTGAGACTTCCTGGCCCCGCGCCCGGATCATCATGGAAGGTGAGAGTCCGACGAACGAGTACCTCCCCAGCTTCTCATTGGTCTCCGCACTCTCGAGGAGGAACGAGGGGGTCCCCTCCTGGCGAAGCGTGAGATAGACCGATACCGGCGTGTGCGTATCAGCCAGCAGCATTCTGGTCAGCGGGATCACGTTGTGGGACCGAGCCAGTTGTTCGAATTCCTCGAAGGAGAGCATTCTGTCCTCGGTGACAATAAAAAAACCCTTCCCGGGTTCCAGGAAGGGTTCGTATGACTGATGGCTCTGTAGTCTAGTTATCCGTTCGCTGGTCTCCCGGGCCTCTGCTGCTCATACCACCAGTACCAGCGGATATCAAGGTCGATCTTGTAAGGAAGAGTATTCATCGTAGGTCTCAGATTTAATATACACGTCTCGGGGGCAATTGTCAATTCATTTGTCGCATTTTCTCCGGAGGTTCAGAAATGACCGGATGCCGTAGACGCATAGGTATCAAGCGGCCCCGAGAAATGATCCCCTGGCGCTGTTGACGCCCAAAAATGTGCTTCCGCCTCTTCTGGTGAGACGCGCCGCTTCATTCCCCGGATGCGCCGGTCTTCGCCGCAAGGAGGTTTCGGCAGAACGTCAGATAGTAGGCAAACCAGCTCACGATGCCGAAGAGCTTCGAACCGTCTTCTATGAGATGGCGCAACGGGAACGTATCGTGAACCAGACGGTCAACGACTGCCGATACGCCCAAGAAGAGTGAGGCGAGCAGGAGGAGAAGAAACCGGGACTCCAGAATGGTCTTCCGGAACCTCCACACATATGCCATCAACAACACCCCGTAGCTCAGAACAACCAACCCTTCCTTGAGATGGAAATACCTGGGAAAGACAGTCTCATGAAACATGTACAGATCATCCAGGCAGAGGAGTAGTGTCAGAAGCCCACCAAAGAGGAGGAACTTCCGGTCCTCCCTTGCCTCTTCCGACCGTCCAAGGAGTCCAGCGGTGAAGAGAGATATTGTAGCCGCTCCGCACCAGAACAGGATTCCGAAATTTGAGATGGACCCTACGTAGAACTCGCCACCCATGATCGCCAGCGGATCACGCGTGAGCCAGGCAAGAGGAATGCCCGCCGCGTAGATGGCTCCAAGTATGATGACCATGCCCATGCACAGAGGCCCATACACCCAGAGAAACACGGGCCTGAGGTCGCTCAACTGCGTCCTGATGGTCTTCTGCATATCCCTCCATGTGTGCTGCTGAGACATTCTCTATTCCAGGAATCCCGGAGCAATGGACATTTCTCGCAAGAAACCTGTCGCCAGATATCGCACTCCTTCGAACATCTCAGCGATCTCAAGGCTGAGGAGAAAGAAGAGTGCGTAGAACGAGGCTGGGTGTGAGCTGAGCCATCTCATGCCGTAACTCCCCACCCAGGCGCGTACGGGCCGGACATTGGCGACACACCCTATGCCGACTCCGATCAAAGCCCCCGCCAGGACATCGGTGGGGTAGTGGTAACCCACATAGATCCGAGAGAAGATGATGACAAAGACTGTGTATGAAACCGCAATACTGCCCAGGCGAGGACGAGCGAAGCACAAGCCTGTTGCCAGAGAGAAGAAGAAGATCGCATGGTCACTCGGGAACGAACTCAAGGTTTGAAGCGTCCCCGGTCTGAATCCATGAGGGAGCACAAAGACAAGGTCAGAGCTGGCTATCGGTCGCACTCTGAACGGCATGAGCCTGGCCAGCAGTCTCCCCAGGACGATCGCCAGGATGGCGAACAGGAGAGTCGACAGGATCCGCTCCCGTGCTTCATGGTCAACGCTGGCATCGGACTTGAACCAGGCCCACCAGAACAGCGTCATGATCACGCCACCCTTGAACAGGTTGCTTTTCGCGGCGTAGACTACGAGGCTGTCAAACAGGGGAGATGATTGCGAGAATTGGTTGAGAAAGGTGAGGCACCAGAGATCAAACCATTCCATCTGTACTCCCCCCAACTAGGACGTTCTCCAGCCGATCCCCGACTGCTTGAGATGAGAATCCACCCCTCTCTCCGGTGGGGCACTCATGAAGCAAGCTCGCATATGCGCACGGAGGGCTGTTGCAGCATAAGAGGCCAACTGAGGTCTGCGGAGAGGGTGGGATTCGAACCCACGATACCCAGAAGGGTATACTGGTTTTCGAGACCAGCGCCTTCAACCACTCGGCCACCTCTCCAGGT
>WOR8_10006595_pt1 | contig 11125 bp, 8 predicted proteins | sample DeeMarSeWOR38_10_FD_19890 | JGI IMG/M metagenome (IMG submission 19890)
CGTCATGAATACACCCAAACAAATACTGATTTATCACGCGCTGGACTGTCCACTGCCGATTTTTGGCCATGTGCCCATGGTGCTGGGAACCGACAAAAGCCGCTTCAGCAAGCGCCATGGCGCCGTATCGGTTTCAGCTTACCGCGACATGGGCATTCTGCCGGATGCCATGCTCAATTACCTGGTCCGGTTGGGCTGGTCCCATGGCGATCAGGAATTTTTCACCCGCCGTGAGCTGATCGAGGTGTTTGATCTGGAGCACATCGGGCGGTCGGCCAGTGTGTTTGATCTGGAAAAGCTTTTATCGCTGAATGCCGAGCATATTCGGGCCACCGCTGCCGATAAACTGGTGGCGCCCCTTCAGCCCTTCTTGAAGCAGCGCGGTGTTGAAATTGCAGACAGCGGTCTTCTGCCAAAAGTGGTTGAGACCCTGCAGGCTCGCAGCAAGACGCTGGAAGACATGGCTGAGCGGGCCCTGTTTTATTTTGTTGATGAAATCAACTATGAGGAGCAGGCGGCCAAAAAGTTCCTCAAACCGCCAGCGGCTGAGGCCCTGAACCTGCTGATCGAGCAATTGAAAGAACTGGAATATTTTTCCGAAGAAAATTTAGAAAACGCTTTTAAGGCGGTCATGGATCAAACCGGCCTCAAGCTGGGAAAAATCGCCCAGCCTGTGCGCGTGGCCCTCACCGGAAAAACCGCCAGCCCCGGCATTTTTGAAGTGACCGCCATCCTGGGCAAGGACAAAGTCATTTCCCGGCTGCATAAGGCTGTCCGGTTCATAGAAGCAGCGCCTTCATAAAAGGTTTCAGTGTTCATGCTTCTGGCTTCTGGTCGCTGGCTGCTTGCTGCTTGCTCAGACGGAGTGACTCTGCTGAGATAGCCGAAGCATGATGCTGCCGAAAAAGCGGTTACCGTCAAACAGTCTACCACTAGCCAGCAGCCTTACGTCAGGTAAAGTAGGAAAAAATTGACTTGACGAGCGGGCTAATGTTATATATTCATTCATAATACAATACACTGAGGGATCGTCTAGCGGCAGGACGACGGGTTCTGGCCCCGTTAACCCAGGTTCGAATCCTGGTCCCTCAGCCAATTCGACGTGCTCAGGGGTGCACCACAAAAGTGGGTACCCCTTTTATTCATTTTGAGCGGACCATTTTACCTTCATGACTCGCGTGCCCGCCATATCTACAGCGACGGCGGGTCGTTTTCCGGCCTGAATCGTCCTCCAGAAGCCATGAATTGCTTGTCCTGCGAAGCTCGCCAGAGCGGAGAAGGATCGGTTTCCGGCTTAATCCGGCAAGGGAAAGTTTTTCCCTGTCCTGGCGATAAAGCCTGGATGCGTTATTGATTGGGCGTCTTTTTCAAATCTCAAGAATCTTTGAGATTTTTCGATCAAATCATTTATTTAAAATCAAACCACCCGATCATCCTCAAATCGTTTGATTTTTTAGAAAATACATTCTAATTTAATTGAAAATACGAACCGCTGTAACGGTTAAGGAATGGCCCTTATGAAGCCCACTGACAACCAGCCTGTACAAAACTCGAAACCCGCTTCCGCAAAAACCACCGGCGAATTTTCACCGCCGCCGAACTTTATCAAGTACATCATTGATGAGGACCTCAAGGTTGGTAAAAACGACGGGCGCGTTCACACGCGCTTTCCGCCGGAACCCAACGGCTATCTGCATATCGGACATGCAAAATCCATTTGTTTAAATTTCGGGCTGGCGGAAGAATACGGCGGCCTGTGCAATCTGCGCTTCGATGACACCGATCCGGCCAAGGAAGAAGTGGAATACGTGGAATCGATCAAGCAGGACGTCCGCTGGCTGGGATTTGACTGGCAGGATCGTGAATACTATGCCTCCGATTATTTTGAGCAACTCTTTGAATATGCGGTTCAGCTCATCAAAAAAAATAAGGCATATGTTGACAGCCTGAGTTCCGATCAAATCAGGGAATATCGCGGCAGCCTGACGCAACCCGGCAAAAACAGCCCCTATCGTGAGCGCACGATAGAAGAAAACCTGGATCTGTTCGAACGCATGCGAATCGGCGAATTCAAGGACGGCGAGCATGTGCTGCGGGCCAAAATTGACATGACCTCCCCCAATATGCTGATGCGCGATCCCACCCTGTACCGTATCAAGAAAGTCCCTCATTATCGCACCGGGGGCATGTGGGTGATCTATCCCATGTATGACTTTACCCACTGTCTCTCGGACTCAATTGAAAGAATCACCCATTCGATTTGTACGCTGGAATTTGAAATCAACCGCGAACTCTACGACTGGGTTCTGGACCAGCTGGAGGTCTACCACCCGCAGCAAATCGAGTTTGCGCGACTCAACCTCAACTATACGGTGCTCAGCAAGCGCAAGCTCATTCGTCTGGTGGAAGAAGGCCACGTCGACGGCTGGGATGATCCCCGCATGCCGACGATATCCGGTTTGCGGCGTCGCGGATACACGCCTGAATCCATTCGAAATTTCTGTGAACGCATTGGCGTTGCCAAAGCCGACAGTACAGTGGACATCGCTCTGCTGGAATACTGCATCCGGGAACATTTGAATAAAATTGCCCCCCGCGTGATGGCTGTGCTGCGGCCGCTGAAAATCATCATCGACAATTATCCTGACGATCAGATAGAAGAATTGGATGCCATAAACAATCCGGAAGATCCGGATATGGGCAGCCGCAAAATCCCCTTCTCACGGGAACTGTATATTGAGCAGGATGATTTTATGGAAGAGCCGCCTAAAAAATTTTTCCGCCTGGCTCCGGAGCGGGAGGTCCGGCTGCGCTATGCGTACTTTATTACCTGTGTTGATGTGGTCAAAGACCCCGAAACAGGAGAAGTGATCGAGCTGCATTGCACCTATGATCCCCACACCCGTGGGGGCGATGCGCCGGATGGCCGAAAAGTCAAAGGGACGCTGCACTGGGTTTCAGCATCTCACGCGGTCGCGGCTGAAGTGCACCTCTATGGTCATCTTTTTTTAAAGGAAAACCCCAACGAGACGGAAGAAGGAAAGGATTTTAGCGATTATGTTAACCCTAATTCATTGAAAATACTAACAAATTGCAAGGTTGAACCGGGCCTGGCGGCAGCCGCACCGGGAGATCGGTTTCAGTTTGAACGTCTGGGGTATTTTTGTGTGGACACGAAAAATTACAGAGCGCAAGGCCCGGTCTTCAACCGGACAGTCACCTTGCGCGATACCTGGGCAAAAATACTCAAGGCTCAGCAGCAGAAAACGGAACCGATCACTTGAAATAAACATTCAGATATGATACCCAAATATTCGCGAGAGGAGGGATCATTTCGCCTATTTTTTTTAAATTTTGATCATCCAGTTTCGGGGTGGCAGCCTGATAAGATTTAATCATAGACCGCGCCGAATTCCCGGTATTGCGTGTTGAATTGTCCACTTCGAAGTCACCGGCACCATGCCTGTTTCGGTCAAGGGGACGGAAACGTGGTGCATTATGTTCAGCTTGGAGAGATTGTCGTGCTTCTGCAACGTTCCGATTGCCGTCGGAATGATCCGCTGGCTACGACAGGAGGAGAGCAGATCTGATTTGCTAAAAAGGGGTGATTTCGGATTCAATTCAAATGGTGGACCCACAAAGGGGAAGAATTAAAGCGTCTGTAAAATGGCTGCCACCTCGATGCTTTTTAAAAATGGCTTTTGAACCCTCATCTTTTGTCCGAGGGCTGCGTTAAGATCCGCGTCAAAATGCTCGCGTACTGACGTGTACGCTCCGCTTTTGAAACGAATCTCGTCTTGCCCTCAAACAAAATCTAAAGGTTTAAAAGCCATTTTGTATTAAATTTGAACTAAAACACGATCCCTACATAGCCCACAAAACTGTCTCCCGGATTTTTATCGTAGCTGGTTGCATAGGCAATCGCTTTTCCTTCATTTGCCCCCAGGCGTTTTGCGGTTTCGATGGCGGTGGCTGCGGCACCGGCGCAGCAAGCGTTGTGATTCACCAGGGCTTCGTCGATCACCTTTTCGGCATCCATAGCAAGCATCAAGTCGATAATCCGACGATCATTCTGCTGGCGCACCCAATCCACAGCCTGCGAGCCGGCCCCCTCAGATACGAACCCATAATTGCGGCCGTAATGTGTCAGATCCGTTGATCCAATCACCTTAACCCGTAAATTTAAATGATCGGCAATATCAACGACTGCCCGGCCAATTTCCAATGAGTTTTTAGCAGGCGGCACACCCATGGCAACGATCTTCACCTCGTTAAAGAAATATTTAATAAAAGGAAGTTGCAGCTCAATGGTATTGTCCTGGTTAAAGCTGTCGGGCGATTCAAGCGTAAATGAAAATTGCTTTGTCAACTCGCCGGTCAGTTGCTCCGCTACCTGAATTTCACCGAAAGGAGTCTCCCATGCGCCTTCGGCCATCATCACACAGGGCGAGTCCGCATGAAGATGCATTCCGAAAACAACAAAGACATCAGGCGGATCATCGGATTTCAAACAGTGGATCACATTGCACGCAATACTGCCCGAAAAATACCATCCGGCATGCGGCACGATACCGCCTACCCGTTTTTCGGCTGGAAAATCGAAGCCTTTGCCCTCGGCCAGAAACCCTTCGATTTCCTTTTCGCATTCAGCCGCACTTGAAGGGTACCAGCTGTCTGCAAAAACAGCTCTTCTGAGCTTCGTGGGGTTCATGGTTCACCTCCCAGAAATGGATTCAAAACCACATCTAAGGCCCAATGGCTGTGTTGTCCCGCGCATTGAAATGCTCACGTACTTACGTGTACGCTCCGCTTCCAATGCACGGGACGCCTTGCCCTTGAACCTGATCTGAGATTTTGAAGCCATTTCTAAAAAAATATTGATGCATGAGGAGCGTTTCACTGGAGGAGCGCGATGCTTGGTGTTTGATGCTTGATGCTTTTCAATCCAGAATCGAGTATCGAGTATCCAGTATGTTTCCAGCCTCGAGGCCGCTAGGTTGCTCCTCGAGTCCCCCTGAAAGGGGACGCTCAAAATATCCGGTCCGCTCTATGCCCTGTTTTGACCCAATACATGGTGTTGGCGCCGGATTTTAGTATAAAAAATAATGAGCGGGTTGTCCATGCCGATTATATATACCGGGGCAGAGAATGGGATCGTTCAATTGAAACGCCGACTTTCTTTTTAAAAAAAGATGCTTATGATTGATAAGGACATTTTTTGATCGCGTGCGCTTGACTGAAAGTCACTCACGGAAAAACGGGAGGGTGCCATGTGGGAGTATACCGATAAAGTAAAAGATCATTTTCTCAACCCGCGCAATGTGGGCGTCATGGAGGATGCTGATGGGGTGGGAGAAGTCGGGTCCATCGCATGCGGCGATGCACTGACGTTCTATTTCAAACTCGATGAAAACGGAAAGATTAAAGACGCCACTTTTCAGACCTTTGGCTGCGCCAGTGCCATCGCGTCTTCATCGGCATTAACCGAAATGGTCAAAGGCATGACTCTGGAGGAAGCGAAAAAAATCACCAACGAGGACATCGCCGAGTACCTGGGCGGATTGCCGAAAGAAAAGATGCATTGCTCGGTCATGGGTCGCGATGCGCTGGAAAAGGCCATCAGCTGTTACCTCAACGAACCCGAAAAAAAAGTTGATGGGCAAATCGTGTGCGAGTGCTTCGGCGTCACCGATCGTGAAATCGAGCGCGTGGTTCGTGAAAACCAATTAACGACGATTGATGATGTTACCGATTATGTCAAGGCTGGCGGAGGCTGCGGCAACTGTCACGATCGCATCCAGGAAATCATCGACACCATCCGGGGCAGCGAGCGCCCGGTTAAGAAAAAAGCCCCGGCCTTAACGAATTTACAAAAAATTAAACTGATCGAGGAAAGTATTGAACGCGAGATAAACCCGACTCTGAGAAAGGATGCGGGCCGGCTTGAATTAATCGATGTCGACGGAAATCGGGTCCTGGTGCGTTTGGGCGGATCCTGCGCGGCATGCGCCAAATCTCCGGTTACACTGAAACACTATGTTGAATCCCGGCTGCGCGAACTGGTATCGCCGGAACTGGTGGTCGAGGAGGTCCAATGATGAATGTGATTTATGTTGATAACAATGCCACGACGATGGTCGCGCCCGAAGTGCTGGATGCGATGTTGCCCTATTTCAACACCAATTATGGCAATCCGTCCAGTATGCATTCTTTCGGTGGAAACGTTGCTGGAGCAATTAAAACCGCCAGGGAAAGCGTGGCAAGTCTGATTGGCGCTCTGCCTGAGGAAATCATTTTCACCAGCTGCGGAACGGAAAGCGACAGCACCGCGATACGCGCAGCCATTGAATCCTATCCGGATAAAAAGCATCTGGTCACCTCCAGAGTGGAGCACCCGGCGGTAAAAAATCTTTATGAAGCCCTGTCTAAAAAGGGATACCGCACCACCTTTGTCCCGGTTGACCACAGCGGCAGACTCGATATCGACTATCTATGTAACAGCCTGAGCGATGATACGGCTATTGTTAGCATCATGTGGGGCAACAACGAGACCGGTGTGATTTTTCCCGTCGACGAAATCTCACAGGAGGTTAAAAGCCGGGGGATTTTGTTTCATAGCGATGCCGTTCAGGCCGTGGGTAAAATTCCCATTAACGTCGCCGAGACCGGCGTGGACATGCTTTCGCTTTCCGGCCACAAGTTTCACGCTCCCAAGGGAATCGGTGCGCTCTACATCCGCAAAGGCACAAAATTTGCTCCGTTTTTGATCGGCGGTCACCAGGAAAGGGGTCGTCGCGGCGGCACTGAAAATACGGCATCGATTATCGGACTGGGTAAGGCCGCCGAATTGGCGGCAGGCCACCTGGCACAAAATGGCTACGAACATGTCAGCCGCCTGCGGGACAAACTCGAACAAACCTTGCTGGACAAAATACCCAATGCCATGGTGAATGGGGATCCGTCAAACCGTTTGCCGAACACCACCAGCATTGCTTTCGAATATGTGGAAGGAGAAGCGATTCTGCTGATGATGAACGAATACGGCATCTGCGCCTCTTCGGGTTCCGCCTGCACATCCGGCTCACTGGAGCCTTCCCATGTTTTACGGGCCATGGGCGTTCCCTTCACTGCTGCCCACGGCTCCATTCGTTTTAGTCTGAGCCGGTACAATACGGAAAAGGAAATAGATATCATTCTGGAAAAATTGCCCCCCATCATCACGCGCTTGAGGGAGATGTCGCCCTTCTGGAAGAAGGCCATGGGAAATTGATTGCGGATTTGAAATGATTCACCGCAGAGGCGCAGAGTGCCCAGAGAATATTTATTTTGGGCCTGTTTTTTTTAGAGGAAAAAAACGATATCGCTGCGAACTCGGAGCCCCGGCGGTAAAAAATCCTTTTCAAACTTTCTGACGAATCTTATTTTTGAGCCACTCGATCCAGGGGTCGAATCCTTCCCCGGTTTTCGCCGAAATCTCAAAAACCGGCATGTCCGGATGCACCTGGTGGATGTAATCGATCGCTTTTTGTTTGTCGAAATCCAGATACGGCAGTAAATCAATCTTATTTAAGAGCGCCGCCTCGCATTCGCGAAACATCAACGGGTATTTTACCGGCTTATCTTCGCCTTCGGTCACACTCAACACCACCACCCGCGAATCCTCCCCGATATCAAATTCGGCTGGGCAGACGAGATTACCCACGTTTTCGATAACCAGAAACTGGATATCGTCGAGCGCCAGCGTGACGGCTGCTTTTTCAATCACATGGGCAACCAGGTGGCAATCGCCTCCGAATTCATCGGTATTGATCTGAACCACCGGCGCGCCGGTATCAGCCAGCCGGTCCGCATCATGGGTGGTGCAGATATCGCCGACAATGACCGCACTTTTTATTTCCGACATAATTCGCGCAAGGGTTTTTTGCAGGGTGGTCGTTTTTCCGGAGCCCGGAGAACTCATGACATTGAGCACGAAGACACCCTTATCCGCGAAAAGCTTGCGATTTTGCTCGGCCATCTTCTCGTTTACATCCAGCACCCGGCGAATGACCTTTATCTCCCGTGTTCCGCTTTTCTGCGTGCTCACACCGGCCTGCGAAAAGTTCGTGTGGGAATGGTGGGGTTTGTGAAAATCTTTATGATGAAAATAGGATTTGATTTTGAATTCATCATCCGGAATCATTGTTTTCCTCATCGACGACCTCTATGGATTCAATATCAAGTTCGCGTCCGGAAAGAATTTCCAGCGAACCGCTTTCGCATGTTTGACAGATAAAAACCGGCTCATGAATGGCCCATTGCGCCTGGCAGTCTTTGCATCTGGCGACAATCGGCACCTCTTCAATGACCAGTTTGGCACCCGCAAGCCTTGTGTCTTTAATGGCCGCATCGAAGCAAAACCGCAGGCTTTCAGGTACGACCGCGGCCAATTTGCCGATTTTCAGGTTGACCGCGGCAACCCGCGCATCGCCTAAATCCGCCGGCAGGGAAGCGACGGCGATTTCGACTATCTGCAGGGCAATGCCCATTTCGTGCATAACAATTTCCAAACTGCGTTTGTAAATTTGTGTTTAGTGTTTGGTGTTTGGTGTTTAGTATCTATTGCCGGCCTGATCTTTATTAAACACCAGCCACTATTTAAAAATTTTAGCGCAGAATTCTCCCAGGGACCCCAGATCCTCGCACACGTGAACGCCATGGGCCTTCATGGCCTCAATTTTGGCCTGGGCTGTTCCGCTGCTGCCGGATATAATCGCACCCGCGTGTCCCATCCGTCTGCCGGGGGGTGCCGTTAATCCGGAAATAAAGCCGACGACCGGAATGGACATATTTTGGGCGATAAAATCCGAAGCATCTTCCTCCGCCGTGCCGCCGATTTCACCCACCATCACCACGCCCCGGGTGGCGGGGTCCTGCTCAAAAGCTGCCAGACAATCAATAAAGCTGGTGCCGTTGATGGGATCGCCGCCGATGCCGATGCAGGTCGTCTGACCGATACCCTGCAGGGTTAACTGATTCACCACTTCGTAGGTCAGGGTCCCGGACCTTGACACCACCCCGATCGGACCGCCCGCTTTATGAATGGGGCCCGGCATAATACCGATTTTGGTCTCACCGGGTGTAATGATCCCCGGGCAATTTGGCCCGATCATGCGGGTGGACTTACCCAGCAAATAATTCTTGACTTTCATCATATCCAGCACCGGAATTCCCTCGGTAATCACAACCACCAGGCCGATTCCTGCATCGGCGGCCTCCATGATGGCGTCGGCAGCAAAGGCCGGCGGGACGAATATCAGGCTGCAATCCGCAGCGGTGGCAGCGACGGCATCGCTTACGGTATTAAAAACCGGCACATCGTCCATTTTCTGACCGGCTTTGCCGGGCGTAACGCCGGCTACAATCCGGGTGCCGTAATCAATACAATGCCGGGTATGAAATTGCCCTTCCCGACCGGTTATCCCCTGCACCAGAACCCGGCTATTTTTATCGGCAAAAATGCTCACAATTTTTCCTCTGATTATTTTTTTCACCGCAGAGACGCAAAGGTCGCAGAGAATATTTTCTCTTTGCGTTCTCCGCGTCTCAGCGGTGAAACTTACAAAATCGAGAAACAACCAATTTTATTGAACGACAGCTGCAATCTTTTGGGCGGCATCTTTTAGATCGGTCGCTGTGATCAGATTCAGACCGGACTCGGCCAGAATTTTTCGCCCCGCTTCGACATTGGTCCCCTCCATCCGCACCACCACCGGGACTTTGATCCCGGTCTTTTTGGCGGCTTCCACCACGCCGCTGGCCAAAACATCGCAGCGTAAAATCCCGCCAAAAATATTGATCAGGATGCCTTTGACATTTTTATCACTTAAAATGATGCGAAAACCGTTTTCGACCATTTCAGCACTGGCACCGCCACCGACGTCCAAAAAATTGGCCGGCTCTGCCCCGGCCTGCTTGATAATATCCATGGTGGCCATTGCCAGACCGGCCCCGTTGACCATGTTGCCCACATTGCCGTCCATATTAATGTAGTTCAGGTTGAATTTGGAGGCCTCAATCTCCAGCGGGTCTTCTTCATCCAAATCACGGTATTCCATTATATCCGGATGGCGAAACAGGGCGTTGTCATCGAAATTCACTTTGGCATCAAGCGCCACTACGGATTGCTCGGCCGTAATAACCAGGGGATTGATTTCAACCAGCGAGCAGTCATAATCAATAAAAAAGCGATAAAGACTCTTTAACAGTGCCATAAAAGGTTTCATGACCGCCGGGCTCAAATTCAAACCAAACGCCGCTGCGCGGCAATGATAGGACTGCAAGCCCAGCAGGGGATTAATGAGAACCTTAATGATTCGTTCGGGCGTTTCGGCGGCCACCGCTTCAATGTCCATGCCGCCGGCTTCACTGGCCATGACGACAATCTGGGCCGATGTGCGATCCGGAATAATGCTCAGATAAAGCTCTTTTTCGATGTTCAAACCCTGTTCGACCAGGACTTTGCGGACCGGCCGGCCATTCGCGCCGGTCTGGTGGGTCACCAGATTCATTCCGATCATCTCGCGGGCCGCGCCCTGGACCTCGTCGGCCGACCGGGCCAGTTTAACGCCGCCGCCTTTGCCGCGGCCCCCGGCGTGAATCTGGGCTTTCACGACCACCGGATAGCCCGCCAGTGTTTTCGCAACGGCAACAGCGTCAGCCGCATTAAAAGCCGCCCCGCCCTGCGGCACGGCAACGCCGTATTTTTTAAACAATTCTTTGGCCTGATATTCGTGGATCTTCATGATCGTAAAATCCTTATACAGAAGTCAGAGAACAGAGGACAGATGCTGCAGCAAAAACTTCTTGCCGGATTCTTTCAGCCGGCTTCCGTCCTCTGAATTCTGTCATCTGTCTTCTGACTTCTGACATCTGACATCTGAACCTTTAACCGATAACGGCCAGCACGTCGCCTTTGGCCACCGAATCGCCGCTGCTGAAATTAACGCTCTTGATGGTCCCGCTGGCCGGTGCCGGCAGGGCATTTTCCATTTTCATGGCTTCCAGAACAACTACGGTTTCACCCTGGCTGACCGCGTCGCCGACTTTTTTCTCATATTTGACAATCATACCGGGCATCGGCGCG
>WOR8_10006596_pt1 | contig 11125 bp, 10 predicted proteins | sample DeeMarSeWOR38_10_FD_19890 | JGI IMG/M metagenome (IMG submission 19890)
GAGCATCAATGCGGGCTTTTCGCGGCATGAGTTACGGATATCATATATCAAAAAGAAAATAAACTTTAAATTAGAAGGGCGTCCCCTATTTTTTTCTAAGTTATGTTTTTGGTTAAGGAGGGCTTTATTGTGCACGTTCCGGGTTTTCTGCTAGTTTAGGTGCTCTGATGTTTATGCAGATAAATCCTGTTATAAAAAAGCCGGCCACGAAAAAGTAAAACGGAAATTGATAAGTGCCATAAATATCATAAAATATGGCGGCAAATATCGGACCTAAGGCATTTGCAGTCAGGCGAAAGGGACTGGAATATCCCAGAATGCTGCCCAATGAATGGCGCCCGAAAAAATCCGGCCAGATAATATTAAGCAGCGGCGGTCTTCCACCTGACGTCACCCCGTAAAAAACAGATAATAGAAAAAGAATTCCGATTAAAGTGTGGCCGGATGCTTTCAGTAGCGCTGTCCTGTATATTGCCAGAAATAGAAGGCTACTGAAAAAAGCATTTATGGCCAGGAGCGTTTTTACATTGATTTTTTCGGCAAACACGCCCCAGCTAACAGAACCGAAGGCACCGGAAAAATTGATCACCGCAAGGACCAGTACGGCCGTTATGGGGGCAAATCCACAATCTGTCAGAAAAGGATACAGATGAAAATTGATACCGGCCTGAACGAAAGGGATCAGACTGTGTGCAGCGGTTAGCATCCAGAATGTCGATGTCCGAATCGCCTGGGTTCTGGTCAGAGAATTCTCAGAAGCGGGAACAAAAGTCGCCGCGTCAATTTTGTCATCGGATTCAGAAGGGTTGGCTTCTTTAGAAATGCCGGCATCACCGTCGGGTAACAATCCCATGCTTTCAGGCGTATGGCGCAAAAAAAGTAAAACAGGAATTCCGGATACTAAAAACACAATTATGCCCAGCGAACTCCAGGCAAAACGCCATCCAAAAACCAAGATGAGAAATTGAGCCAGCAGGGGTAACAAGGTCGATCCAAGACGGGGCCCCAGGTTAACAATCCCCATCGCCCGGCCTCTTTTTCGAATGAACCAGTTAGAAACGCTAACCGGGATAACCAAAAAAAGAATCCCCATAACAATCATTCTACCGCTTCCAAAAAACAGGTAAAGCTGCCATATTCGGCTGACAAAGGTCATGCCGACCAACCCCAGGCTCAAAAACAAAATGCCCCAGAAAGCCGTCATTCTCGGTCCGTGTCGGTCCAATACCGGACCGATAAACGGGGATAAAAGACCGGCGCTTAACGAACCGAGGGCAATTGACCCGGAGATGGCCGCCCGGCTCCAACCAAATTCATTGGCCATGGGCTTCATGAAAATGGCGAGAATCGCCTGAAAAGCACCGGACTCGGTTACACCGATCAAAAATGCGACTCCCACAATAACCCAGCCGTAAAATGGTTTTTTCAATTTTTTCTCTTTAAACCTGTTAAAAAGTGTATGTCTTCAAAAAGTTATGGGCAAATCCGGTAAGAAACTAAGAGAGGGTTTCAGCCCGTCTAGCGCCTTTCCCGCTATTCAAGCAGGGGTTGAAGCAAAATTTTGTTTTATTCTCCAACGCGTCGTCTTTTGCTTAATCTGCTGAGGAAATTACGATCCTGTCAATTATGGCGCATTTGCGACAATCACGATGCCCGAACTCGTTCCGATCCGGTTAGCACCTGCTTCGATCATCGCCACCGCCGTCGACCAATCTTTAATCCCGCCGCTGGCTTTTACGCCCATTTGCTGACCGACAACCTCACGCATTAAAGCAACGTCTTCCACGGTGGCACCGCCGCCTGAGAAGCCCGTACTGGTTTTGACAAAATCGGCTCCGGCATTTTTGGCGATCTCACAGGCTTTAATTTTTTCTTCCTCGGACAGCAGGCAGGTTTCGATGATGACTTTCAGTATCGTCGGGCTTTGGGCGGCTTGGCGCACGGCCGCAATATCCGCTTCAACGGTTTTAAGGTCACCGCTTTTTAAGGCACCGATGTTGAGCACCATATCCAGTTCGCCCGCCCCTTCACCAACGGCATTTTCCGCCTCAAAAGCTTTGGCCCGCATCTGCATGGCGCCCAGTGGAAACCCCACCACCGTGCAGACCGCCACGTCGCTGCCCTGAAGCTTGCCGGCGATATATTCAACCTGTCCCGAATTGACACAGACGGCTTTAAATCCGTAAGAGATGGCTTCGGCACTTAGCTTCGTCAATGCGTCCCGCGTGGCATCCGGCTTTAGCAGCGTGTGATCGATATATTGGGCCATTTCCGCAGCAGTGATTTTCGTATCTGTCATAATCCCTCCTAAATGGTCAGTTAACAGAAGACAAAGGTCAGAAGTCAGAAAACAGAGAGTCGCAGAATAACGAATATCGAAATCCGAAACAAGCACGGATTAGCCAGATTAAAATGACCAAAATAAGATTGTGATTTAAAAATATCCTATCGTGTTCTTGTTTTGGTCATTGGAACATTCGCACTTCGCATTTGTTTCGATTTTTGTGCTTCGAATGTCGTATTTTTTTAATTTGAAACTTGGCCTGATCGGGTTATAACCAGGTTCGAGTTTACTTTACGTGGTAGTATTCCAGCGCAACCCCGGGAGCCCATGATTCCAGAAGCAGTTCCGTAACCTTGCGCAGACCCACCAGAGTGGGCTTTTCCACCAGAACCACGCGTTGAATGGCGCGCTGCTCCCCCATGGTGGCCATGTTCAGACACAGGATGGCTGAATGAAGTGGGGTTAGACTTGGATTGAAGGCGGCGGATTCAACATACCGGCCGCTGTATATTTCTCCGCTCTGGGTTTCAAGCGCACAGCCCGCAAAATTTTGGGTATAGGGGGCATATGATTTCTCTGCCGCCGCCAGGGCTTCGTCAATGATCCGGTCTTTTGCGGCAGCGTTAAACTGGAGCTTGCGACCCTGCGGTGCGGGCAACATCAAACCGCTGCGGTTACCCAGTTCCAGCGGGCCGAATGCTTCGGGCAACAGATCTGAAAGCGGTTTCTTTCGATAGGCGCGACTTTGCCTGTCCGCTGTGATCACCATCATTTGCGCATTTTTCTCAAACTCATAGAGAAATTGCCGGCAGTGCCCGCAGGGCGCCTCGGAGGTAGCGATTGCCTGCAGATTTTGGGCGCCCTGATGCCAGGCATGCACGGTTGCCGACTGCTCGGCATGAATCGTCTGATTCAGGGGCTGATGCCTAAATTCCATGTTGGCCCCCAGGAAAAGGTCAAATGGGCCGGCATGGCCCTGTGGGCCCGGTGCCCCGGCCATGGCAACGGCGCCGACCTGAAACCGGGAAACCGGAACGACTGCGTATACTTTTGCCAGCGGGAGCAGGCGCACCATGAGCGCTTCCGGATCGATCCCCAGATGCTTCACCAGTTCAGCGCATTGGGGGGCGAAAAGCCTGCCGGCCTGCAGGGGTATGGTTTGCAGGATTTTCCGGACGGGTTCCGGAAATTCTTTCAGCTCCGCTTCGAATTGTTTTTGGCGATCTGTCATGATCAGCTAAATTCGGCGAACTTATCTGCTGTAACCTTGGCATAGAAAAGCCTGGGCGGCTCAACCTGCCGGCCACCGATGGTATAGGCCCCCAGAAATCTGGCTTTGGCCGGATCGATTTTTTGTCTGTCACCGTCGGCGTAAAAAACGGCCAGCGGTTCGCCTTTTTTAACAGGGTCGCCGACTTTCTTTTGCAGTAGAATTCCAATCGAAAGATCGATGGGCGCCGCCTTGGTCTTTCGGCCGGCACCCAGCATCCTCGCAGCCATCCCCACTTCCAGGGCGTTGATCTTCTCAACAAAACCCGAACCCTCGGATCGGATTTCGATTTTGGTTTTGGGCTGCGGCAACAATTTGGAATTAACGATTACTTCGGGATTGCCGCCCTGGGCTTCGATAAGTTCTCCCAGCTTTTTTAGGCCTTTCTTTCGGGCAATATTGGTCTCCAGCACCCGGCGTGCGGCAGATGGAGATGATTCCACACCTGACATGACAAGCATCATACTGCCCAGCTCCAGCACCAGGTCCACCAGGTCCCGGGGCCCGTTGCCGTCAAGGGTGTCAATGGCTTCTTTTACTTCGACGGCGTTCCCGATGGCATTTCCCAGGGGTTGCTCCATTCCCGTTATCAAGGCTTCCACCTTTTTGCCCTCGCTTTGGCCGATATTCACCATGGTTCGGGCCAGTTCAACGGCATCTTCGTATTTTTGCATGAAGGCCCCCGCACCGGTTTTAACATCCAGAACGATACCGTCGGCGCCGGCCGCCAGTTTTTTGCTCATGATGGAGCTGGCGATCAGCGGGATAGAATCTACCGTGGCCGTCACATTGCGCAAGGCATAAATTTGTTTATCTGCCGGTGCCAAATTCGCCGTCTGCGCGATGACGCTCACATGAATACGGTTGACAACATCGACAAATTTTTCCTTCGAGAGTTCAAGCTGCATCCGGGGAATGGATTCCAGTTTATCCACCGTGCCGCCGGTATGACCGAGTTCCCGGCCGCTCATTTTGGCGACAATCCCCCCGCTGGCTGCCACCAGAGGCGCCAGCACCAGCGTGGTCGTATCGCCGACACCACCGGTGGAGTGCTTATCTACATTAAAGCCCTTGATTTTGGATAAATCCACGATTTCGCCAGATTCCGCCATGGCCCGGGTCAGATCGCAACATTCGCGGGTGTTCATGCTTCTGTAATACACCGCCATTAAAAAGGCTGCCATCTGGTAATCGGGAATGCGCCCCTTGACAAAGCCGCTGATCAGAAATGCGATCTCTTCCCCGGAAAGCTCAAGGCCGTCTCTTTTTTTCTTGATGAGTTCGTAGACGTTCATCTCTTTTTGAGCTCCTCACAAAAATTGCGAGTCAGGATGCGGAATGGATTCTATTTAAACGCATTCTTAGACAGGATTAACAGGATTTACTGGATATTTTTTTGGCTTTCCAGATGAAAGCCAAAAATTTCAATCGCCTCCGGCGAATAAAAAATTAATGCCAACAGCAAAAGTTGAAATCTAAAAGAAAGTTCTTTCTTATAAAGTTAGTAATTTGTTTTTTTCCCGCCGTTAGGCGGGATTGAGTTTCATCACTTTCTTCTGGAAAGTGATGAAAAATAAAAATAATCCTGTAAATCCTGTCAAATAAAAAAAATTAAAAATCGGATCCATTCAATTTATTTTTTCTGTCACCTCTCGAGCTGGCTGATAATTTCTTTCACCAGGGCGCCGAATTTTGCGGATGCCTTTTTGGAGGTCTCAATGACGTCCTGATGTGAAAGCGGTTTTGCGCTGATGCCGGCCGCCATATTGGTGATCATGGAAAGCCCCAGGACCTTTATCCCCAGGCTGTTTGCCATTATCACTTCCGGAACGGTTGACATGCCCACCATGTCGGCCCCCATGGTGCGCATGGCTCTGATTTCAGCAGGTGTTTCATAAGAAGGTCCACTATAAGCTGCATATACGCCTGACCGCAGCCGAATGCCCTGCCCGTCTGCTATTTGTTGGGCCAGAATTCTCAGTTCACTGCTGTAAGCTTCCGATAGATCCACAAAGTCATTGGAGCCCTTTAAGGGGTTGTCACCCATGAGATTAATATGATCCCGAATGGCCACAATATCCCCGGGTTCGTAGGCCTTATTAATAGCGCCAACTGAATTGGTCACGATAACGGTTTGGATATCAAGTGCGGCCATGACCCGGATCGGAAACACGACCTGCTGCATGGCGTAACCCTCATAGTAGTGGACTCTTCCCGAAAGCGCCAACAGGTATACGCCGCAAAGGGTGCCGCACAATACTTCTCCGCGATGACCATCGACGGATGACACCGGGAAATGGGGTATGTCTTCAAATCGGACACCGACTGGATTTTCAATCTCATCAGCCAGCCCGCCAAGCCCGCTCCCCAGTATGATCCCGATTTGCGGCTGATGGTGAATATGGCGTTTTAACAGGGTTGCAGCTTCAATGACTTTTTGATTCATACCCGTATATCCTTCTTGAAACTCTTCCCGAAAGCCAATTTCCCGGCACCGAAAATATCAGCAATTGTCTGACCACAGTCGGCAAATGTGACGCGTGTCCCCAGATTGACATCTTTTTTTATTCCAGACCCATAGACCAGCAGGGGCACATATTCGCGCGTATGATCGGTATGCGCCTGATGGCTCGGATCGCAGCCGTGATCCGCTGTGATGATCAGCAGGTCATCGGGCGACATCGTTTGCAGAATCTGCGGGATACGCCGATCAAAAGCCTCAAGCGCCCGGGCATAGCCGGCCACATCCCGGCGGTGCCCGTAAACCATATCAAAATCTACCAGGTTTACAAAGATCAAACCCTTTTGCTTTTGATACTTTTTTATGAATTCCAGCGTGCGGTCGACACCATCTTCGTTGCTGTTGGTATGAATTTCAGCACTCAGCCCGCGGTGTCCGAAAAGATCTCCGATTTTCCCGATACCGACGGTGGCAACCCCTTTTTTTTCCAGAAAATCCAGCAGGGTTTCTGCCGGGGGTGCCACCGAAAAATCCTTGCGGGCGGCATTGTGTCTTTCAAATTTACCGGGAGTTCCGATAAAGGGCCTGGCGATCACCCGGCCGACGGCGTGGGGGCCGCTTAAAATACGTCTGGCGATTCGGCAGTATTCATAAAGGTTTTCCAGAGGGACAATGTCTTCGTGCGCGGCAATCTGAAATACCGAATCCGCTGACGTGTAGACAATCGGATTGCCGGTTTTCAGATGCGCCTCCCCGAGTTCTGCTATAATTTTCGTTCCGGAGCTCGGATAATTCCCCAGGGTCTTTTTGCCGATCTTGTTTTCAAATGCGTCGATGATCTCTTCGGGAAACCCGTGCGGATAGGTGGGAAAAGCCGAATCCAGCACCAGGCCGGCGATCTCCCAATGACCCGTTGTGGTGTCTTTGCCGGGCGATCGTGCGCCCATCTTTCCGTAACAGCCGATAATTTCATGGGTTTTACATCCAACCGCAGCAATTTTGGCGATGCCTAATGCACATAGGTTGGGGATGTCCAGTCTGCCGGTTTGCTCGTAAATATGGAGCAGGGTATGGCTGCGGCCGTCATTGAACCGTTCCGCATCCGGAAGATGGCCGACACCGACACTGTCCATCACAATCAGAATGACGCGGTTGATCATCGCGAATTAAGATCCCCCTCAGTTGGTTCTACAATCCGTCTCAAAAAAAGTAGACCACCCTATGAGATAAAACATAAAATGAGTGACTAAAGTGAAATAAAGTTTGGAGTGACTGAAGTTAAGGTGTCGCAGCGCTCCATCTTTTTTAAAATGGTAGAATTCATTAACTCTAGGCACTTTAGCTCACTTTAGGCACTTCTTACTTTAGCGCACTTGCGTTGAAGCATTTTTGAGATGGCTTGGAATATCATAGTGCAATATGGCATTTATACGCAAGAAAAGAGCCCAAAAACCTTCAAAAGTTGATTGCATTATTTTAAATCTGTGAATATAATGGCCCGGAATTTTTTGATCCTTGCCGACATTGCATGTTGCGCACCGGTTTCAGGCTCAGTTGTCATTACCGTCTTTCTCGCTAACGCAATTAACGCCCAAGGCATTCGCACTTTTTAAATTGCATGCTTTGGGAGTGTCCTTATATACTGCCCGATGGGCACCCACCCACAAGAAAGGAGGAGATTCGATGCAGAAACTCAAAACAAAATTCAGTTTGATCCTGGTGGTTCTCGTTGCCGTGGGTCTGATGACCGGGTGTACCTACACCACTAAGGATTTGAATGAACAGCTCGTTATGGCTACCGTTTGGACTCAGACCTCGGCCGAGTACCGGGCCCTATGCTATCAGTCCTTTAATGTGGCCAGGATGAACCTCGATGCTTTTCTGGCTACCTATTCGGGATCCAAGCCCGTGGCCATTATCGTCGATGCAGATGAAACCGTAATTGACAACTCGGCCTATGAAGCCTGGCTTATCGGCCAGGATCAAGGATATTCCTCCAAAACCTGGGATCCCTGGATGGCGGCAGCCGAGGCTAAAGCAGTTCCGGGCGCTGCGGAGTTCTTAAATTATGCCAGCGGAAGGGATGTCGAAGTTTTTTATGTCACCAATCGCAAAATGGTCGGCTATGAAGGGACTGAAAAGAACCTTAAAGCTCTGGGTTTTCCCGATGTGGACAAAAAGCACCTTATGCTGCGTACCAAATCCAGTGACAAACAGGAACGCCGGGATATTGTAGCAAAGGATTATACGGTTGCCCTGCTATTGGGTGATAACCTCAATGACTTTCTCAGTGTTTTTGCCAAGAAATCAGTTGCTGACCGCTTTGCCGAAACCGATAAAATCAAAGACATGTTGGGAACAAAGTTTATTGTCTTCCCAAATGCCATGTACGGCGAATGGGAAGGATCTATTTATGACGGCAACTGGGGTACCACTGCAGCCGAAAAGGACAAAATGAGAAAAGACCACCTTGAGCGCTGGAATTACTAGCCGTAATACACTTAAGCGGCAGCAGACCGCATTTTAATACCAAAAGAAAAAGCTGACTTTCAAATCCACAAAAAGATAAAAGGCCGCGCTCATAGAGTGCGGCCTTTGAAAATCTTATTTTTGCCCCTCAAGATATTTACCCACCAGCACTTCTAGCTTTTTTCGAGTTTCCGGTGGAATGGCGCCGGCTTCGGTCATAATGGCATCTTTTAAGGCCCGGGCACATATACATTTGCGCTCGTTTGAAATTTTCGGTACGACATCCTGAATTATTTTCTTGGCAAGAGATATGTTTTTTTTCAGGTTTTGGACCACGGTTTCCACGTTTACCTCTGATTCGTCTGCATGCCAGCAGTCAAAGTCGGTCACCATGGCCATGGCGGCATAACAGATTTCAGCCTCCCGGGCCAGCTTGGCTTCCTGAAGGCTGGTCATGCCGATGATGTCCATTCCCCATTGACGGTAAACATTCGATTCGGCCCGGGTGGAAAAGGCCGGCCCTTCGATGCACAGCAAGGTTCCCCCTTTGTGGATAGCGGCGCCGGCACTCGTCCCGCTTTTATAAACCAGTTGGGCGAGCTCCGGACACACCGGATCCGCAAATGCAATATGGGCCACCAGCCCGTTGCCGAAAAAGGTGCCGGACCGCGTTTTGGTACAGTCGAAAAATTGATCGGGAACAACAATATCCAGCGGGCGAATGTTGTCTTTCAGACTTCCGACCGCGGTAACGGAAATAAGCCGGGCAACACCCAGTTTTTTAAATCCGTAAATATTGGCCCGGAAATTCAGCTCCGAGGGGCTCAGACGATGCCCCCGGCCGTGTCTGGAAAGGAAAGCAACCCGGATACCTGCCAGTGTTCCGATAACATAGGCGTCCGATGGCGTCCCGAAGGGCGTCTTCATTGAGACGTGCTCGACATCCTTCAATTCTTCCATCTCGTATAACCCGCTGCCGCCGATAATGCCGATTCTGATATTCTTGTTCATGATAAACCTCGAAGCCCCGTTTTATGTATTTTGAGCGCGTCAGATAAACCGATGATTATGGAATTTTTTGAAGATGTCAATGGCAGGAGTTGAATTGGCGGAAGGGGCCGTATCTAATTGAAATTAATTTGCCCGAAATCGATTCACAGCGCCCGCATCAGGCAGCTTGCTCGCAAACCTGCTGGTAATCATGGCGCAGCACCATGATGAGAATAATCCAGATAATGCAAATACTAACGGTAAACCAGCTGAGCTGAGGCAAACTTACCGTAAATGGCAACCACTGGGTGAACAGCAAAATGATGACCGATCCGGCGACCTTGAACAGACGATACCCGAACATGTCGATCCAGGCTTTGGCCTGGTAAATTAAAACAGAATCCACGGGGACGTAGAGCAGCTCTTTGGATGCGCGGTTAATCGAATAGGACATGGCGCGATCGCTGATTTTGGTTGCCGCGGCGAAAAATAATGTGGATTGAAAAAAGAAACACCATGAAAAAATCCAGATCATCAGCGGTTGCACCAACAGCCCGGCAATAGCGCCCAAGTAGCGATGGACAAGCGGAGTGATGCCCAAATTTACCGCAATGGACACCGCGCCCAGTACGGCGAAAAACATCGACAAAAATGCGGTCCGGGCTTCCCGCTCCGGATAGGACGCTTCGACGCTGTTCAAGAATTGATATTCAACCAGTGGCGATACCAGCTGCGCCAGAAGCATAATGGCGGCAATGAGGAGCAAATACCGGCTATGCCGCAGGATTCGCCATCCCCCACCGCCCGGCTCGATGATTCGAACAATTTGATCGACTTCACAAAAAATTCCGGCCCTGCCCATCATCCAGGTCAGGCCGAAGATGATCACAATAATTGCGGCAGCGGTTAACAGCAGATCCGGTGTTTGCAGGGGCGTGTGTTTGATAAACATTGCCGACACCCAGCCGCCCATCACGCCACCAACCAATCCGCCGGTACCGACGAAACCGTACCAGGATCTGCCTTCTTCGGTGGTGTAAATCGAATTCGTCAGACTCCAGAATTGTTCGATCAGAACAACCCCCACGATATCAACAAATATGTATAAAGCAGCTGCGGAAAGGGGGCCCGGCGAATTCAATAATATACGAAAAACAAGGAGCAAGACGCTAACCACCAAACAGGTCCCCAGCACCACATTGATTCGACTGTAGCACTCGACCAAGCGGTGATATAACGCAATAAATACCCCCATCGTTAGCGCTGTGGCGATCCATATGTAGGGCAGCTGTTGAGCGCCTAAAGATTCAATGAAGAGCGACCGACTGGCCGGTTTGAGTTGATATAAGACCATGACAATCAGAAAAAAATTAACAAATAGAAATAAAGCTCTGAATCCAAGCTTGCGAAGAGCGATATATCTGGCCTTACATTCCGCAATGATGTCAATATTTGAAATTTTCACTTGCAATATCTGACAAATTAGTAATAATAATGATTATGAATAAGGCTATATATTTGATGACGCTCATAATTGCCAGCTTTTTTTTCGCCGGGCCGGCAAATACCCAATCCGATGATCCGTCCCTGGGTGAAAGCTGTGATCCGCGGTTGCAAAAGGAACTGATATCGCGTTTAGGTGCGCTTCATC
>WOR8_10006599_pt1 | contig 11122 bp, 8 predicted proteins | sample DeeMarSeWOR38_10_FD_19890 | JGI IMG/M metagenome (IMG submission 19890)
AATTTAAAGTCACGCCCCAGATGCTTTGATTCCGGGGACTAAAATATTTGATAAAATATATGGCGCGATTTCCCTTGATCCATATATTTTTTTGTCTGGTCGGCGAGGCACGCTGTTTTTGGACTTCGTTCAACCAGATCCGATTGGCTTTACTGATGGTGATCGGCACGATTATTTCAGATAAGAAAAAAAGGGTGATGCCGAGCAAAACAGCGATAACCAGAACTGGCCTTAACAGGAAATAAACACCAATGCCCGAGCTTTTTAAAGCAATAATCTCATTGTTTTTGTTCATCAAGCCAAATGCGACCAGGACCGCCAGCAGAATGCCGATCGGGGTAATTTGAACAATGATCTGGGGAAGCTTTAATTGCAAGTATCGAATCAAACGTGCAATCGATAATTCAGCCTCCATGAAATTATCGGCCTTATTAAAAAATTCAACGATAACATAAAGCCCCAGCACAACTGCCAAAACAATCATTAGGCATTTGAGAATTTCTTTTGCTATATATTTGTCTAAAATCGTCATATTTGAAATGATCAATTAGGATTTAAGTTATCGTTTCCACTTAGAAATGGATCTTTGCAGCCACGCATAAATTCTATCGACTTTTAGCGTTCGTTCATTGGCCGTGCGGATTAAAAAATACAGACCCATTCCTCCCATGATCAGATTGGGAAGCCACATTCCGACAAACGGCGGATAAGCGCCGGTCTCGCCGTAAACTTTGCCTAAAGACATCAGTAAATAGTAAAGGAAAAAAAAGATCAGCCCAAGAACCAGTCCGAAAGATCTTTTGGCGGACCTGGATTGCACACCCAGCGGAACTGCAAGCAGCCCGAGGACCAGACAGCCCACCGGGATCGAAAATCTGCGATGCAGTTCCACCAGTGCTTTGAAATATTCTATGTCCTCAATACGGGAAGCGCGAATATAGCGGCGCAATTCACCTATGGTCATTTCCTTGGGACGTTTTGACTTTTTCTCTATTGGATCGGAAGATCTCTGTGTTGCAAAACTGATATCGTAAGTATCAAAATGGATGGAATGGGCCGTTTTTTTCTGCAGGTTGGTTTGATGAATGCTGCCGTTGAAAAGCTTTAAATGTGCAACCGAATTTCGGGGGTCATTGAAGATTTTACCCGCCGGTGCGATCACCGTGTTGACCTTATCGGGCTGCCGGTTATCCTCAATAAAAACGTCAACCAGGTTCTTATTTCTTAAATCGATTTCGTTGACGTAAATCGTTACGCCATTGTAGCTATCATTAAAAGTTCGCTCTTTTAGCCCGATGTCGATGCTGGCGGACACTACCTCATACTTCAAGTCCCTCAGAGCTGAGCGCCCCCATGGCTGACCGTAAAGCGTCATGAAAATCGTTAACGCGCTGCCGATTATGCAAAAGACAAATACCGGCGTCAGCAACACATAAAGACTGATGCCGCCAGATTTTATTGCCAGAATCTCGTTTTCACTGGATAATCGCAAAAAGGTCAATAAAACGGTAATCATGGCCGACAGGGGAATAACAAAGATTAAGAAAAAAGGCACCTGGTAGAAAATCATCCATAAAATAGTGGACAGGCGAATATTGTAATTGACAATCCAATTGGTGATTTGAATGAGTTCGGCCATTAAAAAAATGAATGTAAAAAACAACACATTCACCATAAACGGCGAAACAAATTCTTTAAAAATGTATCTGTTTATAAGCGATGTCATTTTCATTTTTTTACATGAAACCGGTGCCGGTCGGCAGGTATGCTATCTCTGATCTCATTGTTAAAAAGGACAGCCGGCTAAGGTTGGATACCGAACCTAAAATTTGAAACGCTCATTTTAGGTTAAAACGGAATAGAAGATAACCGGATATTGGTTTTACCCGAATGTGGCCATCAGTTCAGCTTCGGCAACGATAGCGTCTTCCACAAATGCTTTGCCGGACGCCTTCACTATTTTTGATCGGAATTTAATAATCTGCACTTCAAATACAAGCTGATCACCGGGTACGACCGGTTTGCGAAACTTAACTTTATCCAGCCCCATAAAAAAGACCGGGGCACCGCGCTTTTCAGCAGGCATCGATTCAAGCGCGAGTACGCCCGCTGCCTGAGCCATGGCTTCAACAATTAAGACTCCCGGCATAATTGGATAGGTCGGGAAATGCCCCTGAAAAAAGGGTTCATTGATCGTAACATTTTTTAGGGCGGTGATCTTTTCACCAGGAACCAGATCCAAAATTCTGTCTACCAGGATGAACGGATATCGATGGGGCAAAAAGTCCATAATGGTCTGAATGTCATATGTCTTTTCCATCTTTTCTCCTGAAGATTTGATTCCGATAATTACGCCGATGGGTCGGCGTGGCGCTGCCGTTCGGATCAATTACTGGATTTCTTACCATGCACGGCATTCAGTTGCTTGATTAACTGATCGGTTATGTCAATTGAGCCCGGTGCATACATAACGTCAAAGTTGGTGATGATCAGCAAATATCCTTCTTTTTTTCCAATTTCCTCAGCCATTGCATATATCTCTTTGCGCATCTCGTTGACCAGCTTTTTTTCCAGAGCTTGAAGTTCGCCCCGATAACGCTTTTCGAGTGACTTTAGATCGTTGAGTTTGATGCGGAATTCTCTCTCCTTTTCCTCGCGTTTTTCCGTGCTCATTACCATTGACTCGCGTTCAATCTGTTTTTTTAGTTCTTCGATCTCGTCGCCTTTTTCCTTTAATGCCTGTGTCATTTTATCACTCTGTTCCTTGATCTGCGCCTGAGCAGATTTTCCTTGACTGGATGCGCTCATAATGCGCTGGATATCAACAATGCCAATTTTGGCGACATCGGCTGCATTCGCTGAATTCAGCCAGAATAAACTCAAAAAGAAAACAATCAGTATAATATTGGAATGGTGGTTTCGCATACTTTGCCCCCTGCTATGTTGATTAGATTATGACCCGATTCGTGCATGAGAATATGAAAGCCTCCCATTGGCGTAAAATGCGGTCATCATGTTTAAAAAGCCGATGCCATCGAAAATTCCCAGTTGCCCGGGCCATGGTCGCTATCTTCGCGGTCAAGGATAAAACCGTACTCTAAGCGAATGGGTCCCATGGGCGACAGCCAGCGGATACCGAGACCCGCGCTCTGCCTCAGATCAGCGGGGTCTAATTCGATTTTATCACTATCCCCATACACCCTGCCGGTATCAAAAAATAGCGCCCCAAACATCCCCTGACTTTTCAACAGCGGAAAGATCAGATCCAAATTAAACTGAACGTATTTATCTCCGCCGACCGAGTTGCCGTCAGAATCGACCGGCGCCAGATCGTCACGCTCAAATCCCCGCAGCGAAGAGATGCCGCCCAGGTAAAACTTCTCATAATCCGGCAGCTTCTTATCCTTGGTTTTGGTAACATAACCGGCCTCCGCATGCGGCGCAAGGACAAATCCCCAGAACAACGGAAAGTTCCAGCCGGTTTCAGCAATGTATTTCATAAATCCGATATCACCGCCGAGACCGGCATATTCATATGAAATCGAGTGATCGGATCCAGTGGTGGCCACAAAGGCACTGTCACGTGAATCATAGCGCAACCTTGCCGTAACGCTGCTTTTTAGGTTTTTACCTTCAAGCTCCTTGATTGACAGCGGAGCGTCATCCTCGATATGGGTGATGTTGGCCCAATCGTAAACATAGCCTAAACTGCCGCGCGTGAAGTCAAACACAGGATAGCTTAAAGTGATGCCGCCCCCAAAGCTATTCTTATCATATTCATCATAATCATATTTCCAGTTATACAATTCAATTCTTCCGGATAGCGGCATATCATAGATATAGGGTTCGGTAAAACTTAAGTTGACATTTTGCGTCGTGCTGCCCAGCTTACCTTTAAGTTCAAGCTTCTGCCCCCGGCCGAACAGGTTATTCTCCGCAATGGAAGCCACGCCGAAAAAATTTTCGGTGTTTCCGTATCCGGCACCAACACTAAAGGCACCTGTTGGTTTTTCAGTGACACCAATTTTTAAAACCATCTTGTCTGCGGCACTGCCCTTGGCGGTGTCCACTTTTACCTCTTCAAAAAAACCCAGGCGATTTAAATTACGGATGCTGCGTTTGAGTCGCTGAGAGCTGAAAAGCTCCTGTTCATATACGCGCAGTTCTCTTCGGATAACCTTATCCCTTGTTCTGGTGTTACCGGAAATAATGATTTCTTCAAAAAAAACCGGCTTGCCTTTTTGAATATCAAAGGTAATATCGACAATCCGTTTCTCGGAATTCTCCTTGACCATGGGCGCAACATCCGCATAAGCATAGCCTTCACTGGAATACAGGTCGGAGAGCTTCAGAACATCGTTGCGCATAGTTTCACGATTGTAGAATTCTTCTTTGGAAATTTGCAGTGTTGCGATTAATTCTTCTTTGGGCAGGAGCAAATCCCCGGTCATGTCGACTGTTCCGATCTTAAATTGAGGCCCCTCGTCGATTTTGATCGTGATTTCGATCTGATTGCCCTCAAATTTGACCAGGGGCTCACCCACCCGGACCTGCATATATCCGTTATTTTTATAAAAGGATGACAGCAGGGCGACATCCTGTTCAAGTTTATCTTCCTTTAAATCACCTGCGCTCGTAATCCAGGATAATATGTTTTTTTCCGCGGTGGCCATCTGTTTTTTGAGCTGCTTGTCTGAAAACGCCTGGTTGCCCTCAAATCCAATCTTTCCAATCGTGAATTTTTCACCCTCCTCGATGATAAATTCAAGAACTGCCTGATTATCTTTGCGTTCGAAAATTTTATAGTCAACTTTAACATTGTGGTAGTTTTTGTTTTTATACAGCTCCGTGATTCGGTCAATATCATTTTGGATCACGTTGATATTCAAAATTGAACCCCGTTTGGCGGTGACCACCTCTTCGACATCCTCTTTTTCAAACACCCATCCAAGGCCGCTGAAACGGATGCTTTCCAAAGTCGGATTTTCCTTGATCTTAAATGTTACTATTTTGCCGCCGGGCCGGGTTTCAGTTTCAATCCGGATATCGTCGAAATATCCCATCGCGTAGATCGCTTTTAAATCGGCCGACAGGTTTTTTAAATTATATATGTCGCCGGGTTGCGTTTTGACAACTCTTTTTATGGCGTCTGCCTCGAGGCGTTGGTTTCCACTCACCTCGACAGCCAGAATCTTTTGACGCTTTAATATTATTAAGCCCAGCTCCCGGGCAATCTTATCTACTGCAGAAGGTAAGTTTTCGAACCCCTTTCCTTCGGCCGTAAACGCGCGCGGCCGCATTTCCGATCGGGGTTCAAGCAATTTTAAATCCAAACTGAACTGTTGCTCAATCCAGGTGAGACTGCCCCATAAAATATAATCTGCCCCAGTCTGAAGACCGAGTTGCTTAATTTCTTCTATCTTCTTACCTGGTTTTCTCCATTCCGTCTCTAAAAGCGGATCCAGCGATATCGTCCGGGCTCCGGCCTGTTCAAGGGATTTTTTCACGGCCGCCGGTACCTCGATTTGCAAATACGACAGATCTTTTTCGGAAAAGATTTCAAAGGGTAAAATAACAACGCTGGCCGGAGGCTGTGCAGCTGCAATCTGGAAGGACAGTCCCATAATGGCTATAAAGATCAGACTGGTTATCGTGATCTTGTGTGTCTTCAATAATTGCTGTATTGCGTCAGCAGCTGAATAATGTTTGGCCATTTATTCAAAATTACGAGACTGGCCGTTGGATCAGGGCAGCCTGCGGCTGCAATATATATGCAGCGGCCACCCTCTGCACCGGCTGTCTTTTCCGTTTCGATTTAACTCGCATCCTGCAGTCGCCCCTCGACAATGGTGACGCAGCGGGACATGTAGGATGCCAGCTCCATATTATGCGTCACCACAACCAGGGTCATTGATAACTCACGGTTAAGTTCCCTAATCAGCTGATGAACTTGTTCACTGTTGGCATTATCAAGGTTTCCGGTTGGCTCATCCGCCAGAAGCATCGCCGGTTTTAGAACCAGCGCTCTGGCCAAAGCCACCCGCTGTTGCTCACCCCCTGAGAGTTTGCCGACCCGGAGATGCAAGCGGTCCCGCAACCCAACCCGAACCAGTATTTCCTCGGCCGCTCTGCTTGCATGCACTTTGTCTAAACCGTTAATTAACGCCGGCATCATTGCATTTTCCAAAGCGCTAAACTCGGGCAGCAGGTGGTGAAACTGAAAAACGAACCCGATGGTCCGGTTGCGAAATTGTGCCAGCTGGACATCGTTATAATCGAAAACATTCTGTCCTTGAAATTCAAGGATTCCGCTATCCGGACGATCCAGGGTGCCCAGAATGTGAAGCAGCGTTGATTTGCCGATTCCGGAAGCACCGACAATTGCCACCGTCTCACCGACTGCCAGATCCAGATTGACGCCCTTCAAAACGTCAATGCGCACACCGCCGTTTTGAAAACTTTTGGCCAGATCTCGGCCCGTGATCCATCTGACGGTCTTGGGCGCCGCGGGATCCTGTCGATCAATATGCCCTGCTCCGGATAAAATTTCGGATTTATCCATATCGAATGGCCTCAATCGGATCCAGCTTGGCTGCCTGTCTGGCCGGATAAATGGTCGCCAGGAAACAAATCGCCATGGCGGCCGTTACGATTCCAAGAACCCATGGAATTTCGATTTTTACCGGAAGCGTTGTTGTAAAGTAATAGATATCACCGGTCAGCTCATAAATATCGTAGTGTTTGAGCAAAGTACAGAGGACAAGGCCCAGGCACAATCCCAATACAGTACCGACGGCGCCGATGACCATCCCGTTAAAAACAAATATTTTTCGAATACTTTTATTGGTGGCACCCATGGCCTTGAGAATGGCAATGTCCCTCGTTTTACCCATGACCAACATGATCAGGCTGCTGGCGATGTTAAAGGCGGCGACCAGAACAATAAGAATTAAAATAATGGCCATTACCCACCTTTCCATTTTCAACGCCCGAAATAGATTCTGATTCATCTGCATCCAGTCGCGCGCCCAGTATGGAAAGCCCAGTTTAAGAACAATTTGATCGGCAATATCTCTGGCCTTGTAAATATCGGTCACCCGAATATCAATTCCGTTCACCGCATCGCCCATTCGCAACATCCGCTGGGCGTCTTTGAGGTGAATAAATGCAAAGGTTTGATCATATTCATACATGCCGGATTGAAAAAACCCGGTAACATTAAACTGTTTCATTGCCGGCAGGTGTCCGATCGGCGACAGCATACCGTGGGGCAGCATCAGATATATCGGGTCGCCCGCAATCAGTCCCAGGTTGCGTGCCAATTCTTTGCCAAGGACAATGCCGGGCGCCGTGGATAACGATTGTTCATCAGGTTTTTCCCCGGATGGTTCCGGCAATGACAATTGTTCCAGGGTTTTTATGACCCGGCCGGCAGTCGATGGGTCGATACCCCGGATAACCGCGCCCACCGCCCCGGATTTGGAGCGCAGCATCCCCTGGGTAACGATAAACGGGGTGGCCGCTTCAACGCCTTTTGTTTTTTCCACCTCGGTCATCACCGCACGATAATCCTTAAAACCGCCTCCATGGCGCATGAGCATAATCTGGGATTGTCCCCCCAGTATCCGTGCCTTGAGGTCGGCATCAAAGCCTGTCATTACGGCAATCACAACGATCAATGCCATCACACCGACCATTACCCCGGCAATGGAAAGAAGGCTGATCAGTGAGACAAAGGCCTGTTTTTGCTTCGCTCTCAGATAGCGGCCGCCAATAAAAAATTCAAAAGACATCGATCGCCCCATTATTTTTGTTTCATGTGCGGGAAGAGAATGACCTCACGAATGGAGACCGCATCGGTGAAAAGCATCACCAGCCGATCGATGCCGATGCCCTCGCCGGCCGTGGGCGGCATACCATACTCCAGCGCTTCAATATAGTCATCATCCATCATATGTGCCTTTTGATCTCCGGCCTTGCGGCTTTCAACCTGCTCGCTGAATCGCGCTTTCTGGTCTACGGGGTCGTTGAGTTCAGAAAAACCGTTGGCAATCTCGCGGCCGGCTATAAAAAGCTCAAAGCGCTCGGTGATCTCCGGTTCCCGATCGCTGCGACGGGACAGCGGTGAAACTTCCGCCGGGTAGCCGGTGATAAAAGTGGGTTGAATCAATTTGGGTTCAACCAGCACATCAAACAATTTGGTAATCACCTTTCCCAGGCGGCCGGCTTTGGTAATTTTGATCCCATTTTGCGCGGCAAATTCAAGCAGCGCGATTCGGTCATTTAACAACGCGGCATCGACGCCGCCAATATCAACCAGCGCATTTTTAAGGTTTATCCGGCGCCAGGAGCCGGCCAGCTCAATTGCATTGTTCTGATAAGAAAGAACCGTTGATCCGGTTACCGTTTGAGCCACAGTGGCAAAGAGCTGTTCGGTCAACTCCATCAGGTCGGTAAAGGTGGCATAGGCCTGATAGAATTCAAGCATGGTGAATTCGGGATTATGCTGGGTGGAAATTCCTTCGTTTCTAAAATTGCGGTTGATTTCAAAAACTCTTTCAAATCCGCCGACCACCAGGCGTTTTAAATACAGTTCCGGCGCAATACGCAAAAATAGATCCATTCCCAGAGCATTGTGATGGGTTTTAAACGGTTCAGCTTCGGCACCGCCCGGAATGGGTTGCATCATGGGTGTTTCAACCTCGAGGAAGTCGCGCTCTAGAAAAAAGTTCCTGACCTCCTGAATAATGCGGCTGCGCCTGACAAAGAGCTCCCTGACCTCAGCGTTCATCATCAGGTCCAGATAGCGCTGGCGATAGCGTTTTTCCGGATCTTTAAGACCATGAAACTTTTCCGGCAACGGCCGCATGGTCTTGCAGAGCAGTTTCAGCTCGCCGACCAGCAGGGTCCATTCGCCGGTTTTGGTTTTAAAAATCCCTCCGCTGAGACCCACAAAATCCCCCACGTCCATTTGTTTGAAAAGGCGATAGGCTTCATCGCCGATTCGATCCTTGCGGATATATGCCTGGAGCTGACCGCTCCGATCCCTGAAGCGGATAAACGCAGTTTTCCCGAAATGGTTGATGGCCATCATCCGTCCGGCGACATGGAAAATCGGCTCATCTTCTTTTAGTGTTTGGGGCGCCTTTTCAATTATTGAGAATATCTCATTGATGGTATGGGAGACCTTGAAGTCGTTCGGGTAGAGTTGCAGGTTATGGCTTTTTAACTGCTCCAATTTATCTTTTCGCTTTTCAACTAACTCGCTGGCTTTTTCCATAATCAATCCAGTCGCTATAAACTCCTTTAAATTAGTTTCATGACCCCGTCTCTCCGCTTAAAGGAGCGGGGGGTCCTGATCCTGATCTGAGATTTTAAAGCCGCTTCTAGCGTAACGCAGATTATAAATTGATTCAACCTTTCGCTGAATCGTTTCAGATCGCTGATATAAGGTGATTTTGCTATCTCATTTGGCCGGTGGCTGTCAAGACTAAGTTCAAAAAGGTCCGGTGGATCAGGCGGGGGGGACAATTTGCTTGAAATTTACGGTAACGGTGGTACCTTTGTTTTGCTCGCTTGAAATGTTTAGCCAGGCATCATAGGTATCGAGGATTCGGTGAACAATGGACAGCCCTAAGCCGGTCCCGTTGGGTTTGGTTGTAAAAAAGGGATCAAAGATCGCCTTTAGGTTCTCCGGGGATATACCGCAGCCATTATCGCTGATTTTGATACAGGCATGCCGATTCTTGAGGGGAAACATTTCGATCACGATTTGGCCCTCATCTTCGATGGCCTCGGCGGCGTTTAAGAATAGATTCCACAGAATTTGATGAAGATGACCGGGATCCATGGTGATCCACACATCGGAAGCCACGTTTTTAGTTATTGAAATTCGACCGTTATTCGAACCATCTTTTTCAAAAAGTTCAGCAGTTTCAAGCAGCGCGCGATCCAGTTTAATTTGTTCGACTTTACCCGCGGGCGGTCGAGCATAATAAAGAAAATTGCTGGCCAGGGAACTCAAACGATCGGCTTCACGAAGAATAATTTGCATCAGGCGCGCATGATCAGGATCATAGCGCATGTCCTCCTTCAAGAGCTGGATGGATCCCGTCAAAGAAGCCAGGGGGTTTTTTATTTCGTGGGCCAGGCCGGCCGCCATCTCCCCGATCGACGCCATCTTTTCTACCCGCTTGACGTGATCCTCCATTGCCCGAAGCTCCTCCCTGGACTTGCGGGTTTGCTCAGATAGCAAACTGCTCAAAAACGCCACCGCAAAACAGGCCATCATGGTGATCATCAATTTGAAGAATATCTGATACCAGTCATAGACGCTTGCCAGCGTTTTGCCAGGGGTGCCGAATGGATCGAGAATACTAAAGTATTCCAGCTCAACTAAACTCCCAAACTGAAGACTGCATAGCGCGGCAATTATCATGGTTCCCCGCATGGGAAGCAGCATGCTGGAATAGATAATGACCACCAAGTACAGGAAGGTGAAAACGCTTAAAAAACCGCCGGTCATAAAAATAATCAACGTAACAAAAAATGTGTCGACACCGGTTTGAACAAAGGCAAATGTGATGTCTTTTTTAACGCTTTTCAGTAGCAAACTGTAAATCACAGATATGATAAATATCGCAACCGTAAGACCATAAAGGATCACAAAAGATTGGTCCCGGGAAGTTTCGGAATGGCTCAGTTGCAGGACGATGGTAGAGCCCAGCAGCAGGGCCGAGAACACAATCCGGAAAAAGATCAGCCACTTCAGTTTGGTTTTGTGATCTTTTTCGTACATGCGTGAAAGGCGACTCATAAGATGAATCTTTTGAAAGGGGTTCTCGAGGCACCGGGCCGCAACGAAGCGATTTCAATCTCCCTGTGGACCGCCGTCGTTAAAAAAAGAGGATTTAAGCGGCAAGATTATTGAACGGCGCCGGCCATTTTGAATATTGGCAGATACATGGCAACCACCAGACCACCGATCGTTGTCCCTAAAAATACAAGCATAAACGGTTCAATCATGGAGGTCAGGTTTTCAACTGCCTGATCAACTTCCTCATCGTAAAAATCTGCAATCTTTTCCAGCATGGCGTCCAGTGCGCCGGTGGATTCACCGACC
>WOR8_10006600_pt1 | contig 11121 bp, 13 predicted proteins | sample DeeMarSeWOR38_10_FD_19890 | JGI IMG/M metagenome (IMG submission 19890)
GGGCTCGATTTCCAGCGTTTCAAGCATATTGGAGTTCCGTGCCAGCCATCATTGTCGAGCACATACTACTCGCTGATCGCCGCCACAACACCCGATTTGGGCTTTTTCGCAACCCTTGTATACTTGGCGAAATAGGTCAAATCAGGTACCGCTCATGAAACCCTGCTGGGCAAAGTACGTCCTGTGGTTATGCGTCACGCTGGCAGGCGCTGGTGCGATGCTTTCTGCCTGCGGGCAGAAGGGCGATCTCTACCTGCCCGAAGAGGTCGATGCCCTGGAATCGGAACAGCGCTGATCAGCATGGATTCGTTCGCCTACCAGGAGGGTTGCCTGCACGCCGAGCAGGTAGACCTGCAGCAGCTCGCGGACCAGCATGGCACACCGCTATACGTGTATTCCCGCGCCACGCTGGAGCGCCACTGGCACGCTTTCGACCGGGCGCTCGGCGAACACCCGCACCTGGTCTGCTACGCCGTCAAAGCCAATTCCAATCTTGCCGTGCTGGCACTGCTGGCACGGCTCGGATCCGGTTTCGACATCGTCTCCGGAGGTGAGCTGGCGCGTGTAATCAGGGCCGGCGGTGACCCGTCGAAGGTCGTGTTTTCCGGGGTCGGGAAGAGTAGCGCGGAAATGGAACAGGCGCTGCAGGCAGGCATTCGCTGCTTCAACGTCGAATCCACCGCCGAACTGGTGCGTCTCAATGAAGTGGCGGCTGCGCACGGTGCCATTGCACCGGTGTCCGTGCGTGTCAATCCCGATGTGGACGCGCGCACCCACCCGTATATCTCCACCGGGCTCAAGGAGAATAAATTCGGTATCGACACCGGCGCTGCGCTGGCGGTTTATCAACGGGCTGCGGACGCGGCACACCTGCAGGTAGCCGGGATCGATTGCCATATTGGCTCGCAGCTGACCGAGATCGCACCCTTCGTGGACGCGCTCGACCGCGTGCTCGAGCTGCTAGGGCGCATTGAAGCGCAGGGTATCGTTGTGCATCACCTGGATCTGGGCGGCGGGCTGGGGGTGCGCTACCGGGATGAACACCCGCCGTCACCGGAGCGGTACATGCGCCCCATCATGGCGCGGCTGGCCAACAGCAACAAGGAAATACTGATAGAACCGGGACGTGCCATCGCTGCCAACGCCGGCCTCCTGTTGACCCGGGTTCAGTATCTTAAGGAATCGGCGCACAGGAATTTCGCCATTGTGGATGCCGCCATGAACGACCTGATACGGCCGGCGCTGTACGGCGCCTGGCAGGATATCGTGCCGCTGCGGAAACGGCCCAACGCCGTGAAAGTCTACGACATTGTCGGGCCGGTGTGCGAAACCGGTGACTTTCTCGGCAAGGATAGGCGATTGAGCCTCGCTGCCGGCGACCTGCTCGCAGTGCGCTCGGCGGGCGCGTACGGGTTCACCATGGCCTCCAACTACAACAGCCGGCCCAGGGCGGCCGAGATACTGGTGGATGGCGCCAGGGCGCACGTCGTGCGCCACCGCGAAACAGTCGACAGCTTGTTCGCTAATGAGACGCTGCCGGATTTCTGAGCTAGCCCACGTGCAGCGCATCCCCGAACCCGAACTCATGGATGACCCCGCGCAGGCACTGGCCTACGCCAGCGCCGATTTCAGCGAACCGCACGATCGTTTTGTCGCGCTTTTCATGGAGCGGTTCGGGACCGCGCTGGGCGGCACGGTGCTGGATCTTGGCTGTGGCCCGGGTGACATTTGTCGGCGTCTGGCCAGAGCGCTGCCCGACTGCGAGATCCACGGTATCGACGCGTCGCCCGCGATGCTGGATCTGGCAATAGCGGATACCAAGCACCACGCCCTGTCGGGGCGCATTGGCTATCACCTGGGCTACCTGCCAGATACGCAGTTGCCGCGCCGCCACTACGATGCGGTGATTTCGAACAGCCTCTTGCACCACCTTAAAGATCCCGCGGGGCTCTGGCAGAGTGTGCAGCAGTTCGCACGCCCCGGGGCGCCGGTGTTTGTCATGGACCTGATGCGACCCGTCAGTCGTGCAGCGGCTTCGCAGCTGGTCGACAAATACGCCTGCGGGGAGCCCGAATTGCTGCAGCGCGACTTCTACAACTCGCTGTTGGCCGCGTACCGACCCCAAGAGGTCAGACTGCAACTCGAGCAAAGCGGCCTTGCCGAGCTGCACATCGAGACCGTCAGCGATCGCCACTTCATCGTGTTCGGCTACCTAGGCTGATTGGCCACCACGCAGCACCCAGGTGGGCCGCCCGTTGACATCGATCAGGCCGTGCGCCAACAACCAGTCACGCGCGTCCTCGGCGTCGCGCTCGAACCATGCCCGCGCAGAACCCAGCCGGAAACTGTAGCCCCAGGCATCCATATCGCGCATCAAGCCCTGCCTGCCGACGCCCGGCAGGTAGTCTGCGAGCAGAATCTGCAGGTAACACACCGCGTTTTCTTCCGCGCAATCGCCGCCCGCGTCGGTGTGCAAGCCTGAGCGTCGCGCGGCCGTCATGCACACGTAGTGGCTCGCTTCGTGCAATGCCGAATGCACCGGGGTGTCGCCGCGCAACAGCAGGCGGTTACCGATCAGACCTGCCTCAGAATCACCCCAGAAGCTGCCGGGAATGGATTCGGCGTCGCCGACCAGGTGGCATTGCATTCCGTAGGCCGCCAAAAGACCAGCCAGCGGCGCCAGTCCCAGCTGACTCAATCTCAGTACAGCAGGCCTGCGCGCCTCAGTCGCGGTGCTCACGCCAAGCTCCGCGCATCGATCATATTCATGGTGACTCCGTTACTGTTACCGGTTCGCGCGTCGCAGCCTGAGCTGCAATTCCAGCCCCGTGGTACTCCACGGCGACATGGCGCCGATCATGGTCGGTCTGGTAAATCCGGGACGCCCGAATTTTGGCCGGAGTTTTTGCCGCTTGCAAATCTTCAGGCGCGCCGTACCCTGACGGCATGGAACTAGTGTTCAGCAAAATGCACGGCCTCGGCAACGACTTCGTCATCATCGACGCCATCAACCAGCAGGTCGAGCTGACCGCAGCGCAGGTGCGCCAGCTGGCCGATCGGCGCCACGGTATCGGCTGCGACCAGGTGCTGCTTGTGCAACGCTCCGAGCGGTCCGATTGCGCGTTCCGCTATCGGATCTTCAACGCTGACGGCGGCGAGGTCGAGCAATGTGGCAACGGCGCCCGCTGCTTTGCACGCTTCGTCCGCGACCGGCGGCTCAGCGATGCAGACCGCATCCCGGTAGAGACCAAGGCCGGGCGCATCGAGCTGCTCGTGCAGCAAGACGGTCAGGTGACGGTCAACATGGGCGCGCCAAGACTGCAGCCGGACCAGATTCCGTTTGAGGCGCTGGTGCGGGCGCCTCGCTATGCTGTGGCGGTCGGCGGTGAAACCATCGAAATAGGCGCCGTATCGATGGGCAATCCGCACGCAGTGCTCGAGGTGGCGCACGTGGACTCAGCGCCGGTAGCCCGTCTGGGGCCGGCGATCGAGGCGCATGCACGCTTTCCCATGCACGTCAATGTCGGCTTCATGGAGGTTGTGGACCGCAACCGGATTCGGCTGCGCGTGTTCGAGCGGGGCGCCGGTGAAACACTGGCGTGCGGCAGCGGCGCCTGCGCGGCGGTTGTGGTCGGCCGCGTACAGGATCTACTGGATGAGAGAGTCACCGTTGAGCTCCGTGGTGGTGATCTTGTGGTAAGCTGGGCGGGTGAGCACGAGCCGGTCCTGATGACCGGACCGGCGACGTTCGTTTTTGAAGGCAGAATAGTAATATGACAACGCAAGCGAGCATCGAGACCCACATCGACGGGTCGACTGCGGAACAGGTTGCAGCGTACCTGGACAAGCACCCGGAGTTTTTCAATGAACACCCGGATCTGCTCGCCGGTCTGCGACTGTCACACACCAGCGGCACAGCGGTGTCGCTCATCGAACGCCAGGTGCATGTACTGCGGGAGCAGAACGAAACGCTTAAAGGCAGGCTTGTGGAGTTGGTCAACGTCGCGCGCGATAACGACCGGCTGAACAGCCGCATGCACCAGATGACTGTGGATCTGCTGCGCGCCGGTTCGCTGGTGGAACTGCTGGACACCCTCGAAGACCACCTGCGCAATGAGTTCAAAGCGGATGCGTTTGCACTGCGCCTGGTGGGCCTGGGAGAAACCCTGCAGCGTGAAACCGGTGTCGAAGCGCTGCAGATCGATGCCGGCAGCAAGGCGCTGTTCCCGACCCCACTGTGCGATGGCAAACCGCAGTGTGGACGCCTCAAGCTTCAGCAGCTCGAGTTTCTGTTCGGTGGCCAGGCGCGGGATATAGAGTCGGCGGCCGTGATGCCGCTTGGCGATCACGGGCAGGACGGGTTACTGGCCATCGGCAGCCGCGAGATGAACCGGTTCAATCCCTGTATGGGCACCCTGTTTCTCAGCCACCTGGGTGAACTGCTGGTGGTTCTGCTGCGCAATCAGGCGACAGACTAGCACGGTGCATACGAGCGCGTGTAACTGGCTGGCCGATTTCAAACGTTACCTGGGCGAGCAGCGCCGCCTGTCGCTGCACACGCTCAGCAACTACAGCCGCGATCTCGATGCCGTGGTGCGTTTCTGTGACGGCGCCGGCATAAGCCAGTGGAGCGAACTGAGCGTACATGCGGTGCGGGCCTATGTTGCGCAAAGTCACCGGCGCGGCCTGAGCGGGCGCAGCATACAAAGAAGCCTTTCATCGCTACGCAGCTTTTGTCGCTTCCTGATCAAGAGTGGACAACTGACCAGCAACCCGGCGCAGGATGTCCGCGCGCCCAAGACACCGCGCAGGCTCCCGCACAGCCTGGATGTCGACCGTGTCCAGAAGCTGCTGGACGGCGACGCCGATGACTGGCTGAGTCAGCGCGATCTCGCCATCATGGAGCTCATGTATTCGTCGGCGCTGCGCCTGGCCGAACTGGTCGGCCTCGACCTGCAGCACATCGATCTGCACTGCGGCGAAGCGCGGGTACTCGGCAAGGGCAACAAAACCCGTATCGTGCCGGTTGGTGATAAAGCCGCCGAGGTGCTGCGCGCCTGGCTGGTCGTCAGGGCCGCGCATTGCGCCGATGGCGAGTCGGCGCTGTTCATCAACCGCACGGGGACCCGCATCAGTGCGCGCAGCGTACAGCAGCGCTTGCGGCGCTGGGCACTCAAACACGGGCTGCCCAGCCGCCTGCACCCCCACGCCCTGCGCCACTCCTGCGCCACCCACGTGCTGGAGTCCAGCGGTGACCTGCGCGCAGTACAGGAACTGCTCGGCCATGCCAACCTGGCTACCACCCAGGTTTACACGCACCTGGATTTCCAGCACCTCGCCCAGGTCTACGACCAGGCGCATCCGCGCGCGCGCAAATCGGGAAAAGGCTCCTAACCGGCCAAAGCGCGGGGTTTTGGCCTGAATCCAGCAGCCCGCTTGGTGTACAATTTCGGCCCCTTCAACCGGAATCCGGGGATCTGCTTTGGAACAGTATCGCGGTACAACTATCCTCTCTGTGCGCCGCAATGGCCGAGTGGTGATCGGCGGGGATGGGCAGGTGTCCATGGGCAATACGGTGATGAAGGGCAATGCGCGCAAGGTGCGCCGGCTCTACCAGGGCAAGGTTCTCGCCGGGTTTGCCGGCGGCACGGCTGATGCGTTTACCCTGTTCGAGCGTTTCGAGGCCAAGCTGGAGAAACATCAGGGACATCTGGTGCGCTCGGCGGTAGAACTGGCCAAGGACTGGCGTACCGACCGCATGCTGCGCCGCCTCGAAGCCCTGCTGGTGGTCGCCGATAAGGAAAGCTCGCTTATCATTACCGGCAACGGCGATGTGATAGAGCCGGAGGACTGCCTGATGGCGATCGGTTCCGGTGGACCCTACGCCCAGGCCGCCGCCCGCGCCATGCTTGACACTACCGAGCTGGACGCGCGCAGTATCGTACAGAAGGGGCTGGAAATTGCCGCCAGCATCTGTGTCTATACCAACCAGAACCTGACCCTCGAAGAGCTCGAGTACTGATTTCAGCCATGTCCGAAATGACCCCCCGCGAGATCGTCCAGGAGCTGGACAAACACATCATCGGCCAGGATGACGCCAAGCGTGCTGTCGCCATAGCGCTGCGCAACCGCTGGCGTCGCCAGCAGGTTGGCGAGCCGCTGCGCAGTGAAATCACACCCAAGAACATTCTAATGATCGGCCCTACCGGGGTTGGCAAAACCGAGATCGCCCGGCGCCTGGCGAAGCTGGCTAATGCGCCGTTTATCAAGGTCGAAGCCACCAAGTTCACCGAGGTGGGCTACGTGGGGCGCGATGTCGAGTCGATTGTGCGCGACCTGGTGGATGTTGCCATCAAGATGACCCGCGAAGAGGAAATGGCCAAAGTACGCCACCGTGCCCAGGATGCCGCCGAGGACCGCATTCTCGACGTGCTGCTGCCGCGCCCGCGCCGTGTCGGGCTGGCCGGCGAAGGCGAGGAAACCGATAGCAGTGAAACACGCCAGAAATTCCGCAAAATGCTGCGCGAAGGCAAGCTGGACGACAGGGAGATCGAGGTGGAAGTGTCGGCCGCGCCGATCGGCGTCGAAATCATGGCGCCACCGGGGATGGAAGAGATGACCAGCCAGCTGCAGGGCCTGTTCCAGAATTTCGGCTCTGGCCGCACCAAGACCCGCAAGCTGAAGGTCACCGAGGCGTTCAAGGTGCTCACCGATGAAGAGTCCGCCAAGATGATTAACGAGGAAGATCTCAAATCGAGGGCCCTGCGCGCGGCGGAGCAGAACGGCATCGTGTTCATCGACGAAATCGACAAAGTCACCCAGCGCAGTGACCAGGGTTCCGGCCCTAGCGTATCGCGCGAGGGTGTGCAGCGCGACCTGTTACCGCTGGTCGAGGGCAGCACCGTCACGACCAAGCATGGCATGGTAAAAACCGACCATATTCTGTTCATCGCGTCGGGCGCCTTTCACCTCGCCAAACCCTCCGACCTGATACCCGAGCTGCAGGGTCGGCTGCCGATTCGTGTGGAGCTGGAGGCTCTGGGGGTCAGGGAGTTTGTGCGCATTCTCACCGAGCCGGACGCATCGCTCACCGAACAATACGCTGCGCTGATGGAAACCGAGGGTATGGAGCTCGCGTTCACAGCTGACGGCATCGAGCGCATTGCTGGCGTAGCCTGGCAAATCAACGAACGTACCGAAAACATCGGCGCCCGCCGTCTGCACACCGTCATGGAGCGCCTGCTCGAGCAGGTTTCCTTTGCGGCTTCGGACCGCTCCGGTGGCAGCCTGACGGTTGACGCCGATTACGTGGATTCACAGTTGGGCGACCTGGTCGAGGACGAGGACCTGAGTCGCTACATCTTATAGACCCTTACCCGAGGTTTGACATGGCCCAGCAACACCCGCACCCAACGGAAATCAGGTTTCACCAGAAGTCGAGACTGTTGGAAATCAGCTTCGATGACGGAGCACACTTCGAAATGAGCGCCGAATACCTGCGCGTACATTCACCCTCTGCCGAAGTCCAGGGACACGGTCCGGGCGAAGGTGTTCTGCAGGTCGACAAGGAGGACGTCAATATCGAGCACATCGAACCGGTCGGCAACTATGCCATCCAGATCTATTTCGACGACGAGCACAACACCGGCATCTATGCCTGGGAGACCCTGTACCGGCTGGGTGCCAACAAGGAACAATACTGGCAGGAGTACCTCGAGCGGCTGAAGGCGGTCGGCGCGCCGCATTCCCAACTGGGCACCAGGGAAAAGGCGTAGCCAGGCAGCGATGAGCGACAAGACCACCCATTTCGGTTTCGAGCGTGTCCCCTGGGATGAAAAGCGGCGCCGTGTCGCGCGGGTATTCGACTCGGTGGCAGGCAACTATGATCTCATGAACGATGCTATGTCACTGGGCGTACACCGTCTGTGGAAACGCTTCGCTGTGGAACAGACGGGAGCCCGTCCCGGGCAGCGGATCCTCGATCTCGCCGGCGGCACCGGCGACCTCGGGGCACGCCTGGCCCGCCTGGTGGGGCCCGGCGGCGAGGTGGTGATTGGCGACATCAACGCATCCATGCTGCAGGTGGGCCGCGAACGGCTGCTGGATCGTGGCATCGCGGCTAATGTGCGTTTCGTGCAGGCCAATGCCGAAAACCTGCCGTTCCCGGACCACAGTTTCGACTGCATCACCATCGCCTTTGGTCTACGAAATGTCACGGACAAGCAACAGGCCCTGGAGTCCATGTTCCGGACCCTGAAACCCGGTGGCCGGCTGCTGGTGCTGGAGTTCTCGAAACCGTCCCTGCCCGGCCTGGCACCGCTGTATGACCTGTACTCGTTCCGGGTGCTGCCCCTGATGGGACGCCTCATCGCCCGAGATGCCGACAGCTACCGCTACCTTGCCGAATCCATCCGTATGCATCCGGACCAGGAAACCCTGAAGGGCATGATGGAGCAGGCCGGCTTCGAAGATTGCGACTACTTCAACCTCAGTGGGGGCATCGTCGCCGTGCACCGCGGGTTCCGCTATTGATGCCAACCGGCTGGCCGCAAGCCCTGATGCCGCTGTCACCATTTGACAAACAATGTCGATAAAACAGTTTGTTGTGAGCGGCAGACGGCTGCGGGATTTAGCGGATAAAATGGTGACGCAGGACGCGCTCGAGAGCGCGTTGCCGACACCCCTCAACCAACGGATGCAGGAACTCAAGTGACACCCGCCTCGGCTCTGGCCGCCGCCTTCGAATCAGCTCTGAACCTGTATCTGAAGCAGGACCCAGAGGCGTTGCGTCGCTGTGCGAGCATGGCAGGCAGGGTTATTGCGCTGGACATAATCGGCCTCGGGGTGTCGCTGTATTTTCTTCCCGGACCCGACGGCATCCAGGTTCTGGGCCACTTTGAAGGCGAAGCCGATACCCGCCTGCGCGGAACGCCGCTGGGATTCGCCCGCATGTCGCTTGGCTCCCGGGACGACACTGTATTCGAAGGCGCCGTGGAGATCCGGGGCGATACCGAAACAGGTCAACAACTGCAGGATATTTTCACCAGCATAGCGTGGGACTGGGAAGAACAGCTGTCGCGACTCACCGGAGACGTTGTGGCGCACCAGATCGGCACACTGGCGCGCCAGACGCGCCAGTTGCTCGGCGCCAACCGCAATACACTGGAGCGCGATGTGTCCGAGTACCTTCAGGAAGAGTCGCTTCTGCTGCCCTGCCGTATCGAGGTCGACCGGTTTCTTAGCGAGGTGGACCGTCTGCGGGCGGACCTTGACCGGCTCTCGGCACGCGTCGAGCGTCTGTTACAGACAACAGCGGCGTGGCAATGATTCGAGCCGGACAACTGCTGCGGCTGCTGCATATCAACTGGGTACTGGTCCGCAACGGGCTGGACGAAGTGGTGCTGGCGACGCATCTGTTTCGTCCGGTAAGGTTCCTGCGCCACCTGGCACCCTGGCACCGCTTCACCCGCAACACCCCCCGGGCGGTGCGTATTCGCCGCGCGCTCGAAGACTTGGGGCCCATTTTTGTCAAGTTCGGTCAGATCCTCTCGACTCGCCAGGACCTGCTTCCCGACGATATAGCCGCGGAACTGGCCAAGCTGCAGGATCGGGTTGCGCCGTTCCCCAGCCAGCGGGCCCGCCAGACTATCGAAGCCGCGTTTCAGAAACCGATCACTGAGATCTTTCACAGCTGCGAGGAAGAACCGCTGGCATCTGCCTCTGTGGCGCAGGTGCACGCGGCCACCCTGAAAAGCGGCGAGGATGTGGTGGTGAAGATCCTGCGTCCCGGCATCGAGAAGGTAATTCGACGCGACGTGAGCCTGCTGTATTACATCGCCGGACTGGCGGAAAAATACTGGCGCGAAGCGCGCCGCCTGCGGCCACGCGAGGTGGTAGGCGAATTCGAAAAGACCCTGCACGACGAACTCGATCTCCTGCGCGAAGCCGCTAATGCGTCGCAACTGCGCAGGAATTTCGCCAACTCTGACCTGTTGCACGTTCCCGAAGTGCACTGGCCCTATTGCCGACGCAATGTGATGGTGATGGAGCGCATATATGGCATCCCCGTCAACGACCTGGTCGCTTTACGGCAAGCCGGTGTCGATCTCAAGACCCTGTCGGAACGCGGCGTCGAAATCTTCTTCACCCAAGTGTTCAGGCATAATTTTTTCCATGCCGACATGCATCCCGGCAATATCTTTGTCGCCCCCAACGGGCAGTACATGGCTGTCGACTTCGGTATCATGGGGACCCTCAGCCCCGAAGACCAGCGCTATCTGGCAGAAAATTTTCTCGCCTTTTTCCGCCGTGACTACCACCGGGTGGCCGAGCTGCACGTTGAGTCCGAGTGGGTTCCACAGGGCACCCGGGTAGATGAATTCGAGGCCGCCATTCGCTCGGTGTGCGAGCCGATCTTCGAACGGCCCCTGAAAGAAATCTCATTCGGACAATTGTTACTGCGCCTGTTCCAGACGGCGCGCCGTTTCAACATGGTCGTACAGCCCCAGCTGGTGTTGCTGCAGAAGACGCTGCTCAACATTGAAGGCCTGGGCCGGCAGCTCTACCCCGACCTCGACCTGTGGCAGACCGCTAAACCGTTTCTGGAACTCTGGATGAGCGAACAGGTCGGAGCACGAGCCTTCGCCGGCCGCCTGCGTCGCAGCCTGCCGGAGTGGAGCGAGCGTTTACCCGAGATACCTGCGCTGCTGCACCGCACGTTGCAGCAGGGGGCCCTGGGACGTCTGCGCGTGCAGTGGGAGTCGCGGGAACTGGAAAAATTGCGCAAACAGCTGCACCGATCTAACCAACGCACTCTCGCGGCGATCCTTGGTAGCGCCTTTCTGATCAGCGCTGCGCTGATCTATGGTCTGGACGGCTTCACACCCGCGATGGTTGGCGGTGCCCCGCTGCTCAGCTGGATTCTGGCAGCGCTGGCGGCTTTCTTCTTTGTCGCTGCCTGGCCTGATGACAGATAGCGGAGCAGCGACCGACAGCAATAAAAAACCCGCCGGAAAGGCGGGTCAAGTTGGGCTCTTCCACAGTTATTGGTGTTCTTAATCCCTCGAGCCTTGTTATTGTCTGGTTACGCAGCAACACCCCTTAAACCTGCAGCGCGTTATT
>WOR8_10006603_pt1 | contig 11119 bp, 7 predicted proteins | sample DeeMarSeWOR38_10_FD_19890 | JGI IMG/M metagenome (IMG submission 19890)
CATCCGGATGCAGCCAAGCACATTGTTGACGACTGTTACAGATTGCTGGGTGTTGATATTCAATACCAGAAAGTTGGCAGCCAAAATAATAAAAATTCGAAATCCGAAATGCGAAATACGAAACAAATCTGAAATACGAATATGTCAATGCTCAAAACGCAGAAGTAAAGCCGACCTAAAAAATGTTTCGAACTTTGTTTTTGTCATTTGGATTTTTAAAATTAAGATATTGTTTCGAATTTCGATATTCGAGTTTCGGATTTGGCGCCTTCTCTACTGGGAATGGTCGATTACCAATACCTTATAAAGAGATCTTCGATCTTAAGCAGAAGAAATGTACCTAAAAAAATACCATATTCACTTCGTCGGCATCGGCGGTATCGGCATGAGCGGTATTGCAGAATTACTGCTGAACCTGGGCTACAAGGTATCGGGCTCGGATCTGCAAAGCACCGACATAACGGGTCGCTTAAAAGAGCTGGGCGGCACCATTTATAAGGGTCACGCCGCCAAAAATATCAAAGGGGCCGATGTGGTCGTTTTTTCCTCGGCCATCGACACGGACAACCCTGAAGTCCAGGCGGCCGGGCATAAATCGATACCGGTCATCCCGCGTGCCGAGATGCTGGCCGAGCTGATGCGCTTAAAATATAGCATTGCGATTGCCGGTGCGCATGGCAAGACCTCCACCACCTCGATCGTGGCCTCGGTACTGGCCCGGGGCGGGCTGGATCCCACGGTGGTGATCGGCGGCAAATTAAAAAGTATCGGATCAAATGCCGTGCTGGGTGAAGGTGATTTTATCGTGGCCGAGGCCGATGAAAGCGACGGCTCCTTTTTAAAGTTTTCGCCAACCATCGCGGTCGTGACCAACATCGACAAGGAGCACCTGGATTTTTACAGGGACCTGGAAGAGATCAAAACCGTATTTTTGAGCTTTTTAGATCGCATCCCGTTTTATGGCCTGGCGGTGCTGTGCCTTGACAACGAGCCCATCCAAGAACTGATACCGCGGCTCAAAAAACGCTATACCACCTACGGGATGAGCTCCCAGGCGGATTTTCAGATCCGGGACGTGGAATTCAGCCAGCGCAAAAGTCGATTCAAAGTGTATCACCGCGGCCAGAAAATGGGCGTGATCGATCTGAACCTGCCCGGCATTCATAATGTCTACAATGCCACGGCCAGCATTGCCGTCGGCGTAGAGCTCGACGTGGGATTTGACCAGATAAGAGCGGCCCTGGAGAATGTCGAAGGCGTTCAGCGCCGCTTGGAAATCAAGGGCGAAATCGATGAGATCACGGTTATCGATGACTACGGGCACCATCCAACAGAAATCAAGGTCACTCTGGAGGCCATTGAAGAAAACTGGCCGGATCGGCGCAAGGTGGTCGTATTTCAGCCCCATCGCTACAGTCGCACCCGGGCCCTTTTTGATGAATTCAGCCGGGCTTTTTACCAATCCGATGTCCTGGTGGTGATGCCGATATATGCCGCCAGTGAAAAAAAAATCGAGGGTGTCAGCTCCAAAAAATTGTGTGCGGAAATCAAGGCCCATGGCCACAAGGAAGTCATGTACGCCAACGGGTTTAAAGCGGCGCTTGCATATTTGAAAAACAACCTGCGGCCGGGGGATGTGTTGCTGACGCTGGGTGCGGGTGATGTGTGGAAAGTCGGCACGGAGATATTAAAAAAATTTTAAACTCTGGGCACATATTCCCGCTCAAGAGGCTCGAATAAACAGGTACAAGGAACACGGCATAAGGCGCAAGGCAATTGAAGAAAAATTGAAATTTACATTGCAAACACATCAAAAACCTTGTGCCTTGCGCCTTGCACCATGTGCCTGCAGACAGCAGTCGTGGAGTGCTATTTGAGTACAGCCATCAATATCAATTGAGGTGATTCATGGGACGAAAACGAAAGCCGCGCAAAAACATCCGTAAAGGCGCTAAAAAGAAACGCCGATTTGCGTTTTTGCGCCGCCTGGTCATCGGATTTTACGCCGTCACCGGTGTTGCCGGACTGCTGGCAACCAGCTGTGTGTTTGTGCTCGTCCATGATGTCATCACCCAGTGCGATTATTTCAAAGCCCGCCACGTAAAAATCGAAGGCGGGCAGCGCCTGAACGAAAAACAGATTATCGCTGCGGCGCAGGTCGAAAAAGGCGTCAATATCCTGGCGGTTAATCTGGCCATGACCCGCAAGCGCCTGCTGGCGAATCCCTGGATTGCAGAGGCCGAAGTCCGGCGTGAAATCCCCGCCGGGCTTCATATCCGAGTCTACGAGCATAGACCGCTGGCCATTGTCGAACTGGATCGCAAATACCTTTTAAACGAAAAGGGGCAGGTTTTTAAAGAATGGGCTGCCGGGGATCCTGCCGATTTGCCGCTGGTGAGCGGATTGGAATTAAGCGACATCAGCAGGACCGGTCCATCAGCACTGACAGGCATCCAGCAACCAACGCGCGCTCAAAACCGTTTACAATCACAGGGATTGCTTAACAGACCCTTTGAAGCGGTGATGCAGGTGCTGCTGATGGGCAAACAGGCGCGCGGGATACTGTCTAACCGTCAGATCAAGCACATCCTGGTGGATCGCGAAATCGGGATTACCCTCAAGGTATTTGAACAAATGAAAACCGTTGTATTGGGTTATCACAATTATCCGCTTAAATTGCGTATGTTCAAAAATATTCTCAGCTACGGCAATCAACGGCGGAGCTTTCCGGACTTCAATCGCATTGATCTCAACAATGTTAACCGCATCGTGGTCAATCCCGTAGAGTCGGTCCCGGGCGACGACCATAAGGAGGTATGAAATGCAGGGAGATGTTATCGTCGGTCTTGATATCGGAACCACTAAAATCTGCTCGGTCGTCGGCGAAGTATCCGGAAACTCGGCCAACATTATCGGCATCGGCACCAGCCCCTCAATCGGTTTGCGCAAAGGGGTGGTGGTCAATATCGAATCAACCGTTGAATCCATCAAGAAGGCTGTGGAAGAAGCCGAACTGATGGCCGGCTGCGAAATTTCATCCGTATATGCCGGTATTGCCGGCGGCCACATCACCGGTTTTAACAGCCGCGGAATCGTTGCGGTCAAGGGTCACGAAATCAGCGATTCGGATGTCGACCGCGTGATCGATGCGGCCCGGGCAGTCGCCATCCCCATGGACCGTGAGGTGATTCATGTGCTGCCGCAGGAATATATGGTGGATGATGAGCGCGGCATCCAGAACCCTGTGGGAATGTCCGGCGTGCGTCTGGAGGCCAAAATTCATATTGTCACCGGAGCAGTGGCATCAGCCCATAATATCGTTAAATGCGCCAACCGCTCCGGGCTGGATGTTTGCGATATCGTTCTGGAATCGCTGGCCTCGGGCGAGGCCGTCCTGACCGATGAAGAAAAAGAGCTCGGTGTGGCCCTGCTGGATCTGGGCGGCGGAACCACCGACCTGGCCATCTTTTCCCAGAACAATATAAAACATACCTTTGTTCTGGCGCTGGGCGGCAACAATCTGACCAACGACATCGCCATCGGATTACGCTCACCTCACGCCGAAGCTGAAAAGATCAAAAAGAAATACGGCAGTTGCATCGCACAAAACATCAGCGCCGACGAGACCATCGAGGTGCCCGGGATGGGCGGCCGTGAGCCGCGCAAGTTACCCCGCCAGATTCTGGGAGAGATACTGGAACCGCGCATGGAGGAAATTTTCCAGCTGGTACAGCGTGAAATCATACGCTCCGGTATGGAAAATACGATCCCATCCGGTGTCGTCATCACCGGTGGAACCGCGCTTTTAGAAGGCGTCAATGAAATAGCCGAATCGATTTTCAATCTTCCCTGCCGGATCGGCAAACCGCGCGCGATTACCGGCCTGGTGGATGTTGTCAACAATCCCATGTACGCCACCGGCGTGGGGCTTGTGCTTTACGGAGCGCGCAATCAGGATTCACGCAAATTCAGAATTCGGGATAAAAATATTTTTAACCGCGTCATGACCCGCATGAAACGCTGGTTCAATGATGTCGTTTAAAATTCGGACTACAGATTTCAAAATTTATTTACAGCCGGTGCGTTTCGGCTTTTACATAAGCAACTGGAAACTTACAAAAACCGAATTTTAGTAGGAGGCAAAAAATGTTTACCTATGTGGACCAGGAAAAATCAGCAAAAATCAAGGTAATAGGCGTCGGCGGTGCGGGCGGTAACGCCATCAACAATATGATTGCATCCCATTTGCAAGGCGTTAAATTCATTGCCGCCAATACCGACAGTCAGGCACTGGAGATGTCAATGGCACCGGTTAAAATTCAAATGGGCGAACATCTCACCGAAGGGCTCGGGGCCGGAGCAAATCCCCAGATCGGCCGGGATGCGGCCCTGGAGAGTGAAGAGGCCCTGCGGGCTGCCCTGGCCGACAGTCACATGGTATTTATTACCGCCGGATTTGGAGGCGGCACCGGAACCGGGGCTGCCCCGGTGATTGCCGAAATCTGCAAAGATCTGGGTGCCCTGACAGTCGCAGTGGTGACCAAGCCGTTTTCCTTTGAGGGCAAAAAACGCACCCAGCTGGCTGAAGCTGGAATCGATACCCTCAAAAGGGTCGTCGACACGGCTATCAGCATCCCCAACGATCGGCTCAGAGGTCTGGCGCCTAAAAAAGCGAAACTAATGGATATGTTTTTAAAAGCCGATGAAATCCTGTTGCATTCGGTCAAAGGTATCACCGACCTGATTATGATGCCCGGACTTGTCAACCTGGATTTTGCCGATGTCAGAACCACGATGTCCAAAGCCGGATTGGCCATAATGGGCATTGGAATTTCTGCCGGGGAAAACCGCGCAGTGGAAGCCGCTGAAAGAGCCATGTCGCATCCCCTGCTAGAAGACCTGCCCATCGCCGGCGCCAAGGGTGTGCTGATGAATATCACCAGCAACAGTGATATGGAATTTGAGGAGGTGGCTGAGGCCTCCGAGCGGATTCACGACGAAGTCGGTGACGATGCCGATATCTTCTGGGGCACCTCCATTGATGACAGCCTTGGCGACGAGATGCGCGTTACCGTTATCGCAACGGGCATCGGTGCCGAGCCGGAAACGAAGGTGACCCATAACGCGGTCGAGCTACCGTTAAGAGGTAGAGTCAGGGATATTACGCCTGAAGATCTGGAAAGAGACATCATTGATTATGAAGAACCCACCTTTATCCGCCAGCAAAAAGCCGTGGGAGAGTCCGGCGGCGCCATTTATCGCGGCCCCCATGGCTTGAGCCTGGATGATAGCGAGCTGGACGTACCGACCTTTTTAAGGCGCAAGGCGGATTAAAAGTGTCCGCTGTCCGTTGTCCGTCGATGGTGGAAGCGATGTTTTCTGTGCTGATTTGAGCGGGAGCTGACGGTCGCTTAATATAAGACGTTGCACCGCCCGGCAATCGTTCTTAATGCGGCCGATCAGGTCTTTTTGCCGAAAGGCCAGACGTTGACTGTGCGTCAAACTGCCGCATGTTAAGCATAGGGTCCACATAGGTTTTGACTGCGGCTCCCGGTGTGGAGAAAAAGCGCACGCAAAGACATATCAAATCACCAACATTTTACATCGCTTTCCTCCGGAGACGGACAACGGACAAACTGATGACAACGAGGCACCATAAATCAACAAAGCGCCCCGATCCTGCTGAAATCGGCGCCATTCACAAATCCTGGAGCGGACGCGTCCGGATCGCCCTGGTTTATCCGAACCGCTACCATGTGGGCATGTCCAATCTGGGATTTCAAAGCGTCTATCGTCTGTTCAATGCATCTGACCATGTGGTTTGCGAGCGCGCCTTTTTGCCGGAGCCATCTGATAAGCAGCCGCCCGTCATCAAAACCGTTGAATCCGGAAAACGCCTTTTAGATGCCGATATCATTGCTTTTTCACTGTCTTTTGAAAATGATTATCCGCATATTCTATCCATTCTCGATAATATCGGTCTGCCTCTGAGAGCCGGCCAAAGAGCCGATCGGCATCCCCTGCTGATCGCCGGCGGTGTCACCTGTTTTTTAAATCCCGAGCCGATTGCTGCTTTTTTTGATTGTTTTTTTATCGGTGAAGCCGAAGCGGTCATTCCCCGCTTCCTGGACGTATTTGATCCCGGCAGCAAACGGCGTACCATGCTTAAAAAAATTGCCGCTGAAGTCCCGGGAGCGTATGTTCCGGCCTTTTACGATGTCGGTTATAACCACGACGGCACGCTCGCAGCCTTTAAGGCTCTCGAAGCTGTTCCGGCCGGCGTAAAACGCGTTTACCTCAAGGATCTGGCCGATACAGCCGCCTGCAGCGCTATTTTGACCTCAGATACCGCCTTTGACCAAACGCATCTGATCGAAGTTGCCAGAGGTTGTCCTCACGGCTGTCGGTTTTGTGCCGCCGGGTTTGTTTATCGCCCGCCGCGTTTCAGGCCGATTTCAGCGCTGGCCAAAGATATCGATCAGGCATCCGCCGGGACGGACCGCATCGGTCTGGTGGGCGCAGCGGTTTCCGATCTTCCCGGGCTGAGTGATTTGTGCGGCCTATACCAGAATAAAAATCTTCGCATATCGTTCAGCTCCCTGAGAGCTGATGGACTGTCTGCGGAAATGCTGGCGGTTCTCAAAAACAGCCATGTTAAAACTGCAACCATTGCGCCGGATGCCGGATCCCAACGCATGCGCAATGTCATTAATAAAGGCATTACCGAAGATGCGATTCTGGCTGCCGCCGATACGCTGGTGGCCAACGGTATTCCGAACCTTAAATTGTATTTTATGATTGGCCTGCCCACCGAAACCGGTGATGACGTCGAGGCCATCATTCGTATGGGGAAAAAAATCAAACACCGTTTCCTGAAAGCCAGCCGATCCCAAAAAAGGATCGGTGGCATCACGATCAGTTTGAACTGTTTTGTCCCCAAACCCTTTACCCCTTTTCAATGGGTCGCCATGGCCGAAACCGTTGATTTGAAAAAAAAGATAAAAAAAATTAAGACTGAATTGAGCAAGGTTGCCAACCTCAGAGTTCATGCGGACATACCGCGCTGGGCCTATATCCAGGGGCTATTTTCCAGGGGTGATCGCAGAGTCGCCGATATCCTTTCTCTGGCGCATACCTATAAGGGCAACTGGGCCCGCACCCTCAAAGATGTATCCATCAACCCGGATTTTTACGTCCTGCGGGAACGCGACCTCAATGAACGCCTCCCCTGGGATTTTATTGATCAGGGAATTAAAAAGTCCTATTTACAGCAGGAATATCGGCGCGCCATGAGCGCCCGTCCCTCAGCGGCCTGCCGTGTTGAAACCTGCAACATCTGCGGCATCTGTAACCAGTCACAGTAAATTCACATTCCCGAAGTCATTGTCATTTGCATGGGGTTTCAAATGTCAGTCACCCGGTTCCAAGGTTCAGGGGTTAACGACCTGATGGTAGATTTCCGTTTCGAGCAGCTGGCCGCTGGCTGCTGGTGACTCTGAACAAGTGACAGGTAAATCGAAACACGCAGCGGGGAACGCGTAATTCGCGGCATATGATAATTTGATTTACGAGGATGAGGACGAGCAGGAGTACGATTACGATAAAGAGCATATAATGACGTGCTCGTATGCGTACTCGAGAATGCAATCCATCTTAATTATTCAAGATCCTGTGCTACACAATCTGCAAGACCGAACTCCAAAACCCTGAACCTCTGAACCCACAACCTTTGAACCCAATTTTTATGAAAAATTAGCAAACATACTTGAAAATATGGCGTTTAAATGATAATTAGAAGCCTTTTTTGGAATGCAAGCCGATGCCCTTGTGAGACCAGAATTTTGAACCTACCGGACACTGATCTGAGACAGGGGCGAATTGACATAGTAAACGGACTGGCAAGGAGATGCTATGATTGAAAGTATTGTATTCATGCTGGGATTGGGCATTGTGTGCGCCGCGATTTTAACAGCGGCATCCCGCATTTTTTATGTATACGAAGATCCACGGATTGCCCGGGTGGAAGCCACATTTGCCGGCGCCAATTGCGGCGGATGCGGTTACGCCGGGTGTTCTGCTGCGGCTGTCGCCGTGGTGGCGGGCGAGGCAGAACCCAGTGTTTGTGTGGTCGGGGGCCCGGAATCGGCGGCCAAAGCCGCTGAAGTTATGGGCGTTGAAGTCGGCCTGGCCGAACCCCCCAAATCCTATAACACCTGCACCGGCGGTAAACGCGCTGCAGACAAATTTGTTTACCTGGGTGTCAATACCTGCCGCGCCCAGGCGGTTTTATCCGGCGGCCGGCGGGAATGTTCGGTCGGTTGCATCGGTCTGGGCGACTGCGTTGATGCCTGTAAGTTTAATGCCCTTAAAATGGGACCCCAGGGGTACCCGGTGGTGGTCGAAGGAAATTGTGTCGGTTGCGGCGCCTGCGAGACGGTTTGTCCTAAATACATCATGAAGGTCAAAACCATGTCTGAGCGCCTGATGCACTTTAATTCCAGAAGCGACCGCCTGGCGCCCTGCCGCCAGACCTGCCCGGCTGAAATCGACATCCCCCAGTATATCGCCCAGATTCGCCAGGGCGACTACGAAGGCGCCATCAATACCCTGCGCGAGAGAAATCCGTTCATATTATCCTGCGGACGGGTATGCCCGCACCCCTGCGAAACAAACTGCCGCCGGGGAATCGAAGATGAACCGGTATCCATCAATCAGTTAAAGCGTTTTGTCGCCGATTATGAAATGAATTCCGGAGACCGGCTGCCCATACCCAAAGCCCCCGAAACGCGCAAACGTGTTGCGGTTATCGGTGGCGGACCGGCCGGACTGAGCTGCGCCTATTTTCTGAGACGGCTGGGCCATCAGGTCAACATTTTTGAAGCCATGCCCAAATTGGGCGGTATGCTGCGCTACGGTATCCCGGAGTATCGCCTGCCCAAACAGGTGCTGGATTGGGAAATCGAAACGATTCTGGATCTGGGCGTCGATTTTCATACCAACGTAAAATTCGGCCATGATTTTGACTTAAGCTCTTTGGTCGCATCCGGCTTTGACGCCATTTTTATAGGTATCGGCGCATGGAAAGATGCCAGCCTGCGGGTCGAAGGAGAAGACCTCAAAGGCTGCTATACCGGAATTGATTTCCTGTCCCGGCTGGCCGGCGGAGAAAAAATGCCCATTGGTGAAACCGCCGCGATTATCGGCGGCGGGAATACGGCCATCGACTGCACCCGCAATCTCATCCGCTTGGGGGCCAAAAAGGTCTATATCGTATATCGGCGCACACGCGGCGAGATGCCCGCCAACGAGGTCGAAATCGATGCAGCCGAACACGAAGGGGTCGAATTCGTATTTCTGGCCGCTCCGGTCAAGGTTATCGGGGATGAAGACGGCCATTGCACCCACCTTGAATATTTAAAGATGCAGCTCGGAGAGCCCGATGCCAGCGGCCGGCGCCGACCGGTGCCCATCGAAGGCTCGGAAACCCTGCTGCAAACCGACATGGTTATCACCGCCATCGGCCAATCCCCCGATGTTTCGTTTACCGAACGCACTCAGAAACGCCTGGCCGATCTGAAAACAACCCGCTGGAATACCATCGAGGTGAATCCGGACACCCTGCAATCCAATATTCCGTATCTGTTTGCTGCCGGTGATGCCGCTACCGGACCGTCCCTGGTGGTATCTGCCATTGGCGGGGGACGACGGGCTGCCCGCTCCATACACCAGTTTATTACGGGACGGGAGGTAACGGCCCAGAAAAACGAATTGAACAGCGATCTGATCGCCGAAACCTTATTTGATCAGGTGAGCGGAATTGTTAAAAATCCCAGGGCACCCATGCCGGAGCTGCCGGTTGAAGAGCGGATACATTCCTTCATCGAAGTGGATCAGGTATTGACAAGGGAGGCCGCTGCGGATGAAAGCAACCGCTGTCTGTCGTGCTGTCTGACATGTTATGACCCGGACGTGGCTGCAAGCATAACGCCGCGCCCGAGGACCAAGCGCACCGAAAATGAAGCAGCCTAGCTGATACCGGAGTGTTGGGGAACTGGAGTACCGGAGCAAATAAATTGCAGATTGCAGATTGCGGCATGCGGATTGTCATATCGCAGGAGCTGCCGATTAAAATCCGAAATCCGCAATCCAAAATCCACAATCAGGAGGGAGGACCCTATGGGTGGTCTGAATTTTTTGGAAAAGGTCGACATCTTCAAGGGGTTTAGTCAGGACCAGTTAAAGGCTGCCAGCAAAGGGGGACAGGAAAAGCAGTACAATTATGAAGACAAATTGTTTGCCGAAGGTGAAGATGCCGATCGCATCTGGTTGGTCGCCGAAGGACAGGTCCACCTTCGATTTGACTTGCCGGGTCGTCCCACTTCAGAGCAAAACACCGTTTTTTCGATTGCGGCCGGGCAGACGCTGGGGTGGTCAAGCTTTGTGCCGCCTTTCAAATATGCGCTTTCCGCCTATAGTGCCGTCAAAGCCTGCAAAGTCTTACAAATTAAAAAGGACCATCTGCTGGAATGCTTCGATAAAGATCCCCGCATGGGACTGATGTTCATGACGAATGTGGCGACCATTGCCAGCTTGCATTTTGATCAATTACAGGAATCCGCAACCGTTTCAGCGGTGTCCAGGGTTAAAATTACCGTTCACATGTCAACTTGCGGCATCGCCGCCGGTGCCCGTCAAGTGATGAGTGCGCTGGTTGAGGAGATTTCCAAAGCCAACCGGCAGGATATCGAAGTTACCAGTACCGGATGTATCGGTCATTGCAAAAACGAGCCCAATATCACGGTCGAAATCGGCAGCAGCGAGCCGGTCATTTATCAAAAAATGACCCCTGCGAAAATGCGCCATATATTTCAAAAACATATTCTGGGGGGCGAAGTTCAAGACGAATACGTCTTAAACAATTGAAGATTGAATATTGTAAATTGAATATTTCAGGAGTCGCTGCGCTCCATCACATTTATAATGATCCGCCAAAGGCGGCCTTGAATATTCATTATTCAATCTAAAATATTCAATCGCAAAGGGGTGTTCTTATGGTCAGTTTAGACTTTCTGGAAGATGTTGACACTTTTTCCGAGCTGGATGACGATCAATTAGCAGC
>WOR8_10006605_pt1 | contig 11118 bp, 10 predicted proteins | sample DeeMarSeWOR38_10_FD_19890 | JGI IMG/M metagenome (IMG submission 19890)
CCAAAAATTCTTTCAAGCTGATTATCGGTTCCCAGTATTTTTTATACTTTGGGGTCATGGGCATATTTTTGCCCTATTTCAATTTATATTGCTACCATCTCAATTTTAGCGGGTTCCAAATCGGTGTTCTATCGGCGATCAGATCTATTGCACTGGTTTTTTTCCCGCTGGTTTGGGGAGTGCTGGCCGATCGATTTCACATCAGAAGACCCATATACATATTATGCAGTTTTATCAGCACCGCCATTTGGGTATTTTATCTCTATACAACCGATTTTTGGGAAATGATGTTCATCACCGTTTTTTACGGGATATTTTACTCTCCGATCATTTCTTTTCTGGAAGCCTTTACCATGGACGTATTGGGCACGAAAAAGAAAAGCTATGGAAGGATAAGGGGTTGGGGATCCATTGCATTCATTATGACGGTTCTTTTGCTGGGTAAAGTCATAGATATTTACTCTATCGAAATAATCCTCATGCTCATCTTCTTGGGTTCTCTGGCACAGGCGCTTATTTCTATCAAAATCCCTGACATTCAGATTAAAAAACAAAGCTCTTTTTTTTCAAATGCCAAAGTTCTCTTCAAAAGGCGTGTCATCGTTTTTCTGTTCTGTTCATTTTTAATGCTGGCAAGCCATGGAACATACTATGGTTTTTATTCCATCCATCTTGAAAACCTGGGTTACGGCAAAACATTTATCGGCATTTCGTGGGCATTGGCATCCATTGCAGAAATTATCGTGATGATAAAATCTGATATTATTTTTAAACGCTTTTCCATAGATAATGTTCTGTTTTTTTCTTTTATGGTGGCGGTATTCCGATGGCTGGCCCTCTTTTTTGCGACCTCTTCAATGTTCATTCTGTTTTTGCAGGTTTTACATGCCGTCACATACGGTACGTTTCATGTATCCAGCATTCTCTATATTGATTCGTTAACGCCCAATGAGGCCAAGACCCTGGGACAGGCGGTGAATAACGCCGTAACCTATGGGCTTGGGTTAATGGTCGGATTTTTTATAAACGGATATCTTTTTGAAACATTAGGAACATTTACACTTTTTATGATCAGTGGTTTTATTGCCCTTGGCGGTGGGGCGCTCTTGAAATGCTCCCAGATAATGGATCGCAGGATCGACCCAATGGAATTATTCAAATCATAGAATGAACCATTTTCTTCTCACAACTCCAGAAGGACCCGCTTTTCCTGCCCGAAGCATTTGACAATTCATGGTTTACGATATAATAACAGTCAATTTGATTTTTTTCTTATGTTTCCGTCGAATTGGCAACATCTCCTATCAATGAAAGATGCTGAACAGGATTTCCGAAAAATTGGACCTGAGTGTAGGACTGCTCCATGAATCAAGAATTAACCGAAGAAGAAAAAGAAGCGCTCAAGCACGTTGTTGAAAAGCTCAAATCCTTTGGAAAAAAAAGAGGGAATCTAATCCCTATCCTTCAGATGGTCCAGAACAACCTTTCCTATCTCCCTTCTCGGGCCATAAAATTAGTGGCACAACATCTCGATATCCTCGAAACCGAAGTCTACGGAGTTGCAACGTTTTATAACCAGTTTCGATTTCATCCACCGGGCAAGTATCCGATTAAAGTTTGCCTGGGTACCGCATGCCACGTGAGAGCGGGTGATATCATCCTTGAAAATTTTGAACGCAAACTTGAAATTCCCGAAGGCCAAACCACACCTGACAGGAAATTCAGCATAGAAAGGGTGGCCTGTGTCGGTTGCTGTGCGCTGGCGCCCGTGGCCATTATTGATGAAACCGTACACGGGCATATGGCGCCCAGCAAGGTCGAAGGGCTTATTTTAAGAATAAAAATACAAGAAGAGATGGAAGAAAGAGAAAAGAGAAAAAATGAGCCCGGACAATCATAAAAACATCGATATGAAATTCAACAACATCCGTAAGGAGGCCGAAAAACGCCGGGCTGCGTTCCAGGATGCGCCGGTTCCCAAAATCCATATCGGCATGGCCACTTGCGGCATTGCTTCCGGTGCCCTGGAAACCCAAAAAGCCTTTGAAGAAGCCCTTATTGAAAACAATATTGAGGCCCAAATCCATACGGTCGGATGTTTCGGCCATTGCTATGCAGAACCGGTGGTTATTATCGATCACCCTGATTCCGGATTTCCACCGATATTTTATCATGAGGTCACCTCAGGTAAAGCCAAAATGCTCGTAAAACTCTTTTTGGGCGGCGGCGATCCGCGGTTCGAACACGTCTACGGGGCCACCGAAAAAAACGACCTGATTCCTTCAGTAACGGACTTTTCCAGGTTCAATCAAGAAAAACGAATCGTCATGGAAAAGTGCGGGCACATCGATCCTGAAGATATATATGACTACATCGCTGCGGGCGGATATTCAACCCTTGTAAAGGCCTTAAAACTCGATCCTGAAAAAATCATCCGTGAAATCACACGCTCTGGTTTAAGAGGTAGAGGCGGTGCCGGATTTCCCACTGGGAGAAAATGGAAACTGGCAAAAAGTGTCAAGGAACAAGAAAAGATTGTGATCTGCAATGCGGATGAAGGAGATCCCGGCGCTTACATGGACAGAACCATATTAGAGAGCAACCCGCATCAGGTGTTGGAAGGCATGGCCATCTGTGCCTATGCTGTCGGTGCTCAAAAAGCGTTGGTATATATCAGATCGGAATATCCCCTGGCTGTCAAACTGGTCACAACTGCCATACAGCAGGCAGAAAAATTGGGGCTTTTGGGGAAAGCAATTCTGGGCAGCACTTTTGACTTAAAAATCGATGTGTTTCAAGGATCCGGTGCCTTTGTTTGTGGCGAAGAAACCGCATTGATTCGATCCGTTGAAGGATATCGCGGCATGCCTCGTCATCGGCCGCCGTATCCGGTTCAAAAGGGTCTGTGGGATAAGCCGACGGTAATCAACAATGTAAAAACCCTGGCTTCTGTCCCCCCCATACTGAATCGTGGCGCAACCTGGTACAGAGCCATCGGTACACAGAACAGCCCCGGAACCGCAATTTTTTCCATCGTGGGGAATGTGGTTCATGCGGGCTTGGTGGAAATTCCAATGGGGGTGTCGTTACGAACCCTGATATTTGATATATGTGGCGGTATCCCAAACAACAAAAAATTCAAAGCGATTCAGATCGGCGGGCCTTCCGGCGGATGTCTCAACGAAGATTTTCTGGATACCCCCATTGACTTTGATTCTCTCACAGAAGTCGGTGCCATGATGGGATCCGGGGGAATGGTGGTGATGGATGAAGACACCTGCATGGTGGAAGTTGCCCGGTATTTCATTGATTTCACCCAAAAGGAGTCTTGCGGTAAGTGCACATTTTGTAGAATCGGGACCTACCATCTGCTCAAGATACTCGAGCGATTGACCAAAGGTGAGGCACTGGAAGGTGATCTGGAGTTATTGGAAACATTGAGTCAGGATATAAAAGCCGGATCACTTTGTGGCCTGGGTAAAACCGCTCCGAATCCCGTGCTCACTTCCCTTAAATATTTCAGGGATGAATATGAGGCTCATGTCAAAGAAAAGCGTTGCCCCGCGCTGATGTGCCGGGCGCTGACCGCTTTTTATTTCGATTTGGAACTCTGCGCACGCGGCTGTGATGCCTGTGCCACCTGCTGTCCGGTTGATGCAGTGTTTACCACCAGCAACCGAAAGAAAGGGGTTGACCAGGAACTTTGTGTAAAGTGTGGCGAGTGTTTGGTCGCCTGTCCGCCGGAATACGATGCGGTTCGTAAAGTATCTCCCCCGGATTTGGTTCCTAATATCGAAAAACCGCCGGAAAAAAAGGAAAAAGGACGATAAGCTATGCCGAAAATCCTGGTGGACGATAAAGAAATTGACATCGAAGAAGGTAAACCGCTGCTTCAGGCCTGCCTGGACAACGACATTTACATCCCAAACCTGTGCTACCTGGAAAACATGAAAATTCCTTCGGCTTCATGTAGAATGTGCTTTGTTGAAATTAAGGGCATTCGACACCCGGTTACATCGTGTACCGTTCAAGTCAGGGATGATATGGTTGTTAGTACCGACACCCCTGCTGTTAGACAACTGCAACGAACCGCCCTTCGCCTTCTATTGTCGGTCCACGATGTGGATTGTAAAAATTGTCACGCCAATAAAAAATGCGCTCTTCAGAATATTGCCAAATTCCTAAAAGTCGGTTTAAAACAGACGCGCTTAGATCGTTATCTTAAAGAGATACATATCGACGAGACCCATCCTTTTTTAAACCACTATCCGAACCGATGCGTTTTGTGTGGAAAATGCGTGCATATTTGCAGAGAAAAACATGATCAAACTGTTTTAACCTTTGCTAAAAGAGGCTTTGATACGATCATTACCACGTATAGTGCAGCAGATGTGTCATCGCTTGAATGCAGGGACTGTGATACCTGTGTCAACACTTGTCCGGTGGGTGCTTTGGCATTGAAAGAATCCCGCTAGGATTGGCTGATGACTCTGATAATTTTGGGTCGGTATTCATCCTTTTGGGCCAGTTTATTCCCTCTTGACCGTACAAAAAGAATGGTAAGCCCGAAAAAGAAAAACCCAATAATTGCAGACAAAATAGATGCGTCAAAATTAAAATTAGGCGCCAGATGCTGACCGACAAACGCCCCGATGATCATGGCTATAATCGGAAACACGTAAAGCAGAAAAGTGGCTTTCAATAGCGGAGATGTATCAAAACTCAGCACCACCTTTTGTCCCACCCTTGCCCCCGCGTGATTAATCGCTTCCACTTCCATTTCCTTACCGCCTCCCACACTATGACAGGTGCTTCTGGCAGCACATGCCTTGCATGCGTCGGTTTTCGTGGTTCTTACCCATGCCGTTGCGGTGGTTTCGATTTTTATTACAATGCCTTCTTCAGTGGCCATGATGTTGCCTTTCTCGGGTTTTAATGCTTTCTACACCAAAACATAACACATGCTCTTAAAAAGTCACGACCTTTGGATGATTAATATTCTTTGGGCATCCTATTTAACTGATCCAGCGTAAAAACAGGTCCGTCTTTGCATACAAACTCTTTGCCGATGTTGCATCGGCCGCAAATTCCGATGCCGCATTTCATGCGCATTTCAAGGGACATGATGATGTGATCATGGGCATAGTCGAGTTTGTCCAAAACCGGTTGGGTAAACTTGATCATGATGGGAGGTCCGCAGACAATGGCATAAGTATCTGCGCCCCCGGAAGGGGCTTTCTGATCGGTAATGGTCGGTACAAAACCGACGTTATACTTCCAGTTCGGATCATTGGTGGCGTCCACCGTAATATGCACGTGTATATCATCTCTTTTTTCCCACTCGGAAAGTTCGTCCCTGTAAAGAAGCATTCCGGGCGTACGTGCACCGTATATGACATGGATGTCTCCATATTTTTGACGGTTGGCCGGATCGAGCATGTAAATAATGGACGATCGAAGGGTGGTAAAGGCAAAACCGCCGCCGATAATGACAACATTCTTTCCTTCCATCACATCCCATGGGTACCAGTTGCCCAAAGGACCGCGCACCCCCATAATATCTCCGGGTTTCATGTTGTGAAGGTGTGTTGTCACCAAACCCACTTTATTAACGGTAAACATTAAAAATCCTTTTTCCGTTGGAGATGAAGCGATTCCGATGGGGATTTCTCCTTTTCCGGCGATGGAAAGTTCGGCAAACTGACCGGCTTGGTAATTGAATCTAGTCTCATCATCCGGGTTTAAAAACACCAGCTTGAATGTTTTAAGATTTTTGTCCTCGGTTTCGGTAATGATCTCTTCGATCCGGACCGGATATGGCAAATACGGATTTTGCACGTCTGTTTCTCCTTTAAGGATTGACAATTGATTCATCTAAAATCAGCAAAACTTTAATGTTATCGCTTAAAGTATAATTAAATTTTCTCTGAAAAAACTCGTGGATTAGGGCTTGTTTTAAAAGAAGACTCATCATGAGTTGTTCATCAAATCGCAAACCCTTCGAATATCGATATTCACCGGGCAGAGACGAATGCATCGACCGCAGCCCACGCATTGAATGCCATTTTCATATTTATCCACGTAATATTTCAGTTTATGCATAAACCGCTGACGGACTCTCTGGGTTTTTGTATCCCTGGGATTGTGGCCGGAGCCGTGAAGGGTGAAGAGGGGATACATGCAGCTGTCCCAGTTGCGCATGCGTATGCCGGAAAGTCCATAGGTTTCATCCTGAATATCGAAGCACCAGCAGGTGGGACAAACATAGGTACAGGTCCCGCAATTGATGCAGGAAAACGCCACATCTTCCCAGAAAGACGCGTCAAAAAGATCTTCGGTATTTTTATCTTTCAATTGATCCGTGGAAACTCTGGCCGTTATTTTTGCCTCTGCCGCCGCCTTCATGGTTTCAGTCCGATCGCTGAGAGCACCATCGGGTTCCGTTTTCCAGCCGGCTGCTGAAAGAAGCCTTTCTCCTTTTTCCGTAAGAACCTTGGCCAAATAACCATCATCGACATCCACTATTAGTATGTCCAGCCCTTCCTCATGAAAGGGGCCGCAGCCGGCGGTGGTGCAGAAACAACTGCTGCACGGAGCATTGCAGGCATGCCCCACAATGGTGGTGGTCTCATAAGATCTAATCCAGTAAGGGTCCTTATATTCCGGTGTATCGAAGTTTCGTTTTACCAGCAAAAATGCCATGGCATCGCAGGGTCTTATGCCGACGATGGTCCGGGGTAAATATTCTTTGTCAATTTCTTTTAAAATGTGAACATCCTCCTGGTTTTCATCCAGGGTGTATTCAAACATTTTCTCTGACTGCGGATAGATAAGGGATCTTGGGGAAAGCCGGGTGTTTTGTACATCCAAATCCGGAAGTTCACCGTCCTTAAGGGCCCTAAAGATAAAAAACGCATCCTGTTCACGCGGACCGAACAATTGATATGTCTTCGATAAGCGTTCAAGGCCTCCGGCCCAATCTTTCTTGTCAATCTTAATGACCTTCATCATGTATGCCTTTGTTGGAAGTTCATTAACTTATTAAATTACAAATATCGAATCACAAATATCAGACAATGTCTCGCATTGGGAGGTTTTGGTCATTGAATACCCGTCATCTAATAAACTCGTCCGGGTCATCCGGCCTATATGTATCCAGGGGCGGTCTTTTTTCCAATGTCATTCCCGCTTCCCAGTCATATAGCTCCAGACAGTCTTTCTCCAGCTTTTTTGTAAACAATCGAACCTCGATTCCCACAGGACAGGCGCGCTCGCATGCCCCGCAATCGGTACATCGACCGGCACAATGGTAGGCTCTTAAAAAATGAAACGTCCTGATGTCTGTGGGATCCTGGCTTTTGCCCACCCATTGGGGTCGTGATTCGTCCACAAAACAGGTGGGACAATAGCAAAGCGGGCAGGCGTTTCTGCATGCATAACAACGGATACACATGGACAGAAGGTTTTCGAAAAAATCCCATTTCTCATCAGGTGACAACCCTTCAATATGACGAACATCCTTATAGCGGTCCACATCTGTCTGCTCTTTAACCTCATCAGCAACCATCTCATCGTAAATCACCGGGTTTCGGTGAATGCAGATGGAACAGTTTTGTTGGAGCACTTTCTGTTTATCCAGTATTTTATCGAAACCGTCGCCCGTGATATGAATGTTGCCATCCGTCTCAACCACTTCCTTGATTTCCGATTCAGCCAGGGCTTCTATTTTGTGACGGTCTATCATCCCTTTGCAGGGTACGCCGATAATCACCACCTGATCCCGCGTGATTTTATTCTCGATAATATGGGTGACAATGTTTCGAGAATCACACCCCTTGGCGACGATACCGATCTTCTCCTTCCGGTTGGACAGGTAGTTCGCCAGATTAATACCGCAATTGCTGTCCCACACCAGATGGTCTACATCCTCCACTGTCTTCACAAAACAGGGTTCATTCATCATCGGCACAGTGCCTTTTCTGAATCCGATTACCATGTCCACTTTGGATTCTTTCAAGAGCCTACGGGAGATTTCTTTTATTTTATCGATATAGATTAACATCTTAAGCGACCTTGGCTTCTCTTTTTACAAAATTGTTGTGAGGCCCCAGCGCCTTGATCACGTCGGTGACTTCATTGACCACCTCCACAAACTTGGTGGACTCTGCCGAGGAAATCCACGAAAACTGAAGGCGGCCAGGCTCAATCCCCATATATTCAATAAGGTTTTTAAACAGTGCAAATTTTCTCCGGGCATAGTAATTACCTTCCAGGTAATGGCAGTCTCCGGGATGTCACCCGGACACCCAGACACCGTCCGCACCCTGTCTGAAAGCGGCCAAAATAAATTTCGAGCTCATTCGACCGGTACAGGGAATTCGAATCACCCGAATATGGGGTGGATATTCCATTCGGCTGACCCCCGCAAGATCTGCGGCGCCATAACTACACCAGTTGCATAAAAAACTGACGATTTTCGGTTCCCAATCTGACATTCTAAATTCTCCCGATTCAGATCATAGGTTGTGGTTATGTGATATAGATTTATTTATCATCAATTCTTCACTTGTTACCCATCACCCATCACCGATTACCTGTTTTCTGTTCTCTATTTACTATTTACTGTTTACTGTTTACTGTTTTCTACCCCGTCTTATCCAACGCAAAAATCTGCGCGAAGATCTGGTCATTATCGAATCCTTTGAGATGGATGGCACCGGATCGGCAGGATGCCACACAGAGACCACAACCTTTGCAAAGTACCGGATTGATCTCCGCCTTTCCGCTAAAAGGCCCCTCTTCAATGAAATTGGGTGCTGAATAGGGACATGCAGAAACACAGACACCGCAGGAACTACAATTAAACGGATTTGTTTCGGCAACAATTCCACTGGTAAGAAACGCTTTTTTGGATAAAAGTGTCACGGCGCGTGAAACAGCGGCCTGAGCTTGGGTAATCGATTCATCCATGGGTTTGGGGGCGTGGGCCAGCCCGCACACGAAGACCCCGTCCGTGGCAAAATCCACCGGGCGAAGCTTCACATGGGCTTCGGCGAAAAATCCGTCGGCATTCAACGGCACCTTATACAGCTGGGCCAAAGGATTCTCCGATGCCGGTACCACCGCTGACGCCAAAATCAACAGATCCGGGCGGATGTCCATCATCCTTCCCAGAACCCGGTCCGCAAAACTCACCTTGAAACCTTCGTTCCCGTTGGTCACGCGGACATCCTGATCCACATCGTAACGGATAAACCGGATGCCACGGGATCGGGCTTCCCGGTAAAGATCCTCACGAAGACCATAGGGCCGCATATCCCGGTACAGAACAAACACATTCATTTGGGGGTTGATCCCTTTGAGATGTAACGCACTCTTGATGGACTGGGTACAGCACACCTTGGAACAGTACGGCCGCTCCGGTATCCGGGACCCCACGCACTGGATAAACACCGCCGTGTCCGCTTGACCCAGAGAGGGATCCTGGTCGATAAATCGCTGCTGAAGCTCAAGTCCCGTGATCACACGGGAATCCTGGCCGTATAAATACGTGTCCGGTTTAAACTCCGACGCCCCGGAGGCAATGATGGTCACCCCATGCTCGAGAACGTGGCTTTCACCGTTTTGACTGATGAAGGTCTTGAAATTCCCCACAAACCCTTCCACCTGGGTGATCTGGGCATTTAAAAACACCTCGATGTTGCTGTCCGACGACACCGCATCCGTCAGTTGGGCCAAATACCCCTGGATATCCTCCCCGCGCCAGGTCTCGTGAAGGTGCCGGGCCTGGCCACCCAGTACATCCGCCTTGTCGATGAGATACGTATGATACCCCTGATCCGACATGTTACGGGCCGCCGCCATACCCGATACTCCCCCGCCGATCACCAATACCGACTGGTTGATGGCCATGGTCGATTCCGTCAGCGGCTCCAAAAGACCGGCCTTGGCCACCGCCATTCTCACAATATCTTTCGACTTCTCCGTGGCTCGGTCCGGATCGTCTTTGTGGACCCAGGAACACTGGTTCCGGATGTTCCCCATCTCGAACAGGTATTTGTTGATCCCCGCGTTGATCAGCGTCTCCTGAAACAACGGCTCGTGGGGCTTGGGCGTACAGGCCGCCACCACCACTCGGTTCAACCGATGCTCCTTGATGATCTCCGTCATCTTGTCCTGGGTGTCCTGGCTGCAGCTGAACATGTTCTCTTCCACGTACACCACACCCGGAAGCTTCTTCGAAAACTCCGCCACTTCCGGTACATCCACCGTCCCGGCGATATTCGTCCCGCAGCGGCACACAAATACGCCGATACGCGGCGGCTCCCCCCGAACATCGATCTCTTCGGGAATCTCACGGGTCTTGGTCAGGGTCCAGCGAACATCCGACAAACGGCTGCCCGCAACCCCGGCCGCCGCACTGGAATCGATCACCGAGGACGGGATGTCCTTGGGACCCTGGAAAATTCCGCATACATATATCCCCGGACGGGACGTCTGAACCGGATCAAAACTGTCGGTACTCGCAAAATGGTAGTGATCCAGATCGATCCCCCACTTCTTGGCCTGCTCCGCCGTCTTCAGGGAGGCACTCAGCCCCACGGACAGAACCACCATGTCAAATTCCTCTTCCAAACGACGCCCCGACTCGTCCACATAACGGATCACCTGCATCCCCGTCTCTTCGTTGGTCTCAACGTTGGTGATCTTCGACTTGATAAAACGCACCCCCGACTCCTCTCGGGCACGGTTATAATACTGCTCAAAGTCCTTACCAAACGTCCGCATATCGATGTAAAACACCGCCGCATCCAATCCGTTGCTGCTGTGCTCCTTGGCCAGCATCGCCTCCTTGATGGCGTAGGTACAGCACACCCCCGAACAAAAACCATGGGCACCCAAATGCACATCCCTGGAACCCACACACTGCAACCAGGCGATCTTCTTGGGCTCCACATGATCCGACGGCCGTATCAAATGTCCCCCGTAAGGACCCGAGGCCGATAAAATCCGCTCGAATTCCATGGACGTCACCACATTCGGATGCTTCGCGTAATTATACGTGTCGTGCATACCAGGATCATACACGTCCGCACCAGGGGCCAATATGATCGAGCC
>WOR8_10006606_pt1 | contig 11118 bp, 5 predicted proteins | sample DeeMarSeWOR38_10_FD_19890 | JGI IMG/M metagenome (IMG submission 19890)
ACTGGGTTATGCACAATTGATAACGCAATTGGGAGACTCGTGTAAAGCCAATAACCTATCGCTTTCGGTTGCGTTGAATGTTTATCAGACAATTGCACCGGAGGTTTATCCACACATCGATCGTGTGCATATCATGTCATATGATCATAGCGGCCGTCATGCCACATATACACAGGCGGTTGACGACGTCGAAAATTTTCTTGCCCGCGGCATCCCGCCGGAAAAACTTTATCTGGGTATACCATTCTATGGTCGCAAGATAACAGATTTTTCGCAATCGCTCAGCTACCGGGAAATTGTTACCCGGTACCATCCGGACGAATACATTGACGAGGTTGATGGGTATTATTTCAATAATATCAACACGGTAAAGGATAAATCCATGTTTGCCCGGGGTGCGGAACTTGGTGGTGTCATGGTCTGGGAGATCGGTCAAGATGTCCAGGGTGAGGGATCACTTCTGGAAACAATATATCAAACCGCAGTGATGGAATAGATGATAAAAATTTTTAAAATCAGCTTGGAAAATAAAAATATTTTCATTATGCTTAATAAGTTGTTTTGAACAACCAACAAATTTCTGCTATATGAAATGAAATCAGGTTCTAATCAAGTTATCGCCGGCAATGCCAAACTGGTCCGGAATATCAATCGATCCGGAATATTGAATATTATTCGCGAACGACAGCCGATATCCAGGATTTCCATATCTAAGCTGACCGGGCTCAATAAGAGTACTGTGTCGAGTATCGTTAATGAACTGCTTGAACAGGATCTTATTTATGAGAAGATTGCTCAGGACCAGAATGTAGGGCGGAATCCTATACTGCTGCATCTAAAACTCGGACGTAATTTGGTCGGGGCGATTAATCTCGACTCGGCGAAATCACGGGTAGCTGTAATGGACATTGATGGTTCACTGATCAGCCTGACAGAGTTGAAGACGGAACCCGAAAAACCGGAAAAATTTATTGAAAAATGTGCACGTGCACTGGAACGGATTCAAGAGCAAAATAATATTCAGAAACTGGCCGGGGTAGGTTTCAGTATTGCCGGAATCGTGGATCCGGATAATGAACTGGTCATCAATGCACCGAATATTGGCTGGAAAAATTTCCAGATCGGGGAGGTCAGCCGGCGAATCTTCAGGGGGGTTGATAATCTTCAGTTTGAAAATGATGCCAAATCCTCCGCGCTGGCCGAACTCTGGTTTGGTGAGGGTGAAATCAGGAATATTTCCGACTTCGTTTTTCTCACCGTCGGTATCGGTATCGGTACCGGTATTGTAGTCGGCAAAAACCTGTTGGACGGTTATGAACATGCGGCCGGTGAATTCGGACATATGACCATGTTTCCGAACGGGGAATACTGCGCCTGCGGCAATTACGGCTGCTTCGAAGCATATGCCTCCGATCGGGCAACCGTAATGCGATTTCAAAGGCTCTGTAAAGACAACACCCGGGTGAAACACGTTACAGAAGTGATTGCCAAAGCATTGGAAAAGGATACCAGTGCGTGCCAAACCCTCAAAGAAACGGGGAATTACCTGGGATTGGGAATTTCCAATATTCTGAAGGCCGTGGATCCGGAAGCCGTCGTGATCGGCGGGCATATCGTAAAGGCCTGGGATATCATATTTCCGGAGACACAAAAAATTGTAAAAGAACATATTTTCTTTGATATAAAGCGTGAAGTAAAAATACTGCCAACATCTCTGAAAATCAGACCGAGATTGCTGGGTGCGGCAACCCTGGCGCTGAAAGAAATTTTCAGTGATTACCGGATCACCCGGTAATATGCTGTCCGTAATAAATACAGTGGTAATCTTCGAGAATCATCGGTGTTGCATTAAAATAGTGGCATGGCAGCGGTGTCAGGAAGTATGATCTGATCCGCGCACAATCTGGATAAACAGCTCTATGAAGGAAATCTGAAGACATGAAAACAGAAAACATGAAGTCCACCGGAAGACTGGTCTCACTGGATTTTTTCCGGGGGGCTACTATCGCGGCAATGATCCTGGTCAATAATCCGGGCGATTGGGGGCATGTCTATGCACCACTGTTGCACGCCGAATGGCATGGATGGACGTTTACGGATCTGATATTTCCATTTTTCCTTTACATCGTGGGTGTTGCCATCGTTTTTGCATTCTCAAAAAAACTGAGCCAGAATGTATCTAAAAAGGAACTGTATATAAAAATAGTACGCCGAACAATCATCCTGTTTGCTCTCGGATTGTTCCTGAACGGCTTCCCATTTTTTGAACTGTCAACGATCCGTATACCGGGTGTGTTGCAGCGAATTGCCATTTGTTACCTCATTGCATCAATAATCTTTCTACATACGTCCTGGAAGGGGCAGCTTGCCTGGGGTGTATCACTGCTGTTTGTTTACTGGGGAATGATGGCCTGGATTCCTGTTCCGGATATTGGGGCCGGGATATATGAAAAGGGCGCGAATTTCTCAAACTATATCGACAGCCTGTTGTTAAAAGGTCACATGTGGTCATTTACGAAGACCTGGGATCCCGAAGGGATTGTCAGCACCCTGCCGGCGATCTCAACAACCTTGTTCGGGGTGCTGACCGGCCACTGGCTGAGAACCGAAAAAACGCCGCTGGAAAAGACACTAGGTATGGTCGTATATGGAAATATCATCCTGTTCATCGGGCTTTTCTGGCATGCCTGGCTTCCGATCAATAAAAGTATCTGGACCAGTTCATACAGTGTTGCCATGGCCGGGCTGGCATTGATCTGTCTGGGCATAAGTTACTATTTCATCGATGTGCGGGAAAAAAGGCGTTTTATTCAACCGGCGCTGGTCTATGGTACCAACGCCATTACGGTTTTTGTCCTGTCAGGAATTGTTGCCAAGCTGCTTTATCTGATCACATTTAATGCTCCCGATGGCGGTGAGATCTCCCTGAAAGGATGGATCTATAATACGTTTTATGCTTCCTGGCTGAATGAGTACAACGCGTCGCTGGGATTTGCGGTCACTTTTATCGTGGTCATGTATCTGCTGATGCTGATACTGTACAGAAAAAAAATATTCATCAAAATATAGGATTGAGAGAAATACCGCAATGAAAGTTCAAACAGCCACACGCAAACGTGATTTACTGGATACTGATCTTTTGATGACCGAGCAGGATATCTTTCTTGGTGTGGATATCGGCGGTACCAATACAAAATTTGGGTTTGTGGACGATTCGGGAAAAAGTTTTGAAATATTATCCTTCGCAACCCGGGCGGAACGCCCGTTTGCCGATTTTGTTGGTCGGCTCGCCAAACATGTTTCAGAAGGCGTAAAAAAATTGCCCGAGAAGTATATACTGCGGGGTATCGGCATCGGGGCGCCGAACGCTAATAATCTGACCGGGAAGATTGAAAAAGCGAGCAATCTGAGCTGGGGAACTGTGGATGTCGTTGCAGAGGTAAGCAAATATTTCAAAGTACCGATCGTAATAACCAATGATGCGAACGCTGCGGCAATGGGCGAAAAAAAATTCGGCAGTGCCCGTGATCTGGATAATTTTATTGTGTTGACTCTCGGGACAGGCCTTGGCGGAGGGATATTTATAAATGGTCAATTGGTGCACGGTGCAGGCGGTCATGCAGGAGAGATCGGGCATACGATTGTACAACCGGATGGCCGCCAGTGTGGTTGTGGTCGCAGAGGATGCCTGGAAACCTATGTTTCGGCTACGGGGATCCGCCGTACGGTGTTTGAATTGCTGAGTGATAGGACGACACCGAGTATGTTGCGCGGAATTTCCTTTGAAGAGCTTTCCGCTGAAGATATCTCGCGTGCTGCGCAGGCGGGGGATAAGATAGCAGAGCTGGCATTCGAGCAGACCGGCAGGATACTTGGGATGAAGCTGGCCGATTTTGTCGCTTATTCCAATCCACAGGCCATCATATTTACCGGTGGACTGACCAACGCCGGTGATCTGCTGTTGAAGCCGGTGAAGCGATATATGGAAGAGTTTCTGCTCAAGATATATCAGGGTAAAACAGAGATTTTTATTTCAAAGTTGCGCGAGAAAAATCTGGCTGTTCTGGGTGCCTGCGCACTGGTTATGGAAAAGATTCTGACCCAGGAGATGAAATAACTAGTAGTGAGTATTGAGGAGTGACTAATCAGGAAATATGAGTCGGGTAAAATGGTGGTTATATGCGTGATAGGTGAAATAAAATTAATGGTATGAATTTGACCAGGGAAGTTGCGTTTAAGGAAAATTTGGATCAGCAATTGCAATATAATTGCGGGAAATCACAATTTCCACTACTAACCACTCACTATCAGAGAAGCATGCAAAAAATACCGACGTCCGTAAAAAAGAGGTTGACATTGAAAATCAATTTGGGTAACATTGCGAACCGTTGGTTGTTTAAACCAACTAAACGATCAGATAACCCGTTCTCAACATCAGACAAATCTATTTATATGATGCTGCTTTATATTATCGGCGTTATTTTTATGGTATCGTCTATCACTGCCGCAGCGCAAAACAATCAGTCAAACGCCATGATGCCATTGCCGGCCAAAATTGATCTGGGTGACGGTATCTGCCGCATCGACTCATCCTTTACCATCGCTGTCAAAGGGGAGGCATCTGAGCGGCTTTATAAAGGCGCAAGCCGGGCGCTGCGCCGGCTCACCAGGCGAACCGGTTTATTTGTCGCACAAGCTTATGTAACGGAAACTGACAACGATCCGGATGCTAAAATGGAAATCCGGGTGAACCGACCGGGACAAGTAGTACTCTATGAAAATGAATCGTACCAGCTTGAAATCCGGCCGGACAAAATTCTCCTGACAGCTGAGACCGATATCGGTGCCATACGTGGATTGGAAACATTTTTGCAACTGCTGTCAGCTGATAAATCCGGGTATTTTTTTCCGGTGGTGGAAATAACGGATGCGCCCAGATTCCCCTGGCGGGGTCTGATGATCGATGCCTGCCGCCACTTCATGCCGGTTGATGTCATCAAACGGAATCTGGATGGCATGGCGGCTGTGAAACTGAATGTCATGCACTGGCATCTGACCGAAGATCAGGGATTTCGCGTTGAAAGCAAAGTCTACCCAAAGTTGCATGAGCTCGGTTCCGACGGATATTACTATACCCAGGCACAGATTAAAGACATTATCGCCTACGCAGCGGATCGGGGCATCCGGGTCGTCCCCGAATTTGACCTGCCCGGCCATGCCACCAGCTGGCTCGTCGCTCATCCGGAACTGGCCAGTGCACCGGGTCCCTACGAGATCGAACGGGCCTGGGGGATCTTCAATCCCACATTCAATCCGACAATTGCCGAAACCTATACCTTCCTCGACAATTTCCTGAGAGAAATGTCACAACTTTTTCCGGATGAATATATGCATATTGGGGGCGATGAAAATAATGGCAAGCAGTGGGATGCCAATCCGGAAATTCAGGCGTTCATGCAGGAAAATGAAATTCCGGATAACCATACCCTGCAAAGCTATTTCAACCGCCGGTTACTGGAAATTCTGACCCGGTATGGCAAAAAAATGGTCGGGTGGGAGGAGATTCTTCATCCGGATATGCCGAAAAATATTGTCATTCAATCCTGGCGGGGCGCCGAATCTCTGGTCGAGGCGGCAACAATGGGCTATCAGGTGATGCTTTCAAGGGGATACTATATCGACCTGATCCAGCCGACTGATTTTCATTATCTCAATGATCCCGTTCCTGCTGAGGCAGAGCTTTCACCCGAACAGCTCAAACTGATCATTGGCGGGGAAGCGACCATGTGGGCGGAATTTGTTTCTGCTGAAACCGTTGACTCGCGCATCTGGCCGCGAACGGCGGCTATTGCCGAAAGATTCTGGTCCCCGAAAGAGGTAAACGATATCAATGATATGTACCGGCGGCTCGAAGTGATCAGTTTCCGGCTGGAAGAACTGGGTTTGATGCATGAAAAGAATTATCCGATGATGCTCAGGAGACTGACCAATAACCAGGATATTGAACCGCTGAAAACCCTGGTCGATGTGCTTGAACCGGTCAAAATATATACCCGCAACCGGTTACGCGAACAATATTCCCACAGCCCTCTGACCCGGGTTGTCGATGCCGCCCGGCCGGACGCAAAAACGGCCCGGATATTCAGGCAGAAGGTGGCAGAATTTTTATCGGATGGGAAAGATAATTCACAATTAAAGGCAGAATTGAAAAGGTGGCTGGTAAAATGGCAGGAAAATCACAAACTCCTGTTTCCGGTAATCGAAACGTCGCCGGTTCTGCATGAAATAATGCCGATGTCACAAAAATTGGCTGCTGCCGCCGAACTGGCACTGCAGGCTGTTACCCTCATTGAAAATAATGAAAAACCTGAACGGCTGTGGCTTGATCAATCCATTGCATTACTGGCTGAGCTCAAAAAACCGGTGGCCCAAACGGAACTCATGATCGTACCGGGAGTTGAATCACTTCTTCAATCCCTGGTTGAAAATTGATTACAGGGATAACGATTTTCCAGATTTTAATTATAATTAATATAAAATTGTTAAAATTTATTAATAATAAGAATTGATTAATCTAATTTGTTCAGTAAAAACAATAAGTTAGGAAAATATTATATATTTGGCATAATATATGTATAAATATAATTACTTGCAGTCAAACATTGAAAGAAAGGAGGGGTACTGGCTAAAATTTTTCTCTTTTTTGCCACGACACTAACCGTAACAATTTTATGCAGGAGGAACAAATGAAGTTTTCTTTACTAACGATTGCGGTCCTGCTTTTTATTCCCGCTTTTGCAGGCGCGCAATTTTATTCGTTGATTGACAATTTTGACGCCCTGCCCGATACCAACGCCGGTTACGGATGGTATGACGATGGCGGTGCGGCTACGTATATTAACCGCAGCGTTTCGACCGATGAGAAGTATGAAGGTACCGGTGCCATGCGGGTAGAATGGCAGAACCAGCGCTATGATCAGTGGGGCGGCTGGATCGGCCTGAATTATTTCGATCCGGATTCAGGTGTGATCGAAGAATTTGGTCTGTACGACACCCTGACCCTCTGGTTTAATAACCTGGTACCCCAGTCAAAGTCGGATGTCGAGTTCCGGATAATCCTTTACGATTACGGCCCCGGCACCAGTTATGATACGTATGAGGTCTGGATCTCCCATTTTCTGATCCTGGATGACAGCCCCGGCTGGCAGCAGATCAAGGTGCCGATGATCGACGTCGGAGCGGATGCCCAGGGACAGCATGACGGACCCGGATTCTGGAATCCCGGCTGGGGACAGACTGCTGAGGGGAACGGCATCCTCGACCTGGATGCGATCTCAGGCTGGGCTTTTGAATGGTCACAGGGCACGACCTATGAGCAGGGTGACAGCATCAGCGGTGTGATCCTGTTCGATGATATGCGCCTTTCCGGTATTAAAAAAGTGGATCTGGTATTTTTTAATGGTAAAAACGTACCGGGAACGGTCAATATGCATACCGGCTGGAGTGGCAGTGTCGCCAAGACCGAAGCAGTCGACGCTGACCCGAGCGGCGTGACCGGTTCGGTTGAATGGACTACCGAAGCAGGCTGGGACGGCGTTTACTGGGATATGGCCTCATCCCGCAACATGGTCATGGCCTGGGCAACCGATACCCTGCAGTTCAAGATAAAAGCCGAAGCGGGACTGGGTGATCTGACGGTATTGTTCCGGCACAAGGACAGTGATACCCTGGAAACGATGGAATCCGATCATGAATTTCAGGCAACCTATGCATTAACTGAAGCGGCAATGGGGTATGACGGCACCTGGAAGCAGGTAAAAATCGCACTGAAGGATTTCAACCGGTTTGCCGGTGTGTGGAGCAATCTGCTGAATGCCCAGGTTCCGGGCGAATTCGACTCAACCCGTGTATACAAATTCTGGATCACCGGAACCGGCCAGGGTGCGGAGTGGGCAGGTAAGAAGGTCTATTTCGATGATGTCTGGACGGGAAATCCTGAATTCGATTTTATCCCGCCGGCACAGGTGACCGGTGTTTCAACGGCCCCCGGTCAGTATTACAATCAGGTTTTCTGGGATGATCTGGCCAGTGAGACCGGTGAAACGTATTCGGTCTATGCCAGCACCAAACCGATCACCGATGTAACTGATCCCACGCTGGAAGTTGTCGAAACCAGCATCAATCCGGATGACAAGACCCAGTCGATCCACTTTCTGCAATATCCGTTGAAGGATGCGAATGTTACCACCTACTATGCTGTAACCTGTACCGATGCCTCCGGGAATACCGGTGAAGCGGGTCTCTCAGATCCAACCACAAATGCAGGTAAGGGCGTTCCGACAATCAGTCTCAATCCGCCGGCCAATTTCGCTGCTGATGGTGACCTGACGGAATGGGATCAATCGGGAATCATGTCCTGGATTTTGACGGCAACCGGAAATAATATCGCAGCCGGGGATTTTGACAATGACGATGATGATCTCACGGCTGAAGTATGGCTGGCCATAGATGATAACAATCTCTATGTTGCCTGTGATGTTATCGATAACGATTTTGTCTATGATCCGGAACAGATCAGCGCCTGGTGGACCCAGGATGCCTTCGAATTCTTTATCGGGCTCTGGGATCAGAATGGGAAACCTATTCATGATGCCACCCCGCCGAACAGCCGCGGCGCCGAACCTGACTATAAACTGATCTTCCTGGAAGAGGGATATTATAACGAATACAAAGCCTTTGTCGCCGGTAGTCCTGAGTTCACCAATGATGATGCGAATTATTTCTTTGAAGCTCTGGGCAGCCGTGACTATGTAATCGAAGCAAGTATCCCACTGGATTCCATTGCCTTTGGAACGGATGCCCGCTTTCATCCCAAGAATGGTATGCGCATCATGTTCGATCTGGTGTTTCATGACAACGATGCCAACCTTGGAGATCAGGGAGGCGGTAACCTGACCTGGTCAGACAAAAACCGTGACCTGGCCTATCTGGATCAGCACGAATGGACCAGTACCTGGATCGGTGACACAACCCACGTTGCAACCGCCATTGACCGCGATGAGGGCAATTACGTGAATACCTACGAATTGCGTCAGAACTATCCGAATCCCTTTAACCCAGTGACCACGATCGAGTATTCTATCGCCCAGCCGGGTCGTGTACAGGTTGAAGTATTTAACCTGCTTGGCGAACGCGTGTTGACACTGGTTGATCAGAATCAGACCGCCGGAAATCACAGAGTTCAGTTTGATGGTGCCGCTCTTTCTTCCGGAGTTTATTTTTACTCAATTAAATCTGCTGATTTCTTTAAAACGAGAAAGATGATTCTGCTCAAATAATCCGTATTTGGGGAACGGCGCATTGCCGTTCCCCTTATTTAATTGTTTATTGAGAGGTTCATTATGAAAAAAATACTCAGCCTGCTCTTATTTATGGGTATCTTGCTGCCGGGTTTTCAGGATGAGGTAAATGCGCAAACGACCGGTAAAATTGCCGGGATGATCATAGATGCCAATTCCAAAGAGCCACTGGCAGGTGCCAACGTGTTTATCGAAGGAACAAGTCTGGGTTCTGCAGTTGGCCTTGATGGGACATTTTATATTCTCAATGTTCCGGCAGGCACCTATGATCTGACGGTTGAAATGATTGGTTACGAGGTCAAGAAATTCACCGGTCTCCGGGTCTCGGTCAATCGGACTGTTACCCTGGACATTGAATTGAATCCTTCTATTCTGGAAGGTGAAGTTATCGTCGTACAGGCCGATAAAATAGCCATGCGCAAGGATCAGACCGGATCCATCCGCACCGTCTCCTCCGAACAGATGCAGGTATTGCCGATAGAAAATGTCAATGATGTTGTGCAAATGCAGGCTGGGGTGGTGAACGGCCATTTTCGTGGCGGACGGCTCAACGAGGTATCATATCTGGTGGATGGTCTGCCGATCAACGATGCATTTGGCGGTGAAGGTCAGAATGTTCAGCTCGAAGCGGAAGCTGTCGAGGATCTGGAGGTGATCACGGGTAATTTCAATGCCGAATATGGCCGGGCCATGAGTGGCGTGGTCAATTATGTCACCAAAGAAGGCGGAAAGTCAATTTCCGCCAGTGCGTCTGCCAATGTTGCCGGTTATCTTACCAGTCATGATGACATTTTTGCTGGTGTTAATGAAGGCTTTCCACGTAATCAGGATTATAAAATCCAGCTCAGCGGTCCCCTTTTAATCGAAGATCTGTCTTTTATTGTCAATACCCGCTACCAGGATAACAAAAATCACCTGAACGGGATCCGCCGCTTTAATCCGAGTGATTTCAGTATATTTACGTATTATCCGAATCCGGGTCTGTGGTATTCTGAGCACACGGGAGACGGAGAGTATGTCCCTATGGATTACAGTAAGAATTTATCGATCATGGGTAAACTGGCTTATAATCTGATGAGCAACATGAAGGTTTCCTTGCTGTATACCCACAACGATGATGAATGGGGAGGCTACGATCATTTATATAAATATAATCCAGATGGAATGGCAGCATCTTACCGCAATACCCATATGTATATGTTCCAGCTGAACCACAGTCTGGGCAACAGCGCCTTTTACGAATTGAAATTATCATATCTCGATAACTACGATGGGTGGTACCTGTTTGAAGATCCGGAAGATTCCCTGGCCTATATCAGTGATATATATCTGGGAAACGATGTGGAAACCGGTTTTTATACGGGAGGGCAGGAAAAAGGTCACAGCGAAACCACCCAGAAAGATATAAATGCCAAGCTGGATCTGGTCTGGCAGATAGACCGCCGGCATGCTCTGAAGAGCGGCATTCTGGTCACTCAGCATGAATTACAGAACCGCTGGTCCGAGATCCGCAACCGTTATGAAGCCGAGGCCGAACTCTGGATACCAGCCATTGACGAATTTGGGCGGCTCATACCGCCGCCGTACGCACCGGTTGTCTATCCCGATTCATCCCGTTACTCTGATTTTTATACTGTGAAGCCTATTGAATTTTCTGCCTATCTGCAGGACAAAATGGAATATGAGGATATGGTCCTCAATATCGGGCTGCGCTTTGATTATTTTGATCCCAAAACGGTTTATCCTTCCCAGAGAAGGA
>WOR8_10006608_pt1 | contig 11117 bp, 6 predicted proteins | sample DeeMarSeWOR38_10_FD_19890 | JGI IMG/M metagenome (IMG submission 19890)
TGGCCGAAAAGCCAGGGTTTTTTTTATGCCCTTGATTCCTGTCGTTGTCAGGGAACTCGCCCGGATCCGGGCATCTGGCAGATCCGCATGATCGCGTGCCACCATTCATGCCGCAACAAACCGGTGATGCGCCATAGAATACAAAAGGATTCAATGGTCCTAACTGCTTCAGCGGGTCCCATATCTTCCACCTCGAAAACAAAGTGATCCATTATTTAACCCACTGCATTTATCAATGCTTTATCGCATATGAACATGGACGATCCGATAACTCTAACAATATGGCTTCTGATATGAATGGTAGCCAAAATTTAATGGAAAACAGCAATTCAGATTTTAGAATTCAATTACTTCTAAATGAACCAGGCACACTGGACCAGCATGCTATTATGTACCCTTTTTTTGCAAAGGTTGACGCTTCCAGTAGGTGAGGGATCGCCACAGCCACTCAACCGGACCAAATTTGAAATGGTGCATCCAGATATGGGTTAACATGATCTGTAACGCCCAAATAATCACTATAATGAACAGGGATGAAGCCCGGCTTACCCGACCGAACAAACCAAAACCGTAACCGTAAAACAGAGTGGTACATACCAGGGTCTGGAACAGGTAGTTTGATAGCGCAGAACGCCCGACCAGGGCCAGGCTGGTTTTACATCCCTTCAGGAATTTTGATTTGATGAGTAACATTACCAGGCATACATAGCCATAAGCCACGAATAAACTGCCCCAGTAATTAAACTGTGCACCCTGATACATGGAATATTCAAACGCCCAATCATGGTAAAAATTATAGCGCAGTCCCAGAATAACCAGACCAAATCCCAGAATAAATGCGACAGCCATATGCAGTAAATAAAACCTGTTGGATTTTGCTGCGGAGAGGATGCCCCATTTGAATAACCCCATTCCAATCAGCATCAATCCCCCGGTATGCCAACTATAATTAACCAGGAACACCATGCTTTCCATAAATAATGCCATGGGATATCGCTGATGGAACGCATCCATCCACGTCCCCCGATATGCATGGACTTCTTTTTGAATGTCTTCAATTGCAGGCAGCCAGAATGATCGTGTTGATTCAAGGGCTTCCGGGGGCCAAAAATCCATGGTGGTTCCGAAAAACATGTATATGCCAAAACCCACCGACATGGAAAGTATTCCGATCAGGATGAGCCATCCGGGTTTCATTTTCCGAAACAGGAATACCAGAATGCCGCACATGGCATAACCCACCAGGATATCTCCATACCAAAAACCGTATGCATGGATAAGTCCAATAACCAACAACCAGAAGATCCGGCGATAGTGAAATCCTGCAGGATGCCGGCCCTGGGATTCAATTTTTGAAGTCATGAGAAAGATGCCGGCACCAAACAACATGGAGAAGATCGACATGAATTTATGTGCGGCAAAAGTGTGACTGAGTATCCAAACCCACTTGTTGATGGCTGAAAAGTCACCATACGCCATGGGATTTAAATAAGCTGCTTCCGGCATACTGAAGCTTTGAATATTCATTATCAGGATACCCAGAATGGCAAACCCTCTGAGTACATCCAGGGATTGGATACGTGACTGTGTCGATACCGGTGATACCATATTGGTTTTTATTCGTAAAGATAATGGTCTTTCCTGTAGCTGACTCAATAAGCATCAGAATAATAGGATATACCCGGATGGTTTGTTTCTATTTTCCAAATCGCTGAAACAATTCATGGTGTTCATAAAAAAGCAACGGACTGCAGTCCCATTGATGATTCATTGACCCGACATTCTTTTAATCATACCAAATCATAATAGATGTCATAGTGGATGTGCCATGTTAAATGGATAATTCCATCCTTATAAACCTCATTTTGTAAAGATTTTTCTAATTTGCAGAAGATTGATAGTAATCCAAAATGCAAAATAAAGTATGTATATATGATCTGGCACTTCTGCTCAACAGGATCATTTTTGGAACATATATTGTTTTTGGACATGGCTGGGGAAAGCTGGAACGTTTATTGGATGGCAACATCCAGTTTTCATCAGTTTTCGGCCTGCCACCCATCGTGAATCTCATTCTCGCTATTTTTGCTGAGGTATTGTGTGGGATAGCGCTCATACTGGGCTTTCGAACCAGGTGGGTGTCCATCCCGTTGATCGCAACCATGTTAGTGGCTGCATTTGTGGTTCATGGGAGCGATCCATTCTTTATAGCAAAGGCCGGAAGCGGGGGAAGTAAGGAATTGGCTGTTTTATTTCTGGCTGGTTTCCTGACGTCCTTATTGCTGGGTAGCGGCAGGTATTCACTGGATTTTATTTTATATCGAAAAAAAAATTAATATGGTCTTTCCTGTAGATTATTGCGCGGGAGCCTTTTCATATGATCATGTTCATGAAATGGAAAAATTGAGTCAATCACAAACAGCAATATAATGAGCCTGGCTCCATATCTTTACCGGTATTTTATCGATCCGATGACGGAGTCCATCCGCCGCAAAATCGTAACATGGGTACCCAGGAATTCACACATTCTCGACATTGCTTCCGGTACAGGTGCATTATGTTTTGATTTGGCCCCCTCTTGTCAGAATGTTACCGGGATTGATAATTCAGCTGATATGATCCGCTATACGCAGGGCATTAAAGAAAAAAGAGGCATGGCCCACCTGGATTTCAGATTTATGGATGCCACAGGGGGTCTCGATTTTGATGACCAATCATACCATTTGTGTATCCTATCCATGGCCATGCATCAATTTTCTTCTGCACAACGGGCCTCCATACTCATGGAAGCCCTTAGGGTGGGAAGAATGGTTATTCTGGCCGATTATTCCTTTCCATTGCCCAGATCGGTTTATGGTTTTTTGGCCCGATCCATCGAAAGATTCGCTGGTGGGGAACACTACAGGAATTTTATGACCTACAATTCCAACCAGGGACTCAAGACATTATTGGATTTACCTTCAATAAAACTCACCAAATCGGATGTCGTCAGCTCAGGCATTTTTTCAATTGTTCAAGTCACCCGGCCAAATCAATCACATCATATTAATTCAAAAAACCTCCAATCATGAAATCTATCTATTTCCACTTGGGAATCCTTGGTTTGCTGGTATTGGCATCCTGTTCACAACAGGGCAGTACTGAACAATCAGATTTGACATTTCATATCAGTTTTTCTGACCAGATCGAGTCAGAAGCATTAGATGGCAGACTGCTGCTGTTAATTTCTGGTAACAATGATCGTGAACCACGGTTCCAGATCAGTGATGGCCCGAATACCCAATTGGTGTACGGAATAAACGTGGATGGATTAAATCCCGGGAAAAAGGCCATTCTCGACCAGGAAGTTTTCGGCTATCCTCTGGAGAGTATTTCCATGATTCCTCCAGGCGATTATTGGGTCCAGGCCGTGTTACACAAATATGAGACGTTTAATTTAAAAACGGGCTATACCGTCAAACTACCCATGGACCAGGGTGAGGGACAGCAATGGAACCGGTCGCCAGGAAATCTTTTTAGCCGGCCTCAGAAAGTAACGATCGATCCGTCAAAAAGACAAGCGATCCATATTGAAATGGATCAGGTCATTCCTCCCATCGAACCACCCGAAGATACCGAATATATTAAGCATATCCGGATCCAGAGTGCCTTATTAACTGAGTTTTGGGGACGTCCCATGTATTTACAAGCCAACGTTTTAATTCCCCATGGATTTCAAAAAGATTCCGACATACAATATCCCCTCATGGTGTTTCATGGTCATTTTCCATATACGTTTAGTGGATTCCGGACTATACCTCCCACGGCCGATCCATCTGACTCCATTTACAATGCGCGTTTTGGCATATATGGTTACCGTTATATCCAGGAAAAAGAAGCATATGATTTTTACCAGAAGTGGATCCAGCCCGATTTTCCCCGGTACGTCGTCATCGAAGTTCAACATCAGAATCCGTACTATGATGACTCGTACGCAGTGAATTCAGCCAACCTGGGTCCGTATGGCGATGCCATAACGTATGAGTTAATCCCCCATATTGAGTCACTTTTTAACTGTGTTGGTGAGGGCTGGGGGCGTTTCCTTTACGGTGGCTCAACGGGAGGATGGGAAGCTCTGGGGGTTCAGGTTTTATATCCTGACGACTATAATGGATGTTTCGCAGCTTGCCCGGATCCTATTGATTTTAGGCATTATACTGTGGTCGATATTTACACGGATAAGAATGCGTATTTTCTCGATGGTGATTTTAAGAGAACACTTCGGCCTGGTCACCGTGATTATCTTGGGCACGTTTCTTCAACGCTCCAGGACATGAATTACCGAGAACTCGCTCTTGGTGATCTTGGACGTTCAGGTCAGCAGTGGGATATCTGGCAAGCTGTATATTCACCGGTAGGGGAGAATGGATATCCTAAGCCCATTTGGGACAAAAGATCGGGAGCTATCGACCACGAAGTGGCTGAATATTGGAAAGAACATTACGATCTCAGGTATATTTTGGAACGCGATTGGAAAATCCTGGGTCCCAAATTAAAAGGAAAGATCCATATTTATTGTGGGGATATGGACAATTATTATTTGAATAATGCCGTGATGGCCATGGAAGAATTCCTGGAAAACACATCCGATCCTTATTACGATGGGGAAGTGGATTATGGCGATAGGCAGGAACATTGCTGGAATGGTGATCAAAATAATCCCAACCAGATATCACGTTTGCGATACAATACCATGTATTTACCAAAAATTCGAAAACGGCTCCAACAAACCGCTCCCCCGGATCATCAACTGGAGAATTGGGGATTTTGAATGGGAGATCATTCAAACGCCGCTGAATTCCAGGTATTATTTTGAAATAATGGGTATGGATAAAAAAATAAAGGTCATCATGTTCTGGTTCCGGCGTGACCTCCGACTGGACGATAATGTGGGTCTCAGCCGGGCACTTTCAGGAGGGCATCCGGTCATTCCCCTATTCATTTTCGACACAACCATTATACATAAACTACCACGTAATGATGCCAGGATAAGCTTTATTTATGATACACTTCAAACGATGCATCAGGAGTTGGAGACCATGGGATCGGGATTATTGATCAAAAAAGGGAATCCCAAAGAGGTCTGGAGAGCATTGATACAGGACCATGCCATTGAAGCCGTGTATGCCAATAGAGATTATGAACCCGATGCCATTCAGCGGGATGTAGAAATTCAGCAACTTCTGGCCAGTCAAGGTGTGACATTCCATTTGTTCAAAGACCAGGTGATCTTTGAACCGGGGCAGATACTCAAAAATAACGGGCAACCATATACCATTTATACGCCATACATGAAGAAATGGCTGTCGGCGCTGATGGCAGAGAACTCATTGTCAGAACGCATGCCCGGCCGGAATTTTCAAAAGGCACGTTACGCAGAATTCCCCCAATTGCAGGACCTCGGTTTTAGAACCAGCAATATTAAAGTCGCGGAATATAATCTCAGTCCTCAATTGCTGAGCCATTATGATGATGCACGTGATTTCCCAGACCGGGGTGCCACCACACACCTGGGTCCTCATTTGCGTTATGGTACCATCAGCATACGGCAGGCCGTCCGGATTGCAAAAGAAGAAAGTCATGTATTATTGAAAGAACTGATCTGGAGAGAATTCTTTATGCAAATCCTGTTTTTCTTTCCGAAAGTTGTGGATCGTTCATTTAAACCAGCATACGATTTCATCGACTGGCGAAATGATGAGAAGGAATTCCGGTTGTGGTGCACAGGTGCCACCGGTTATCCTATCGTGGACGCCGGAATGAGGGAATTAAATGCGACCGGATATATGCATAATCGCATCCGTATGATTGTAGCCAGTTTCCTGAGCAAGCATCTACTCATTGACTGGCGGTGGGGTGAGGCTTACTTTTCCGATAAATTACTCGATTTTGAACTTTCATCCAACAATGGAAATTGGCAATGGGCAGCTGGAACAGGATGCGATGCAGCACCTTATTTCAGGGTGTTCAATCCAACCTTACAACAGAAAAAATTTGATCCGAATTTTATTTATATTTCTAAATGGGTGCCAGAATTTCAATCGCCTGCCTACCCTGGCCCAATTGTTAAACATGAAGATGCCAGGGACCGGGCCATGGATCGTTACAGAAACGCTCTAGAAAAGAAAATATGATTTTCAATAGAATTAAGAACAATATAACTACTGAATGGTTTTTACGTTAATAAAAATCTTCCCATGCGTATATTTTTAACAGGTGTAACAGGATATATTGGAAAACGTTTGCTGCCCGTTTTGCTGGACCAGGGACACATTGTGATATGTTGTGTGCGTGACCGATCCCGGTTTGTGATGCCACCGGACCGCACGGATCAGATCGAGATATTTGAATGGGATTTCACTGAATCTGTGGATACGGATCAGGCCCCCAGGCAAATTGATGTGGCTTTTTACTTGATTCATGCCTTGTCAAGTTCGATCGATGATTTCAGTAAAGAAGAAATGGCAACCGCCACCCATTTCAAAGAATACATGCAAAAAACGACCTGCAAACAGGTTATTTATCTGGGCGGAATTGCCAACGAAGAAAATTTATCCAGTCACCTGGCATCGCGTAAGGGAGTGGAGGATGTTCTGCGTGAAGGCGCCTATGCCACTACCATTCTCAGGGCTGCGATCATTGTGGGATCGGGAAGTGCGTCCTTTGAAATCATTCGTGACCTGGTCGAAAAGTTGCCCGTTATGGTGACACCACGGTGGTTGAATACACGATGCCAGCCCATCGCAGTTAAAAATGTTATCGAATATTTAAACGGGATCATGTTGAATCCTGAAACCTATTACCAGACATTTGACATTGGTGGCCCTGATATTTTGACTTATAAGGAAATGATGTTAAAGTTCGCGAACGTCAGGAACTTGAAACGGTATATCCTCACGCTTCCGGTGCTCACACCAAGGCTTTCATCATATTGGCTCTATTTTGTTACCGCAACCAGCTATAAACTGGCTGTAAATCTGGTCAATAGTATGAAGGTGGAAGTGGTATGCAAAGACCACAGATTACAGGATCTACTGAACCTGGATCTGATAAAATACGAAGATGCGGTCCGTGCAGCCTTTAATTCCATTGAACAGGATATGGTGGTTTCCAGCTGGATTGATGCATATACCTCCAGTGGCTATGATAAAAAGGTCATGGAGCGTGTTCAGGTACCGGTACATGGGTGTTTTATCGATCGTCGTGAGCGTATTCTTCAACCCGATAATAAACAGCGGGTACTTGATAATATATGGGCCATTGGGGGCCGGCGTGGCTGGTATTATGGTAACTGGTTATGGCGTTTTCGGGGATTTCTGGATAAAATGATTGGTGGTGTGGGTCTGCGTCGTGGAAGAACCAGGGATCATGAGATACACCCGGGGGATGCACTGGATTTCTGGAGGGTGCTGGTGGCTGACCAATCTGCCTCCCGTCTCGTCTTATACGCTGAGGTGAAACTTCCTGGTGAGGCCTGGCTGGAATTCACCATCGATGAAATCCCGAACAACGCAAGATTAATTCAAACTGCAACATTCAGACCCAAAGGATTATGGGGCAGGCTGTACTGGTATGGTTTGTTGCCCCTTCACCATATCATATTCAAAGGTATGATCAATAATCTGGTCCGCCCTGTAACGAAAGATGCCTGAGCACAGGGAAGCAAGAACCGGATATAGGTACACAATCCGAACAAATACGACCGTTTATTTGTTTTCTATGTGTATGCCACATAAAATTCAATTTGTACCGGGATGGTTTTACAGTATAGAATGAGACCGGTCGGAAACGGAAAAATTGGCAAAACAGAAATGGGTACATGACCTGTTGTTGAGAGCATAGGTGAACTTTAATATGGTTGGAATGTAGAGCCATGGGTACTGAATCGGTCAACAGGGATCAGGTGTTTTAATGTCAATAGTTTCAGGATTTTGGAGTGGATCCTTGTAATGGGCACGCCGTATTGGTGTGCCCATCTTTATTGGCCTCATACCGAAACCACCTGTCGTATGCTGTTAAAGAAGGATGAATTTTGTAAATTCACCCCCTGATCGTAAATTTGAAAAATATGAGACCTGTTCTTTTGAATTCAATGCTACCGGTGGTAGCGTTCTTTTTTTTAATGGCTTCAATCGGCTATAGCCAGAATACTGCCCTGGAAAATATTGACGTTGAGACTGTCTTTTCAGGACTCACCTACCGGTGTGTCGGACCCACCAGAGGTGGTCGTGTTACAGCTGTTGAAGGGGTGGCGGCACAACCCGGAACATTCTATATGGGATCGACTGGTGGAGGCGTGTGGAAAACTAAAAATTATGGAGTTTCATGGGAAAATGTTTCCGATGGATATTTTGCGACACCCTCTATTGGTGCCATATGTGTGGATCAGGATGATCCGAATATTGTATATGTTGGAACGGGAACCGATGGTCTTCGTTCCAACCTCATTCGTGGTAAAGGGGTTTACAAATCTGAAGACAGTGGGGCCACCTGGGCATTTATCGGACTTGAAATGGCGGGCCAGATCGGGGCCATTGAGAGGGATCCTGAAAATCCACAAACCATATTCGTAGCGGCCATCGGGCAGGCCTTTCAGCCCAATAGTGAGCGTGGAATTTATAGAAGCCAGGATGGTGGTATCACCTGGGAACATGTCCTGTTTCATTCTGATACTGTGGGCGGGGTCGACCTTGAAATAGCCCCACAGCATTCCAATATTGTCTACGCGGCGCTCTGGAGGGCTGAACGCAAACCATGGACGATAATAAGTGGTTCACATGAAGGTGGTATCTACAAATCGACAGATGGTGGTGATCATTGGTATCAAGTAAAACCAGGGTTACCTGAAGGACTGATCGGTAAAATCGACCTGGCTGTTTCTCCGGCCGATCCAAAACGTGTTTACGCTTTGGTTGAAGCCCCGGAAGGGGAAGGTGGATTATACCGGTCCGATGATTTCGGTGAATCTTTCTATCTTGTCAGTACCCGCAGCGAGCTGATCAATCGTCCATTCTATTACTGTAACGTGGAAGCCAATCCTCAAAATGCCAACACGGTATACGTCATGGCAAACCGCTATATGCGTTCTTATGATTCAGGCAAAACATGGCGCAGCATTTCATCGCCCCATGGAGATAACCATGATCTCTGGATCCATCCTCAGGATACCATGGTTTTGATCCAGAGTAATGATGGGGGGGTAAACGTGTCTATCGATTATGGCCAAACCTGGTCGACACAAACCAACCAGCCAACGGCTGAACTGTACCAGGTCGAAGTGGATGATCAATATCCATATTGGCTGTATGCCGGGCAACAAGATAACAGTACCATTGCGGTGCCCAGTCTTCCCCCTTTTCCTGCACCGGCCGGACCCGATGCATATTGGCTGTCTGTGGGTGGTTGCGAAACAGGACCGGCAGTTCCAAAGCCGGGTAATCCCAATATTGTTTACTCGAACTGTAAAGGTCGGTTTGGAGTATATGATAAACGTACCGGCCAGGAGCGCCAGTATTATGTTGGGGCCACAAATATTTATAGTCATGATCCCAAAAACCTGAAATATCGATTCCAGAGGGTGTCTCCAATTCATGTTTCCCCCCATAATCCCGATGTGGTGTATCATGCCTCTCAGTATGTGCACAAAACCATAAATGATGGCCTGACATGGGAAACCATTTCACCCGACCTGACAGCCAATGATCCCGTAACTCAGGTCATATCCGGAACCCCTATTACACGCGATATTACAGGTGAGGAATATTACAGTACCATTTATTCGGTAAGAGAGTCACCTCTGAAAGAAGGTCTGATATGGGTGGGCTCAAATGATGGACCGGTTCATGTCACCCTGGATGGTGGAATAAATTGGGAAGAGGTGACTCCATCTGGACTGCTTCCAGGCGGCCGGGTTGATTGTGTGGAACCTTCACATCATAATGAGGCCAAAGCATTTATTGCGGTCTTGCGATATCAGCTGGGTGACTGGCATCCCTATATTTATAAAACCCTCGACTATGGCGTATCATGGTCCCTCCTCACCACCGGGGGAAATGGTATTCCGGTAGATATTCCGACGCGTGTGATTCGTGAAGATCCCCGAAAAGAAGGTATTTTATATGCCGGGACGGAATCGGGCATGTTCATATCACTTAATGATGGTGTAACCTGGCATTCTTTTCAGCAAAACCTGCCGGTAACACCTGTTACCGATATTAAGATACACAGGAATGACCTGGTATTATCCACCATGGGACGTTCCTTCTGGATCCTGGATGATATTACCCCCCTGCATCAATTAACACGTTTCTCAGGAGATGAGCCAGGAGTATTATTTCACCCACGATCGGCCATTCGTAGCCGGTACCGGAATTATAACAGATCGGATGTACCCGATTATCCATCGCCAGCCCTGCATATTGATTATTTTTTGCCTGCCGAACAAACAGAAGCTGTGAAACTGGAGATCCTGGATTCAGAGAATCATCTCATAAGACTGTTTACCAGCCAGGATTCAAATGAAAAAACAGAAAACCCGGAAACACAGGACATGGCCACAGGATTTCGTGAACCTGCTGCAGTGCCCGGATTGGCATCAGGATCAGGCTTTCACAGGTTCCGCTGGGATATGCGACATGCTGGACCCTGGGATCGGCGGGAGCAGTCGCGATTTAATTCCGGCCCCATGGTGGCCCCGGGCAAGTATCAAGCCAGACTGACCATAGGCAGCCAGATCCAGTCCGTTGAATTTGAGATTCTCATGAACCCCAATGTCAGAGCTGCAGGCATCACCATGGAGGATTTGAATGCCCAGGAAGAGTTAGGCCTTCAGGTACGCGATCTGCTGGATGGGGCCAGGCGGTTTGAACATCTCATATCGACTGAACTGGAAACCATGGAACAGCCGGGAAGCAAAAGGCAGAAAATGACCATGCTGATGCAATTGAGGGACATAAGAAATGCAGTGTTGACAGCAGAAGGCCCGTATATGGAACCCATGCTCCTGGATCAGATCATGTATCTGAACGCCATGATCAACCAGGCCGATCAGCGCCCCGGAATGGATGCCTATGAACGCT
>WOR8_10006615_pt1 | contig 11116 bp, 11 predicted proteins | sample DeeMarSeWOR38_10_FD_19890 | JGI IMG/M metagenome (IMG submission 19890)
ACCTTGCTTCCTGCTCTCTTTGATGAATCGATGATGGCCGTGATCAACAGGCCGGATGAACTTCTCTCATCCGTACGAACCTATTTGCACGAACCCGCCCGGCGCATGGCCATGGCTGAATCTTCCCGGAATCGGGGATTGGAGGCGCATACATACGTGCATCGGATGAAAACCCTCTTAAGTGCAGTGGGCATGGCGTGTCCGGACCGGTTAGGGGCCATTCTACAAGGGGAACGTCACGCTGGATCGTTGGTGTCGCGGAGTGGGGAGTGCCCGGAATTGATCCCAATCCTTAAGCAATTTCCTCAAACCGATCGTGTGGAGTTAGTGGATGTGGCGAATACTATTCGGAAAAAAGGGCCTGAAGCCAAGTTGAACCGTGAGGAATTACTGATCCTCATGATGGATGAGTACAGACAGGAAAAGCGGGATTTTCTATGAGTGCTGATTGCCCATGATTCGACAAACGCCAATTCTCTATGCCTAAACAAGTCCTCATCATTAATATTACCCGGATGGGCGATTTGATTCAGATGATCCCTTTGTTGTCTCGCTTGGAGGAAGAATCGCCCGGGGTGGCGATTGACCTCATCGTTGATAGAGAGTTCGCCCATGTCGCCAGTCTTATTCCAGGGATACGCCAGGTTTTGATGTTTGATTTTCAACGGTTGATGGATGAGAGCCGGGTCCGAGCTCGAGATGTGGTTGCCCTTTACCAGGATCTTGCTCGTTGGGCTCGACCGTTACTTCAGGTCGGGTATGATCGTGTAGTGAACCTTACGTTTAATCGCCGAAGTGCGTTTTTGGTGAAATGTTTTGGGTGTTCAGATGAGCGAGGAATGACTACGGCCCAGGATGGGAGTTTCATCGTGAAAAATCCTTGGATGAAATATTTCGTGGATTTTCACGTGTATCGACAGTTGAATCGGTTCAATATTGTTGATCTGTTTGCGCTCGGGGGAAGTGGGCCAGGATCCTTTCATCCCATCCGCTTACAAGTGCCGTCCCAGATGCAAGAATGGGCACGGACCTATTTGAAGCAAGCAGGCAAACCCGATGAATGGATTGGCATCCAAGTTGGAGCCAGTGATCCGATGAAGGCATGGCGTCCGGAATATTTTGGACAAGTGATGGCCTGGATCAGCCAACAACGGCACGTAGGCTTTGTGTTAATTGGCACGAAGAAAGAAGAGGCCGATGTGCAGGAAGCCATCCGGTGTTACCGGCAGGCGGGAGGAAAGGGAATCCTTTGCGAAGCAGTTGCCCAGACCACTGTGCCGCAACTCGTGGCTCTGCTTGAGCAATGTCAATTGATGGTGACCAATGACACAGGTCCCATGCACCTGGCTGTGGGAGTGAATACCCCGGTCCTTAATGTGTCTGTGGGCCACGTGGATTTTTGGGAAACCGGCCCTTTTGGTCCAGGGCACTGGGTGGTTCAGCCGGATATTATTTGTGGGCCTTGTGGATTCGATAAGGTCTGTCCTCACCATGCCTGTAAAGATCATCTCGTCCCTCAAGAAGTGGCCGAGCTTTGTTTGCATCTTTTGGGTGCTCGTCCCTTTCCGGTATTTTCTTCCAAAGTCCGGGTTTATGAGGGTGGCGTCAATGAGGATCAGCTTGGGACATTTTTTATACGAGCCGGATCTGAAGATCGACGTATTGGATGGTATGCGAATTATTGGCGCCAATATTGGTATGAATCTTTCACTCATTGCCCGAGTCTGATCCCTTCTCCCCAGACCTCTCCACCTGATTTTCCAGAGTGCGAGCAGGTGTGGCGTCTTTTGGCTCCTCAGCTCGATCAGCTGTGTATTCAAGCAGATACGGTAGTGGATTTGTGCCGTCAAAGGCCTATTCCAGTTGACAGGCTGAAGGCGCAACAGCACCAATTGAAAGATAACACACTCACGATGCAACAGGTGGCTAGGCCATCATTGGCCTTTGGTCCGTTAGCGATGGCTTTTTTCCGAGAGACGTTTAGTTTGGAGGCTGGGACCCTTGGTGGAATGGCCGAAGAAAATGCTCGTGCTTATCATGTATTTCGGGCACGAGGGACAGAAAATTACACACGTTTGGATGCCATGGTTTCTTTTGATTCAAGGAGGGCTAGGTATGCAAGTGCAATTGGATGAAGAAATATGGGAAGTGAGTGACAGTGTTCAGCTAGGGGAGGTTCTGGCCAATGTGAGTGATCGTGCTCAGGCTAAAGGGTGTTTGGTAACCGAATTAATGGTTGGAAATCAGAAGATGACGGATCGGGAGTTAGTGCCTCCCACCCTGGTCCAGGTGGCGGGCGAGTTTGGATCCATAACGGCCGTGAGCAAGCGGTTGGAAACCATTGTGCAGTATTCTGAAGAAACGGGAAGAAAATTCGGACAACAGCTATGCCTTAAAGGAGCGAAATTTGTCGACGACTTCCGACAAGGCCAAGGAATTTTTCGCCAGTTAGACCAATGGTTCGGCCAAATGGCGGATTATCTTGAGTGGTTACAGACCCATGAATCTATGGGGCACAAGAAATCTGTTGTGGCTCAAGACCTGGCATTTTGGGTGAAAGAATTAATGCACGCTCGAGAAAATGAAGATGAGGTGCGAGTTGCGGATATGCTGGAGTATGAAGTGATTCCTCGTCTTTCTCGAGATATGACGACTCCAGGGTAACGGTAACCGTCGTACTGTCCTCAAGTGCCATGTCAAAAAATGAATGGAGCCGCTGCCTGAAAAAATCTGTGACTGACATCAATCTGCCTCTCAAGTTTTCCTCCTGATGGTCGATACATACGGCAGAAGTGGAAATTAATTCGCTTCGCAACTCTCAAGGAGGCCAATCGGCTCACCTTATTTACTCTCTCCCTCAAGGGACGGATCCTTTGAGGAACAGCCATCAAGGAGGAAAGTATGGCACTTATCGTTAACAACAACATCGCGTCAATCAACGCCCAAAGAAATTTGAGCGTGTCCAGTTCCCAATTGGAAGGGTCCGTCGCGCGTCTTTCTTCGGGTTTGCGAATTACTCGAGCGGCGGATGATGCGGCCGGTTTGGGAATTTCCGAAACCTTGCGGGCTCAGATTCGTAGTATTAATCAAGCGGTGCGAAATTCAAACGACGGCATTAGTTTGTTGCAGATTGCAGACGGTGGTGCGGAAGGCATCGGCAATTTGTTAGGCCGCCTTCGGGAACTTGCCGAACAATCAGCTAGTGGAATTCTTGGCTCCAATGAGCGGTCCTTCCTGGATCAGGAATTTGTGGCTCTCCGCTCTGAAATCGATCGAATTTCTTCTGTGACCGAGTTTAACGGTGTCAAACTATTAAGCGGAACCGGGAATGACTCCTTGAGCATCCAAATCGGTTTCCGGAGTTCAGCAAATGATACGTTAACGTTGTCTCTTAAGGATTTGAACACTGGTACGTTAAGTCTGAGCAGTGTCAATGTGTCGACTTCTGGCAATGCCTTAAGTGCACTCTCCAACATCGATAGCGCCATTAGTGCCGTGGCGTCCGCTCGAGCGAATATCGGGTCTCTGCAAAACCGGATTGATGCTGCGGTCGGAAACCTGCAAGTTGCCGGTGAAAATATCACCGCTGCGGAATCACGGATTCGTGATGCCGATATCGCCTTTGAATCAGCAAAGTTCGTTCGAAATCAAATATTGGTTCAGGCCGGTACGTCAATTTTGGCCCAAGCCAATACATTGCCACAGCAAGCTCTAGCCTTGCTGCGGTAATCAGTCACGAGGAGAAACCGGGGCTAGTCCCCGGTTTCTCCTTTTCAAAAAGAGGGGTAACCCAATATGATTTCCACACTTTCTGAAAGCGCCCCTTTCATCACGGTTTCTGTTGGAAATGAGATTCGTGTGCGTGAGGGACATAAACCCGGGACGGGAGATGTTCCGGGCGCATCGGGAAAAAATATTTCCGATCTCACCACTAACTCCACTAAGGGTAAAAAGGTAGATGAACCGTTCAGTAAGGAACAGGTTCAAGTGACCGTGGCTGGTCTGAAAGAAGCCTTGAAGCATGTTGAATCCCGGGTGGAACTATCTGTGGATGAGGATATTAACCAAGTGATTTTTCGAGTGGTAGATAAAGAATCGGGTGACCTCATCCGACAAATACCTTCAGAGAAAGTAGTAGAGCTCGCACGTTTGTTTTCCGAACATTCCGGACTATTTGTGGAAGAGAGCATATAATTCACTGTTCCACCCACTGGCTAGTCAGGAGCCTTGTGTTCGTGCCCATGAAAGACCCAGTTCTTGCGACAGAATGGATTGCGGTCGGCCGTTTCGTCATATTATAGAGAATGACGAAGGGAAAACCTGATGAATATTAGTTTCGGTGGGCTAGGAAATGGCGTTGATTTTGGACCGGTTGTCGATGCGCTTGTCCAGGCAGAACGCATTCCCATCGATGACCTGACCCAGAAAAAGCTTCAGGCCCAAAAGAAGCTGACTGATTTGGGATTGTTGGGAGGTAAATTACTCAATCTTCAAGGTCTGGCGAGTAGTCTCCGCACACAGGTGAGTTTCAACAAAAACCAGGTCAATGTCACCTCTCCCAGCGCACAAACACCTTTATCTGCCAGTGTTTCTTCGACTGCGGCCCCAGGCACTTATCAGGTGACTGTAAACCAGTTGGCCTCGGCGCATCAAATAATTTCAAAGGCCTCCACGGCAGTTTCTTCCACTGATACAGACATTGTTAGTGGCGCATCCGGGACGTTTCAATTTCAGGTAGGTTCCGGCTCGGTTCAAACAGTGAATTTAGAGGCTACAAGCACATTGGAAGATTTGCGTGCCGCAATTAATGATCTTGGTGCCGGAGTGAGTGCTTCGATTTTAAATACGGGCGATGAAGGGACTCCGGAGTTTCGGCTGGTGTTGTCGTCGAATGAGACCGGGCTCAACCACGCCATCAGCATTGTGACGGATGATACAACATTAGATACGGTCACGTCTGGAGTGGATACCTTTCAGGCCGCTCAAGATTCCGAAGTGGTATTGGGTGTGACGGATGTCGGAGCCGGGACCACGGGAATTACGATCAACCGATCTAGCAATACACTCACCGATGTCCTGGCAGGCCTCACCCTCAATCTCCAAGCTGTGGATGCCAGTAATCCTGTCACAATATCGGTGACCCAGGATAATGGAGCAGTCAAGGAGGCGATCTCGGATTTTGTGAAGGGGTACAATGAGGTCGTGACGTTTGTCAATGAACGGACATTTTATAATACTGAAACCAAAGAACGGGGTATTTTTGTTGGAGAGGGCCTCGCTCGAAATGTCCTTGATCGAGTCAGGGAGTCTGTATTTTCCCAAATCAGCGGGTTGACGACATACACCGGGGCTTCCCAAATTGGATTTGAGACCCAAACAACCGATGGGACGATTAAACTGAATGAAGCAACGTTAGATTCCGCCTTAAGTACAAACTTTTCGGCAGTGCGGGACTTGTTTGTCAAGAATGTTACCACCGGCACAAATGGAATCGCGGAATTAGTGGTGAATGCGATTGACGGGTTAGATGACATCGATACGGGCTCACTCATCCGCCGACAAAATTCCCTGACTAAACAAGTGAAAGACATTACGAATCAAATATCTGTAAAAGAAGACGCCTTGGCTCGCTTTGAACAACAACAACGGTTGAAATTTGCCAATTTGGATGGGTTGTTGGCCAAGTTGCAAAGTCAATTGACTCAATTGCAGAACGGATTCCCGTCGATTAACGGGTAAAGAGAGGATGATCGTATGATGGTTGGTGCTCAGGCCTATGCAAACACACAAATCCAAACCGCGTCCTCCGTCCAAGTTATTGTGTTGTTGTATGATGGAGCCATTTCTTCCATGAAACTCGCACAAGAGGGGATGTCCACCTTGAATTTTCAGGATAAGGCTCGATTTCTGGATCGTGCGCTTCGAGTGATCGGGGAATTATCGGCTTCCCTCAATATGGAGGAAGGTGGGAATATTGCGAAAGATTTACGCCGTATGTATGAATACATACAATTTGAGATGACTCAAGCCAACCTGAAAAATGAACCCCATCGCTTAGAAGGTCCGATACGTTGCCTGAGTGTCATACGCGAGGCATGGCAGGATTTGGCAGTGCAGGGAGCTAAGCCTCAGGCTGTCGGGATGTAAGTACTGGTGTCCTCATGTCTAATTCTAATTGTCTATTAGTAGAGCAGCTCACCCGCGATGCCATAGAGGCAGCCAGGGATGGTAAATGGGATCAGGTTGTGGCTCTCTATGAGCGTCGTGTGTCGGAGGGGAGACTTGAGCATCTTTCGCCAAGTAGGACCAAAGCCCTGTTGAGACAGGACCAATGGCTGATCACCAGAGTCCGAGAAGCCCAGGCGGCGATCAAAAAAAACTTGCTTGCAATTGAGGATCAACGACGGAAATTGGGAATTCTTAAGCGCCAATGGGGAGGAAATTCCACTGGCCAAGCTCGACATCTTTTGACCATTTGAATATTACTGCGTTGGTCTGCTGGTTTTTCCTCTTTCTCAGCAAGGATGTTTTTGCCTAAAGCACCTAAAATTCAATAAATGACACTTGCTATCAAATTATCTCCCTGTCAAACATTTGACGAATAGAGTCAATAGTTTTTGTGAAGTATTTAACTTTATTTTTAAATGCCAAGTGCGTTGTAAAATTTTTCTGGAATTTTCAATAAATGAACTGGGTATAACAATTGCGAGATTCAACTGGCTGGAGAAGGGGATGAGGTTCGTTCGAATAGGTGAGGCCATTTCATTTTTATGTCGGTTTCAGGAAAGAACATTATGACTCATCAATCTACATCATCAGAAAGTGTTTCTTTGCCTAGTTCTCCATATGATTCTTCAAACAACGGGAAATTGTTGCATTCACTCTCAAACAAATTGTTGCCTATTGTGGTCTTTTCCGAATTAGCTTTGCGTCGTTGCGAGGATGAACACCTGAAGCAACAATTAAAAAAAATTCACGGTGCTGCTGAGCAGGCCAGGGATATTCTTGTCGAAATCCGTGGTCTTCAAGGATCAACGAAAATTTAGAATGGGAACCCATCCGGGTGGATTCCTTATTTTAATGGGTTCTGGAACATGCGTCAGAACATGGCTCAAGTTGTAAAGGTTTCATATGGAATTTATTGCCTCTGAGGATCGACGCCAGGATTGCCGTGCAGATGTGCCTGTCTGCCTTTGGGTTGAAATTCCCCTTGCCTTTTCTTATGAAGCGGTTGATCCCGATGGAGCTGAATTCAGCCAGTGGCAATGGGATGAACTGGCGGTTTCGCCGGATTTAGTGAAGGCGATGGTAGATGAAAAAGACCTGACTATCCGTGATCCCTTACTCCTACAGATGGTTACGCGCATTGACTGGATGTTGACTTCCATTCTCCGAACGTTGGGAAAAGACAAAAAACTCAAAGGAGCCGTTCCAGAATTTACGAAAGTTAATTTGAGTGGGTCTGGAATCAAGTTTTTCTCTGAAGAATCATATCCTCTTGATTCCTTCCTTGTCTTGCGACTCATTTTGCGGCCATTTATCCCCATCCAGGCCATAGGAAAAATTATCAGGATTGATTCTAGACAAAAAGGCGAAGTGAGGGGATTTGAGATCGCAGTGGAGTTTACCCAAATCTCTTCTGATGATCGTGAAGCTATTATTCGCCACATTCTTCGGTCTCAAGCCACCATGCAACGCCTTCGACTTAAAAAACCCGCCGATTCCGTTCTTGGGTAAGTTTCGGAGGTGGGTCTGGTGTCTAGTGTTCTGCCTCGTCACTTTGCAAGGGTGCGAGGGTTCCTCTAATGTTGTCGTTCCTCCCGGTTCCGGATCCTCATCTTTCATCTCATCTGTTCAACCGGGCTTTCTTGATCCTCCATATATTCTTGCCATTCTGCCTTTTGAAAATTTGAGTCGGTATACGCATCTTAATTGGTTAAGTCGGGGACTGCAGGAAATGCTGGTGAGTGATTTAGCCAAATGGCCTCAGCTTGAGGTGGTGTCACGAGATGCGCTTGGCCCGGTGTTGCGGGAACAATGGTTGCAGCAGCGAGGGTTCTCGTCAGTTGCCAATCCTGTCCTTCTTGGACAGTTAAAAGGGGTGCGGTATTTAATCCAAGGGAGGATCTATGCCCAGGATGATGCTCTCACCGTAGACCTGCAGGTTGTCGACGTGGAGACAGGGGTGGTCGCGGGTTCAGTTAAGGCCCAAGGGGTAGAATCAGACATCCCTCGTCTAGAACAAGACCTTGTGACTCAAGCCATGCGTTTGTTTGACCCTTCTCGAAATTTGAATACCCGTTCGAATTCTGGTGAGATCGCTAAAGCGCCGCAGATAACACAAAGCGGGCCTGTCAGTGTTGAGGAGAAAAGAGGACCCGTGCCTGGGCAATTTGATTCTCACTCTGTTCATCAAATTGATGCCTTTTTATCATTGGAGACACTCACTCAACAACGTAGGGAAGCGTACCAGTTAGCAGAAACAATTTGGACTGAAGGGTGGTCATCTGAAATGGGGCAGCCCTTTTACCACGTTTGGCAACTCCCCTCTCAACCCACGCGGTCTATGTCGATCATGACTATTCCCATTTCCGTCTTTTTCTCACCACACCGGCTTGCCAATATATTTAAGAAAGTGTGGGATGCAGGGGGCGACCCCGGCGTGGGTTTTGACTCTGATGGATTTCGGACTAAGACGGACGAGGGGTCTGGGGCCAACCAGTTATTTGTTGAGCATTTCCAGAAACCACGACGTGTATTTGTCCGGGCTCTCAGCGATCAAGGCGATGTCCTTGCGGTCTTTTCCGATTGGGCATGGCGCACGGAAAGCAAGATTCGCATGGTAAATCCTCAGTGGATTTCTGTGCCCATGTGGCCGGAACCGTTCCTGGCCGGGCTCGCTCAATTTCCGGTAGATTGGGTTGAGCGAGAAGGACGCCATGTGACATTTGATGTTGTGGTGGTTCCTATTCCGGATGAGCAAGTCATCGTCATGCTCGAGCCTCTCGGAGAACCCGAAGAAGATAAGAACGTGATTCCTGGGCAAATTCCTCAGAAAGAGGATCTTCTACAGGCATTGGGAAAGTGGATCAAATTGCATTGGACCCCTGGGCTAACCGAAGGGTTGCCGTCACTTGGGTACCTCCCTGGGAATAAACGGACGGCGGTGGGGCTTGTCCGTGTTCAAGATGGGAAGATTGTTCAAGCCCAGTTTCAAAATTGGCCAGATGAGCCTATTTTTATAAAAAGCTTGAATGATCTTCAATCGAAAATTTTAGAATTTTGCCTGGAATGCCAGGATTCGGGTCGGGTCGATTCATCTCCCTCCCGGTTCTCCAAAACCTTTCGTCTCCAATTAACCTTGGTGAAAGACATTCACGCTCTTCAATTGGGAAGTCGATCCCGCTAAACCGTCAATCCGTTTTTTCTTTTCACGATCTTGAAATCTGCGAGGCCCTGTTCAATTTTGTGTATATTTAGGATGTTTTCAATAAGGTTGGCCAGTGGCGCCGCAGTGTCTCCTCTGCGGTTTTGGTAAGAATCTCATCGTTGGTATGATCCTGGCTGAAAATTCGTAAGGTGACCATTCGAGCGGGAAGATACTGAAGGTATTTTTGAAGACTGTCTTTTTCAACGATGCCTTTGCTCGGGTTCCAGACAAAAATTTGAAAGCTCCCCATGTTGAGCAAATTGATGGGGCGTGGGTCTTTATGGGCAAAGTCAACTCGAATATCCTGGCGACGCAATTTGGGGGGTAAGAGTTGACTCATGCGGGTGAGAAACTTCTGCGGTTGAAGGGATGATGACGCCGGCTGGGCGATGGGGAGCAGAATGCTGAACGCGGTTTTCCACTTCACATGCCTGCCGATAATCTGGCTCCACTCCTCTCCAAGTTGGCGTTTGTGAACGGAGCGAGCGTTCTTCCAGGTCCGAACCGTTTCGAGCAAGTGAGAATCGGTCAAGTTCAGGTATTTGTGTAATGAGCGGAGAGGGTTTCCCGGGCACAAAATTTCCATCGTTGGTTGAAAAATTTCCTGAAGATGAATGTCGATAGCCCGTGTGGTTCGATGGTAGTAGACATTGGAATAGAGATAAAGTCGCGCGTGTAAAAACATTTGCAACGCTGGAAGTCCAGATTGATGAATCGTGAGTCCATAGGTAGAAAAGAAGGTGTAATGAAGCATCCGTTCAATATCCACCGGGCCGATAGCCACCCCGCACATATAGGAATCTCTTAAGACGTAATCACAATTATCTGGAGTATAGATTCCGCCAAGGAGAGGTTGTAGAGCAATGACCCATGGCGGCAGGCCCTTGGTAGATTTGTGAGGGTTCTTAAGAATCAGAAAGGCAATGTGCTCCGGATCCAGATATTCTCCAGGAGCAAACGGCCCGGAAGGACTTCGGCGGATTCCTTTAATGATTGAAGCTAAATGGTCACGAATAATATGTTGGCCGAGCAGTTCATGTGTTAGATGAAATTGGTGAAGGAAGTGATGATCAAAGAAATGGCAGAACGGTCCATGCCCGATATCATGTAGCAATGCCGTGATTCGAATGAATTCTTCCAGGAAATGAAAAGATGGGACATCAGAAACGGTTTGGCAAAGCGAGGGGTAGAGTCGAGAAATAAACCGGCCGGCCAGGTGCATGGTTCCAAGGGAATGCTGGAACCGGCTATGTTCGGCTCCCGGATAGACCCAATGTGCGCTCTGAAGCTGGAGGATATATCGAAGGCGTTGAACCCAGGGTGAATCAATCAGATCTTTTTCGGTTTGTTCGGCAGTTATTGGTTGTGTATAGGGAACAGTGATGGAAATATAGCCATGGATGGGGTCGGCAAGAAGCGAGACTCCATCAAACGGGGATGAGAGAGGTTCTGAGGTGGTCATCGTCTGCGTCTCTATCTCTGTTCTCGCTCCGCACAGGCTCTTGGGGGGGCGCGGCTTTCTTGAACCTACATGCTGAGGGGGAGTTCTCATAGCTAGAAGGGTATAAGGGTTTAGGGAACGTCAGTCTCGCACTGAGTGTTACCTGCCAATCAAAGGCAATGTAAACCGTATCGCCCTTTTATCTGCCCAGATATGCCGTGCCACTGTAAAGCCGAGCAAAGCTT
>WOR8_10008275_pt1 | contig 11113 bp, 6 predicted proteins | sample DeeMarSeWOR38_10_FD_19890 | JGI IMG/M metagenome (IMG submission 19890)
GTGTTACTGTTCTTAAAACTTATTTATTGATTTTAAATTATTTAATAGTCCGGTTATCGCGTCCCGATTTCATCGGGAAGGTCGCAGGTTCTCCACGGGAGGGGGATTATCGATGCCGACTTGTTAAAAAATGTTGTTTGTAATTTTGATTTGAGCGCCCGTAGCTCAATCGGATAGAGCATCAGCCTTCTAAGCTGAGGGTTAGTGGTTCGAGTCCACTCGGGCGTACCACAGATGGTGAGCGTAGCTCAGTTGGTTAGAGCACCAGGTTGTGGCCCTGGGGGTCGTGGGTTCAATTCCCATCGCTCACCCCAAGAGATTTTAAAATTTTAATTTCGAAATTAGATATTGATAAGGCCCCATCGTCTAATGGTTAGGACCTCGCCCTTTCACGGCGGTAATAGGGGTTCGAATCCCCTTGGGGTCACTTTAAACCCCGAAGTAATCTTCGGGGTTTTTCTTTTTTTGGATATAAATTTATACACTATTGGTTTTAACAAAATAAAACTATCTTTATTAAGAATTTTCGATCTTTTTCACAAACGGCGGTATCTATGGCAGTTCGTTATCAATTCACTTTGATTGTTGTTCTTTTATTTTTCTTCCTTTTCTCTACTTCATTTGCGCAAGATTATTTTAAACCCAATATAAACGACGCTTTAAGGTTATCCCAGACAGGTAATATATTTGATGCCCGTGCGCTTGGTATGGGCAATGCTCATTCTATCATAAATGATACATATTCTGCAACACTAATGAATCCTGCTACATTGGGATTAGCCAGAAGTTTTACGATAAATACATCAATCGGAATTAATCTGTACAGAAATGATGCAACATTTTTAAATGATAAATTCCTGAGTGATAAGACCGAGACAATTCTTAATCAGGCAGGAATTGTGATCCCGCTTGTAAGTGACAGTGCCTCTAACAACTTTGTAATATCGTTGGGTTATAACCGATCAAGAGATTTTAACAGGGTTGTAAAGTTTTCAGGATTTAATTCAGGAAATAATTCTTTAATACAAGATTTAACTTCATTAAACAGTTACCTTCCAAGAGATCTATTGCTTAGTTACTCTACATTTGATCCGACTACGAATGAATATCTTGGAGACAGATCTATATTTAATGGAAATCTAAATCAGAATGGATATGTTTTAGAGGAAGGAGGAGTTAATCACTGGTCATTCGGAGTTGCTTACGAATTTGCCCATAATATATTTTTTGGAGCAAGTGTCAATTACAATGTAGGTACATTTTTAAGTGACGGTGAATTTACAGAAGCCGATTTGAACAATAATTATAATGATACATTAAGAACTGTTCCGGATAATCCATTAACTGCAGGTTTCCAGTCTTTTTATTTAAATGACATCAATGATTGGATCTTCAATGGAGTAGATTTTCGCTTTGGGGTTCTCTATAAATTCTTTGATTTCATAGGAATAGGAGGTTCTGTTAAGACTCCGACTATCTCATTTATAGAAGAAAAACATTACTTCAAAGGAACCAGTGATTTTATTTCGGGAAACACAGCAACCGTTGATACTATAGTAAGCAACGACTATACAATTACGTCTCCATTTGAATTTACGCTTGCAGCTGCTATAAATATTTTCTTCTTAACCGGCACCGCCGAAGTTACTTATATAGATTACACTCAAATGAAATTTTCTGATGGATTAGGTGTACCAGAGAGATCATCACTCAATAAAAAGATTTTGGACACCTATACTCAAACATTCAACGTAAAAGCAGGTGCAGAGTTCAGACTGCCATTTACAGGTTTAAGCGCACGGGCGGGAGCAATGTACATTCCTTATCCACTTAAAGATGCACCGCAGGAATTTGATAGAAAATTCCTAACCGCAGGCTTGGGTCTGCGTTCTGGTGAGGGGGCCATGGAATTTAACGTAACTTATGTTCTGGGTTTTTGGGATCAAATAAGTGAAGACTATGGTTCCAGCATTCCTGAAGTTTATCAGGAAATCAGAAGTGATAATATAGTTGCAACTTTAACTTTACGATTTTAAGAATAAAAAATGTATCCTGATTAAAAATCCCGATCAATGATTGGGATTTTTTACTTTAAATGCTTGCTATATGTTAATTGACTCTGCACTGAAAGTTTACTAAGTTGCAAAAAAAATGGAGGTATAAAATGAAACCTCTACAGCTTTTCCTGAAAACAATTCTATTTACTCTTCTATTAAGTTCACAATATTCTTCACAGGTATTCAATATTGAAGAATATATTCAATTTCTGCAGCAGCATCAAAATATGACCACAGAAGAACTACTGCAAATGCATCCTGCAGGCGTATTTATTGATCAGATAAATATGAATTATAATGATGCATTATACTTTGAACAGATTGATTCGTTTTATAACCTAACAGAATGTGAAAAATCCTTAATTGAAGACCATGGTTTTATGGTAAGTGAACGACTAAAGAAGATCTCTTTTGGCGAAGCTATTCTCGAAATATTTCACCAGGATTTACCAGTTTTTATTTCAACCGATGCTATTCTACATGCAATGCATATTTCATACGATCGGATATTAAAAGATATTGAGATCGGATTGTTAGAAAATAAACTAAAAGCATTACTAATTGATTTGCACAACTCAATACCGCAGTTGCACAGTAAGTATAGCAGCAATCCGCAAATGCTTACAATGCTTAAGGATGTTGATATTTACTTTACAGTTCCGCTTCTTCTTCTGGAAGAAAACGTCTCACCTTATTATCCTGACAACAGTGCAATGATAGATACTATTTTATTGTGGATTGAAAATGAACAGGGATTTGTTCCTTCAACTATCTTTTCAAGTACATGCAGAGTTATGGATTGGAGTCAATTCAAGCCTAGGGGACACTACGTTTTAGACCCTATCTCTGGAATTAGTCTTGAGGAATATTTTCGTGCAATGATGTGGTTAGGAAGAGTTGAGTTATACCTGATAGGTCCTACGACAGTACCAGTGTTATGCGATTCTCAAAAATTTGTAGATATTCAGCGTCAGTCGATTGATGCTTTCTTAATTGATGAATTATTTGATTTAGCGAATGCAGAACCTATGTATCAAGAGTTTGAAAACGTAATACAATTCTTTGTCGGAGAATCAGACAATGTGACACTCCCAAATCTTGATTATTTAAGAGATGCTATTTCCCTCGATAGTGCAAGCCAATTGCTCGATAGTTTAAAAATGATTGAATTTCAGGATACTCTTGCAAATCAGGCATTTGCACAACAGCTAATTCTCTCGCAAATACTGTTTAGTAATCCGATGGATCCGACACAGATAAAACCAGCATCTTCATTTCTATTATTTGGTCAAAGATTTGTAATAGATTCGTATGTAACCGCTTCTGTAGTTTTTGATAGAATATTGTACCAGGGTATTAAAATATGCAGGCTTTTTCCATCCACACTTGATGTACTTTTTTCATTAGGAAACAGTGCATCAGCTCAGTTACTAATTAGCGAATTAAATCAATATCACTATTCTAGCAATCTTGCTGCTTTAAGATATTTGATAGATAATTACGATACAGATTTTTGGGAAAGTTCACTTTATAATTACTGGCTGAATTCTGTACGTATGTTAAATCCACCGCTAAGCAGGGATGGATTACCTGAATTTATGCAGACAGCGGCCTTTTGGCAGGAAAAAATGAACACTCAGCTTGCATCCTGGACAGAACTGAGACACGATAATTTGTTGTACGCAAAACAATCTTATACAGGTGGTTCTATCTGTTCATATCCATTCAGTTTTGTAGAACCATTTCCAGAATTATATGCAAACTTAAAAGCCTATTCAGAAAGGGCATTTTCTATTTTTAATACTTTAAATATTGATCCATTAGTAAAAAATTATATACTGGATTATTATCAAAATTTCATTTCAATTTCCGATACGCTTCAGTCTGTTTCTGAAAAAGAATTATACGGGGTAAATTTTACACCAGAAGAAATATTGTTCCTGCAAACAATGCTTTATGATAATCCATTCGGTTGCGGTGATCCTTTCGATGGATGGTATTCAAAACTTTTTTATAGAGATTTTGAATTTGGAACACTAACAGTTCCGGAGCATTCAGGATTAATGGATAGCGATCATATTGTTGCAGATATACATACAACTCCCACTGACTGTGGCGGAGGATATTTAGGCGCAATTTCACATGTTGGCACTGGTCCCGTAAATGTTGGAGTATTTGTAACAAAAAATCACCAGGGGGATTTAACAGCTTTTGCGGGTCCTGTAATGAGCTATTACGAATACAGAACTACAAACTTCTTAAGATTAACTGATGAAGAATGGGCATCTACTTATTTACAGTCTGCAACCAGACCAGATTGGGTAAATATATATCTTGCCGATAGCCTGGGACAATCACGCGGGAGCGGTGGTGTTTTAATCACTTCTGTTGAAGAGGATGACAATCCAATCATACCGCAAACGGAAATACTATTGGGCAATTATCCAAATCCATTTAATCCGTATACAATAATTTCATTTTCAATTCCTTACGATTTAACAAACTCATATGTTGAATTAAAAGTCTATGACATTAACGGAAGTCTTGTAAATACTTTAGTGAAAGAGAATCTTCCTGCTGGAAATTATTTGACCAAATGGTTTGCTGATGATTCTGACGGAAATAAAGTTAGCAGCGGTGTATACATTTATCAATTAAGAGTAGGGGAGAAAATGGTAAGTAGTAAGATGACTTTGCTGAAGTAAAAAACTTATTTAGTTTTTTTAACCCCAACATATGTTGGGGTTTTTTATTGCTTGCAAAATAAAAAATATTGTTAATTTTGGGATAATTATCACAATTTTCTGTGAATAAACTTATGCGTGCAAACTTTCACAATATCAATTTGAACCTTAATGTAAGAGGTTTACCTCAGTCTGCTACCTTAGCAATTAATGAAAAAAGCAGTGAACTGAAAAAGCAGGGAAAAAAAGTCTACAGGCTTGGACTGGGGCAATCACCTTTTCCGGTTCCACAACCTGTTGTTGAAGAATTGAAAGTTAATGCCCATCAAAAGGATTATTTGCCTGTTATGGGACTATTTCAGCTCAGGGAAGCAGTTGCTGAATATCACTGCCGAATGCAGGGCGTTTGCTGTTCCGCTGATGAAGTTATAATTGGTCCTGGTTCAAAAGAGCTGATGTTTTTGTTGCAGTACGTTTATTATGGTGATCTGGTTATTCCTACTCCAAGCTGGGTGTCGTATGCACCCCAGGCACACATGATCGGCAGACAGGTGAGATGGATAAGAACACATCGTGAAAATAAATGGAGATTAACTCCAGAAGAATTAGAACGACATTGCCAGCAAGATTATGATAAACCAAGAATAGTTATTCTTAACTATCCGTCAAATCCGGTTGGTGCAACTTACACTGAAGATGAATTAATTCAGATTGCTGAAATAGCAGAGAAACATAAGGTTATTCTATGTTCGGATGAAATTTATGGCGAACTTCATCACCAGGGAAATCATATATCAATAGCCAAATTTTATCCCGAAGGAACAATTATCAGCGGTGGCTTGAGTAAATGGTGTGGTGCAGGAGGCTGGCGACTAGGTACATTTACTTTTCCAAAATCTCTCAACTGGCTTCAACATGCAATAGCCGTCATGGCAAGTGAAACATTCACATCTACAAGTGCCCCGATTCAATATGCGGCAGTCAGAGCATTTAAAAGAGGGAACGAAATTGAAGAATACTTATGGAGATGCAGATGGATTTTGGATAAAATTGGTAAAAAGCTTTCCGATCTGTTAAATAATGATGGAATCTATACTCCAAATCCTGATGGAGCGTTTTATTGTTTCCCGGATTTTAGCAGTTATAGAGAAAAACTGAAATCAAAAGGGATACAAACAAGCACCGAACTCTGCACAAAATTACTTGATGATACCGGCGTTGCTATTTTACCGGGTGAGGTATTCGGAAGACCTGCAGAAGAGTTAACCGCCCGCATTGCATATGTTGATTTCGATGGAAACAGGGCTGTAAATGCCGCATTACATTTGAATAATAAAGATACAATTGACGATAAGTTTATCAGTACTTACTGCGGTGATTTGGTTAAAGCGGTTCAATTAATCTGCAACTGGATAAAAGACTGATTGAAGTCTTAAGGCAATTCTATTAAAACTTTAAATTATTGCGTTTTTTGATTAAAATCCAATCATTTTAAAGTTAATATATACTTAACACTCCCTTAACATTTTCTTAATATACCGACTATAAGTTTGTCCCATCGAAGGTAAAAAATTAATCAATTAGCGGAGAGAGAAATGTTCTCAAATTCAATACAAAAAATGCTCTGGAGAGGGCAATTACATTATCCTGATATAAAATTTATGAAATCTTTTTTATTTGTGTTTTTTTTAATGACATATGCAATGATGAGTCCATCCTTCTCGCAGGAAAATGGTAGTCTATTTGGAAAAATCGTGGATTCATCAACAGGTGAAGAATTAATTGGTGCGAATATCTTTCTTGAAGGAACTACAATTGGGGCTGCCAGCGATATAGAAGGAAATTTTAAAATTAACAGCGTTCCACCCTCAACTTACACGCTTATAGCCTCAATGATTGGCTACTCAAAAATAACTGTAACAGATCTGGAAGTTAAACCAGGTGAGCAGAAGAAACTAAATCTCTCACTTGTTTCTGAAGCTTACGAAACTGAAGAGGTTTTAGTTACGGCAAAACTAATTTTAGATAATGATGCAGCACTATTAAAAAACAGGCAGAAATCAATTACAGTAAGTGATGCAATTGGCTATGATATGATTAAAAAATCCGGTTCAGACGATGTTGGTGATGCAATGAAGAAAGTTGTCGGCACTTCTGTGGTTGATGGAAAATATGTATACGTAAGAGGTTTAGGAGATAGATACAGCAGTACTCAACTTAATGGTGCAGAACTGCCAAGCTCCGATCCTGACAGAAAATCATTTCAGATGGATTTAATTCCAACTAATTTATTAGATAATATTGTTACAGTAAAAACATTTACACCTGATAAGCCTGGAAATTTCAGCGGTGGTATTGTAGACATCGGAACAAAATCTTTTCCGGAAAGATTTACTTTAAAAATTTCCGGTGGAACTTCATACAATACACAGGCAACAGGCAACTCAAACTTTTTAACCTATCCGGGTGGAAACACCGATTGGTTAGGTATAGATGACGGTACTAGAGATATTCCTGCTTTTCTAAACGACCCTAATTTAGTAATTCCATCGGAAGTTGCTGCCAGGTTTGATCCCGAAAAAGCAAAAGTTTTAAATGATGCATCTAAATCATTTAATTCATTTATGAATAATACACGAGGTTCTGTCCCTGTAAACAGTAACCTTGCTTTATCGATTGGTGATCAGATTTCTACGGGTGAAACATCTACATTTGGTTATTTAGGAAGTTTAACCTACAAAAGAGATTTCAATTTTTATGAAGGGGGAAGGATTGAACGGTATACTCTGTCGGATGTAAATGCAAATGAATTAAATCCACAATTACTTTTAGATGATAGTCAGGGAAAATCGGAAGCAATCTGGGGCGGTCTTTTTACCGCAGCCTATAACTTTAGTCCGGAACAACAATTATCAGGCAATATTTTTTACTCGCAGAGTGGTATTGCTAAATCAAGATTTATGACAGGTACCTGGCCACAGGAGCGTGCCGGAGTTCATACTTATAATAATATAGTACTGGAATGGATGGAAAGAGATATTCTTTCTTATCAGTTTAGAGGTGAACACCACTTCAGCAGCATATTAAATTCAACAATCGACTGGAATGCTTCTTTTGCAACTACAAACCAGGTCGAACCAGATAGAAGACTGGTAACATATATCAGCACACCTAATTCTCAGGGAGGTACTTCATACACAATAAGTGGATCTAACTTTGACAATCCGTCACGATATTATAGAGAACTTAAAGACAATACAAACACTTATAGCCTTAATCTATCATTACCATTTATCCAATGGGATGGATTTAACAGCAAGTTTAAAGTAGGCGGAATGTATCAAAAATTAGATCGTGAGTTCCAGGAACGAATCTTTACCTACAATGCTAAAGACTTAATATTCAACGAAGTTCAAGGTGATGTGAACCACCAGTTTCTTAACGAAAATAATGGTCAGATTGATACACTCAGCAATGGACGCCCGGTATTTGGAAACACTGTTTTTGACAGATCATTTGAAAGAAATAATTATGATGGCGATCAGAAAATTTATGCTGCGTATGGAATGCTAGACTTACCAGTCTTAAGAGATTTACGTTTTGTAGGAGGTGTCAGATTTGAAACGACTGATATGCTGGTGGTATCCAAAGATCCAGCTATTGAAGATAGTAAAATTGATAAGCAGGATTTTCTTCCTTCGATAAGTTTTATCTATCAACTTTCAGATGATATGAACTTAAGAATTGCCGGAACCCAAACGCTTGCAAGACCGACTTTCAGAGAAATCGCACCTTATTCTTCAAAACAATTCGTAAATGGTGAAGAGTTAGTTGGAAACATCAACCTTGATAGGACTCTTATTCAAAATTATGATTTACGATGGGAATGGTTTTTAAGACCCGGTGAAATATTAGCGGTAAGTGTATTTTACAAAAATTTAATAAATCCTATTGAAAGATCATTTGCTGAAGGTTCATCTGCTTCTAACAAAATTATTACTTTCACAAATGTAGACAATGCTAAAATTATTGGAGCCGAGTTTGAAACAAGATTAGGACTAGATTATTTAATAAATGAGCTTAGCAACTTCAGTATCGGTTTTAACCTTTCTCTCGTTAGTTCGACAATAGATATTCCACAAGCAGAATTAAATAACCGTCTGAAGATCGATCCTTCATCTGAAACAACCCGACAGTTGCAGGGTCAATCACCATACATGATAAATGTTGACTTGACATATAATAATCTGGATTGGGGAACCGTTGTTGGTTTATACTTTAACACATTCGGCGAAAGGCTATCAACTGTTTCGGCAAATTTAACTCCCGATGTATTTGAACAACCTGCAAATCTGCTGAACTTCACCTCATCACAAAGAATATTTGAAGTTTTTTACGTCAACTTCGCTGTTAAGAATTTATTGGACTCAGAGTTTAAGGAAATTTATAAGTATAAAGGAAATGATTTTATATATCAATCTTTTAATATCGGACGACAGGTATCATTGGGTTTAACTTACAGGATTTAATGCTTGAAAAACAAAATAACCGTATCTATCAACATAAAGGAGGGAATATTTCCCATGAAAAAACTCTTTCTACTGTTTGCATTATTTATGTTTGTGAATATTGCAAATGCTCAGATTGTGATAACTAATGATATTACATCCAATACAACCTGGACTTCAAATAACGTCTATGTTTTGGACGGACTTATTTTTGTGGATTCCACATACACACTTACTATTGAAGCAGGAACGGTGATCAAAGCCAAAGAACAAGCGAATATTACCACAGGTGACGGTGCGAGTGCTTTGATTATCAGAAGAGGTGCTAAACTGATAGCGGATGGAAATGCACAAAATCCAATAATATTTACAAGTGAATTTGACGATATAGCCGATCCTGATGATTTATTACCCTCGGATAATGAATTATGGGGATAATAATACTCAGATTGAAGGTATACCTTTAACTGAAAATGCCAGATATGGCGGCGATAACGATGATGACGATTCAGGTATTTTGAGATATGTTTCTATTCGTCATGGAGGATTTTCAATAAGCGGTATTCCAGGTGATGAAATAAATGGACTTACGATGGGCGCAGTGGGCAGGAACACTGTGATTGAACATATTGAAGTTTATGCAAACAAAGATGATGGTTATGAATGGTTTGGAGGAACTGTTAATTGTAAATGGCTTGTTGCTGCAATGTGTGGCGATGAAGCCTTTGACTGGGATCAGGGTTACCGAGGAAAAGGTCAGTTCTGGTTCGGTATTCAGCCCGATTTTGAAGCAGGAAAAGGCATGGAAATGGACGGCGGTGATGACTGTGAAACCTGCACACCTTACGCGGAACCAACTATCGTCAATTTAACACTAATTGGAGCCGGTGTTGGAAATACACCAGGCGGAGACCAAAATGAGTTAGCTTTACATTTTAGAGATAATTCCGGAGGTCATTTTTACAGCAGTGTTGTTACTGATTTTGTAGCTGATGGGATAGTTATAGAAGATCTGGCTTCAGGTGAAGATAGCAGAGCCAGACTGGATGCGGGAGAATTGACAATCGAACATGTCTACTGGTGGAATTTCGGCGTCACTAACGAATTAGACAGCATAGCAAAACAGGATTTTGTTGCAACTTATCTTGCTGGAACCGGTAATAATTTTATTGTTGATCCGCAGCTTGGAAATATCAGCAGAGATCAATCAGGTACTTTAGATCCTCGCCCTTTGCCAACGAGTCCTCTTGTTTCAGGTGCAATGATTCCAAACGACCCGTTCTTCACACAGGTCGATTATTACGGTGCTTTTGCACCTGGTGTTGGTTTGTGGACAGAGGGATGGACCGCGCTTTCCCAGGACGGCATAACCAGTGTAAAGGAAGAGACTTATTCAAATATTACTCCGCAATCATTTAATTTAAGCCAGAATTATCCAAATCCTTTTAACCCAACGACAAGAATCAAATATGATGTTAAGGAAGCAGGTGATGTAACCTTAGTCGTTCATAATATTCTCGGACAGAAAGTTGCGGAACTCGTAAATGAATTTAAAGCAGCTGGTTCATACACTATGTCATTTAATGCTGAAAGTTTACCGAGTGGTCTTTATATCTATACTCTCGAAGCAGGAGGGACAAAAATATCCAAAAAGATGACCCTGCTTAAGTAATTTAACTTTTTTCTCTCTCTCGCTCTCTCCTTCGACTAAAAGGCGCTGTAATCTGCAGCGCCTTTATTATTTTTGTACCTGTAAATACAATGAATCATTTAATACAAATGAAAATTTCAAGATTTTATTTTCTCTCGATAATTCTGGTATTGTTTTTAACTCAATTTTTATATCCGCAAAATCATATTGATA
>WOR8_10008525_pt1 | contig 11113 bp, 12 predicted proteins | sample DeeMarSeWOR38_10_FD_19890 | JGI IMG/M metagenome (IMG submission 19890)
CGAAATCCTGCTGTTTCGCTCACTCGTCGCACTCCTCGATCCAGGCCATCTGGATCGCTTCCAGGATTTTCTCACCCGAGTGCTCGGGATCATCATCGAATGCGTACAGCTCCAGCACCCACTCGCGCAGCTCGGTGAAGCGGACCTGTCGCGGATCGACATCCGGATGCTTATCAGCCAGCTCGATCGCGATGTCCAGCGAATCGGTCCATTTCAGTCCCATGGCAATGCTCCTCAGTGATGCTCGCTTACCATATTTATTGTGTACTTGGGAATTTCGACTACCAGGTCTGCGCCCGCCACGCGCGCCTGGCAGCTGAGGCGGGAATCCGGTTCCAGCCCCCACGCCTTGTCCAGCATGTCGTCCTCGTCCTCGTCCGATGGCTCCAGCGAATCGAGCCCCTCGCGCACATAAACGTGGCAGGTCGTGCAGGCACAGGATTTCTCACAGGCGTGCTCGATCTCGATTCCGTTCGCCAGCGCGGCATCGCATATGGTGGTACCCGGTTCGACGTCGATCACGGCACCCTCGGGGCAGATCTCTTCGTGTGGCAGAAAAATAACCTGCGGCATGACAAACCCCGCTATTTGAAATCGTCGACGGCGTGGCCGGCCATGGCTTTCTGGATGTTCGCATTCATGCGGCGGTCGACGTAGGCGGTGCTGACCGCTTCCAGCCTTTCCATCGCCTGCCGGATGGCGCGGCTCCCGGATCGCGGCGAGCTCGTCACGGCTGAGAAATTTCTCGCCGTCCTCGTGCAGTGCCGCCCCCAGCGCTTCGAGCACCCGGTCGGCCTCTACCTGCTGTTCGCGCAGGCGCCGCGCTTCGAGATCCTCCTGGGCATGCTCCATGGAGTCGCGCAACATGGCTTCGATTTCACCGTCGCTGAGACCGTAGGAGGGCTTAACCTCGATATGCGCCTGGGCACCGCTGGTGGTCTCCTCCGCTGTGACACTCAGCAGCCCGTCGGCATCCACATGATAGGTTACCCTGATACGCGCCGCGCCCGCCGTCATGGGCGGTATGTCACGCAACTCGAAGCGCGCCAGCGAGCGACAGTCGTCGACCAGTTCGCGTTCGCCCTGCACAACGTGCAGCGCCATGGCGGTCTGCCCGTCCTTGAAGGTGGTGAACTCCTGGGCGCGCGCCACTGGAATGGTGGTATTGCGCGGCACAATCTTCTCGGTCAGACCACCCATGGTCTCGATACCGAGCGACAACGGAATCACGTCCAGCAGCAGCATTTCGTCGTCGGGCTTGTTGCCGACCAGAATGTCCGCCTGCACCGCCGCACCGATGGCCACCACTTTGTCCGGATCGATGTCCACCAGCGGCTGGCGGCCGAAAAAACCACCCACCAGTTCGCGCACCCTGGGCACCCGTGTCGATCCCCCTACCATCACGACTTCCCGAATATCCTCCGCGCTGACCCCGGAATCGCGCAGCGCGCGCCGGCACGGCGCCAGCGTCTTGCGCACCAGCGGCTCGATTAGCGCGTTCATCTGACTACGGGTCAGCTGTCCCTGCCAGTGGCTGCCATCGTCGAGTTCCAGCACGAGTTGGGTCTGCTCGGCATCGGTAAGCGCTTCCTTGGCGGCGCAGGCGACCTGCATCAGGCGGCGTTGCTGCGCCTGGCCAAGGTCCTCGGTGAGACCCGCCCGCTGCATCATCCAGGTAGCAATGACGCGGTCCATGTCATCGCCCCCCAGCGCGGTATCACCCGCGGTCGCGAGCACCTCGAACACGCCCTGGTGCAGGCGCAGGATGGACACATCGAAGGTACCACCGCCCAGGTCGTAGACCGTAATAACCTCGTCTGCACCGCGGTCCAGCCCGTAGGCCAGCGCGGCAGCCGTGGGCTCATTGAGCAGGCGCAGCACCTTGAGACCGGCCAGCGTGCCCGCGTCCTTGAGACCGGCCAGCGTGCCCGCGTCCTTGGTGGCCTGGCGTTGTGCGTCGTCGAAATAAGCGGGCACCGTGATGACCACGCCGCTCAGCTCGCCGCCGAGGCTCTGCTCCGCACGGCTTTTCAGCGCCCGCAGAATATCGGCGGAAACCTGCACCGGGCTGCGATCGCCCGCCACGGTGCGAATCAGCGGCATCCCCGACTCGCCCGCCACGAAATGGTAGGGCAGCGCGGCTCCCAGGCGTTTGACGTCGGCGACGCCGCGCCCCATGAAACGCTTCACGGAACTGACTGTATTGAGTGGATCGCTGGCAGCTGCGGCCTTTGCCGAGGCACCAACCTCAGGGGTACCGTCGGCCCGGTAGCGTACCACCGAGGGCAGCAGGTGCCGGCCCTCCTCATCGGGAAGCGTATCGGCCGTGCCGCTGCGCACGGTGGCCACCAGTGAGTTCGTGGTCCCCAGATCGATGCCTGCTGCAAGGCGGTGCTGATGCGGCACCGTGGCCTGGCCCGGCTCGGAAATTTGCAGTAATGCCATGGTTAACCCTACGCTGGCGGTTTAACAAGTGCGCGGAACGACAGCAGCGGTCCGGACCGGGTGTCGTCGCGGGGCGCCAGTCGCACGGGCTCGACAACCTGCGGCGTACCTGGCAGTAATCCTCGTCCCAGCCGCTGCTCGGCCTGTTTGCCCATTATACCCCGGCGCGCCTGGTCACCGGCCGGCTGGTCTTTTGCTGCTCACAGGAGCTCGTCTTCGAGATCGGCTTCCAGCTGCTGGAGTTCGTCGCGCAGGCGGGCGAAAAATTGCATCTTCTGCACCAGCGCGGCCGCCTCTGCAGCATCCCCCGCGTCGGCATCGAGAACCTCACCCAGGCGCGCCTCGAGTTCCCGGAACCGGGCCTCGATATCGCCCCCCAGGCGATCCAGGGCGCTGCGCGGATCGTCCTGCTGCCGCACATCTGCCAGGCTTTCGCGCAACTCCATTTGCTGCATCAGGAAGCCCGCATCCTGGTGCGCGCCCTGCCGGTCATCAAGGTGAATTCCGCGCAGTTCCAGCAGATAGCGCCCGCGTTTTAGCGGATTCCTGAGCACCTGATAGGCCTCGTTGATCCGCGCAGCCTGCTGCATGGATACACGCCGCTCCTGATCACTGCCGCTGACGAAGCGATCCGGGTGCACGGAACGCTGCAGATCGCGATAACGCGTATCCAGGCTGCCGCGATCCAGTCCGTAGCGCTGGGGCAGGGAAAAAATGTCAAAGTAGTTTTGCGTCAGAACGGACGACATCACAGCAAACGGCCGGGCCTGGCGCGCTACACGTTGAAGCTTTCGCCGCAACCGCACTCATCCTTGACATTGGGATTGTTGAACTTGAAACCTTCGTTCAGACCCTCTTTGGCGAAATCCAGCTCGGTACCGTCGATGTAGACCAGACTCTTGGGATCGACGATCACCTTGACGCCGTGGTCTTCGAATACCACATCGCTGTCGCCGATCTCATCGGCGAATTCCAGGACGTAGGCCATGCCGGAACAGCCCGAAGTTCTCACCCCCAGGCGCAGGCCGACGCCTTTGCCGCGCTGATCCAGAAACTGTTTTACGCGGCCCGCCGCCGCATCCGTCAAGGTAATTGCCATAAAATACCCCGGCCTAGTGCGCCGCCCACTGTACTGAATTGAGGTCTATGCCATCCTGGTACATTTCCCACAGTGGCGATAGATCTCGCAGTTTACCGATCTTGCGCTTGACCAGTGCAATCGCATAGTCAATTTCCTGTTCGGTGGTGAAACGCCCGATGGTAAACCGTATCGAGCTGTGTGCCAGCTCGTCGCTGCGCCCCAGGGCGCGCAGCACGTAGGAAGGCTCCAGGCTCGCGCTGGTGCAGGCAGATCCGGAGGAAACGGCCAGATCCTTCAACGCCATGATCAGGCTTTCGCCTTCGACAAAATTGAAGCTGACATTGAGGTTGCCCGCGGTGCGATGGTCCAGGTCACCGTTAACATAGACTTCTTCTATGTCTTTGAGGCCTTCGTAGAGGCGGTTGCGCAGCGCCAGGATGCGCTCGTTCTCGGCCGTCATCTCCTGTTTCGCGATACGGAATGCCTCACCCATGCCGACAATCTGGTGGACTGGCAGCGTCCCCGAGCGCATACCGCGCTCGTGCCCGCCACCGTGCATCTGGGCCTCGAGTCGCACCCGGGGTTTGCGGCGCACGTACAGCGCCCCGATACCTTTGGGCCCGTAGATCTTGTGAGCTGAAAAAGACATCAGGTCCACTTTCAATTGCTGCACATCGATTGGCACTTTGCCGGCACTCTGTGCCGCGTCGACGTGGAAGATGATTTTGCGCTCCCGGCAGATCTCGCCGAGTGCCGCGATATCCTGAATCACACCGATTTCGTTGTTGACGTGCATCACGCTGGCGACAACGGTGTCTTCGCGTAACGCCTGTCTGAACTTATCCAGATCCAGAAGTCCATCCGGTTGCGGATCCAGGTAGGTGACTTCGAAACCTTCGCGCTCGAGCTGACGACAGGAATCCAGCACCGCCTTGTGTTCGGTCTTAAGCGTGACGATGTGCTTTCCCTTCTGCTTATAGAAATGTGCTGCCCCCTTGATGGCAAGGTTGTCCGACTCGGTGGCACCGCTGGTCCAGACAATCTCCCTCGGATCGGCATTCACCAGCGCGGCAACATTGCCGCGCGCTTCCTCGACCGCCGCCTCCGCATTCCAGCCAAACGCGTGTGAACGCGATGCCGGGTTTCCGAATTGCCCGTCCGGCGTCAGGTAGCTACACATCTTTTCGGCAACACGCGGATCGACCGGCGTGGTTGCTGAATAGTCGAGGTAGATCGGGGTTTTTACACTCATGTTCACTAAATCCGGTCAACGTTAAACACTGATGGGTTATCCCCCCGCCGTTCGGCAGCCCGGCCTCCATCCTGCCCATGGTCCCCTGCCGGCAACCGGGCAGCCAAATCGTCCCTGCATGCTGTTCGCGGCGCGCAGGAGGTCTGCATTCGTGCCGACCGGTGGAGCGAGCACCGCCGGTAACGGAGGCAGGAAACAGCGCGGGTTAAACCGTGTCAGCAGTACGCCGAACCGGCTCCACATTCACGGCAACTCCGTTGCGGGCTGAATTCTGGCGAGCGGCCTCGCGCTCGGCCCCCTGGTCAACCAGCTTGCCCAGCGTGATGCCGCTCAAGAACCCGTAGATCTGCTCGCTGAGCTCCGTCCACAAGTCGTGGGTGAGACAGCGTTTACCGCCCTGACAGTCCCCGCGCCCGCCGCAACGGGTCGCATCAACGCTCTCGTCAACGGCTGTCACCACGTCGGCAACGGCGATATCGTGGGCCGCACGGCTCAGCGTATAGCCACCGCCCGGTCCCCGGGTACTGGCGACCAGGCCCTGCTTACGCAGCCGCGTGAACAATTGCTCGAGATAGGACAGGGAAATACCCTGGCGCTCCGATATTCCCGCCAGCGTCACCGGACCCTGTTCAGCGTGCAACGCAAGGTCCAACATCGCGGTAACCGCGTAACGGCCTTTGCTGGTCAATTTCATGCCGACCCGCCCTGATTCAACTGTAAAAAAACAGTGCTAAAGTGCCATAACTGACTAAAACAGTCAAGAATTGCGGAGCGCGGCGTAAAGACTTCGACCCGTCGTTCATGTCCAACAGTCTGATGCAAATCGAGTAATGCGAAAGGGCACATAGCCACACTGTTTCCACAGTAATTTACTCAGGCCCTTTGGAAGCGGGGCCGTCAGGCGCTGCAATTCCCTCGGCCTCGCCCCGCGAACTCTCAGCACCGGCCTGCTGCGGTTGCTGGGCATCCTCACCGGGGTCGGCAGTTGCCGGGCTATCCAGTTCGCAGGATTCCAGCTCCGGCAACTGCAGATCGGCGACTTCCGCGCCCAGGCTCTGGAGTCCGCGAGACATCTCTTCGAGCCGCTGGTCCATGACGTGGATATGGTCGAGCATGCTGTTGATGGCGTTGGCCACCGGATCGGGCATGTCCTGGGTGCTCCCGTAGGCGTCGAAGCCCATCTTCTTGGCGATCGCTTCGCGACGCTTGTGCTGCTCGTCCTTGCCGCCACCGACCACCCGACCCGGGACGCCCACCACCGTCGCTCCAGCGGGCACGTCTTTCAGGACCACTGCGTTGGATCCGATGCGCACGTCGTCTCCGATCAGAATCGGTCCCAGCACCTTGGCACCGGCGCCGATCACCACATCATTTCCAAGGGTCGGATGCCGTTTGCCTTTTTCCCAGCTGGTGCCACCCAGCGTAACCCCGTGGTAGAGGGTGCAGTCATCACCGATTTCGGCGGTTTCACCGATAACCACGCCCATACCGTGATCGATAAAGAAGCGACGCCCAATGGTGGCGCCGGGGTGAATTTCAATACCGGTAAACCAGCGCGCCACATTGGACAGGACCCGCGCCAGCCACATGAGTCCATTACGCCACAGCACGTGACTGACGCGGTGCACCAGCACAGCATGAAAGCCCGGATAGGTGGAAATCACCTCGAAACGGGTGCGCGCCGCCGGGTCACGGTCAAAGACGCAGTCCAGATCTTCCCGTATTCGCTCCCACATAGCTCACCCGAATGTCCCGATTCATCATCAAATCAGTAACCAAAAGCGGTCCATTATAGGCCGCGCGACCTGGCCCGCAAATCAGCGCGCCAACTTGGCCGCTGCGGTGAGGATTCCGCGCAGGATATTGATCTCGTTCTGGTCCGGCCTGGCGCGACCAAACAAGCGCCGCAGACGCCGCATGAGCTGCCTGGGGTTTTGGGGATCAAGAAACTCGATCTCTATGAGCGTCCGTTCCAACTGGGCGTAGAACTGCTCGAGCTGGCCGGCACTGGCGTAGACGCGTTCCGCCTGTCGCACGAGCGCGGCCGATCCCGCGGCCAAACGCAGTTCGTAGGCAATCACCTGGACTGCAGCGGCAAGATTCAGCGACGGATAATCGGGATTGCTCGGAATCTGCACCAGGTAGTGACAACGATCCAACTCCTGATTGGTGAGACCGGTGCGTTCGCGACCGAATACAATCGCCACCGCCCCGCTGTCGGTCTGCGCCATGGTTAGCTCGGCGCAGGCACGTGGGTCCAGCATCGGCACGGGTAGCGTGCGGCAACGCGCACTGGCACCGATCACCAGCGTGGCATCGGCAATCGCTTCATCCAGGCTTGCATAACAGCTGGCGCGCGCTAGCAGGTCATCGGCGCCGGAGGCGCGTGCCGTCGCCTCGGCGCTCGGATAGTGCTGCGGGCTGACCAGACACAACTGGTCCAGCCCCATGTTCTTCATGGCGCGCGCAGCCGCCCCGATATTGCCAGGGTGGCTGGTGTTAACCAGCACGATCCGCGGTTGTTTCATGCCGCTTCCCATTATTCTCTCGCAGCCCGCCAGCCTTACCCGCGCGGCTAGACGCGCTGCAGAGAAAACGGCAGGGCCGCACTGATCTGCCGCAAATCAGCAGCCAGCATCACCAGCCGGTCGAAACCCAGCGCCACGCCGGAACTGTCGGGCAAGCCGTGCGCCAGAGCGGCCAGCAGATACTCATCGAGCGGGATTGCCGGCAGACCCGACCGCTCGCGCAGGCGGTTGTCAGCTTCGCAACGCGAGCGTTGCTCGGCGGCATCTCCCAGCTCGTGAAAACCGTTGGCGAGTTCGATGCCGTCAAAGTAGAGTTCGAAGCGCTCCGCGACCGGCACCGGATCTTCGCGCAGCCGGGCCAGCGCCGCCTGGGCGGGGGGAAAGTCAAACACAAACAGTGCCGGGTCGCTGATGCGCGGCTCGATCCAGTGTGTCACCACGAGGTCGAGCCACGGGCTGGGCCGCGTTTCATCCATTCCCACCGGGACCGCCCCGACATTGCGTTCCACGAAATCGCGCAATGCGGGGACGTCGCTTGACCAGGGATCGAGGCCGGTATGATCCTGAAACCAGTCTCGATAAGCAACGCGCCGCGCCGGCTGGTAATCCCGGATACCTTGCAAAGTGAAGGCTAGCAAAGCATCGATCTCGTCCATCAGTGCGTGGTGGCCCAAGCCCGGCCGGTACCATTCCAGCATCATGAATTCCGGATTGTGCCGGCCACCGTACTCGCCGTTACGAAACACGTGGCCCACTTGATAAATAGGCCCACTGCCGGCTGCCAGCAACCGCTTCATGAAGAACTCGGGAGAGGTCTGCAGATACAGCTGCAACCCGCCGGGCGCGCCCGGGCCGAGATACTGGGTTCGGAAGGAGTCGAGCGCTGGATCAGTCGCCGCAAAGCGCGACAACAGGGGCGTATCGACTTCCAGCACGTCTTGCTGCGCAAAAAAAGCGCGAATCCTCCCGAGAAGCCTCGCGCGCAACCGCATAATCCCGAGGCTGGCGTCCGGCCGCCAGCTGCCGGCAGCAGAAGCGCCGCTGTCAGGCACGACCGACGTATTCGCCGGTTCGGGTATCGACCTTGATCACTTCACCGGTATTGACGAACAGTGGCACACGCACCACCGCGCCGGTCTCCAGCGTCGCCGGCTTGCCGCCGCCCCCTGAGGTATCACCGCGCACACCGGGATCGGTTTCCGCAATCGCCAGGTTAACGAAATTCGGTGGTGTAACGCTGATCGGCACGCCGTTCCACAGCGTCACCAGACAGACGTCCTGCTCCTTGAGCCATTTCACTGCATCGGCGACTGCCGACTCGCCGGCGGCAAGCTGTTCGTAGGTGTCGGGGTGCATGAAATGCCAGAATTCGCCGTCGCTGTAGAGATACTGCATATCGGTTTCCACCACATCCGCGGCTTCCACGGACTCGCCGGACTTGAAGGTGCGCTCGATCACCCGGCCGGTCTTGAGGTTGCGGATCTTGACGCGATTGAACGCCTGCCCCTTGCCGGGTTTCACAAACTCGTTTTCAATGATGGAACAAGGGTCGCCGTCGAGCATGATTTTCAGCCCGCCCTTGAATTCGTTGGTACTGTAGGTAGCCATTGAGCACCTTGATCTTGTAATTGCTGCAAAAATAGGAAGGCTATGATACCCCGAAGCCTTGGTTCGCGACAGCTGGCGCGCTGGCAAACCCTGCTGGGGCAGGCCATCACCGATCCCGGGCAGCTGTTACGCGAGCTGGAGCTGCCACTGCAGCTGCTGCCGGCGGCGCGCCAGGCATCGGCCGGCTTCAGGCTGCAGGTTCCGCACGGTTTCGTGCGCCGCATGCGGCGTGGCGATCCCGATGACCCGCTGCTAAGACAGGTGCTCCCCATCGGTGAAGAACTGGAACACAACAGCGGCTACAGTCTGGACCCGCTGCATGAGCAGCAATCAATGCCCGCACCCGGCGTGCTGCACAAATACCACGGGCGGGTGCTGCTGACTCTCACCGGTGCCTGTGCAGTGCATTGCCGCTACTGCTTTCGGCGTCATTACCCCTACAGCGACGCCAACGCGGGGCGCGCCAACGCGCAGACCGCTATCGACTACCTGCAACAGCATCCAGAGGTCGAGGAAATCATTCTCAGCGGCGGAGATCCCCTGAGCCTCTCCGACCATCGCCTGAGAAGCCTGGTGGCACGCCTGACATCGATTCCGCATTTGAGGCGTTTGCGCATCCACAGCCGGCTACCGGTGGTACTGCCGGAGCGTGTAGACCAGCGGCTGCTGGACTGGATATCGACGCCGCGCTTCAGCGTTGTGCTGGTCATTCACTGTAACCACGCCAATGAAATCGATGCCCCGGTTCGTAAGGCCATGGACAAGCTGCGCGCCGCGGGGGTAACCCTGCTCAATCAGAGTGTGCTGCTGCGGGGCGTGAACGACCGGCTCGAGGCCCTGCTGGAGTTAAGTGAGCGGCTGTTTGAGGCCGGCGTGCTGCCCTATTACCTGCACCAGCTCGATCCGGTTCAGGGCGCATCGCACTTCGCAGTCTCGCAACAAACCGGCCAACAGCTTGTCCACGCCATGCGCGTACGCCTGCCCGGCTACCTGGTGCCACGCCTGGTCCGGGAACACCCCGGACAGCCTTACAAGACACCACTTTAATTTACTAAAACATCAGCTTATTTCCTAACGCCAGCCTCCGCAGAGAGCCGCTACCGGGGTTTGCGAAGCGTCTCTCAGGTACCGCTCAGCGGCCGGTAATGTGCCGCCAGCGTTTCAGTTTTTGCGCCCAGGGACGATAGCAGCTGCGGAACACAGGTATGACCGGAGCACGGCCGGACCCAAGCCTGTCGATGCGATAATCCAGCGGACGAACACAACATGCAACTTTCCGTACCCAACCGAACAGCCCCAAAAAACGGATCTTTCAACAGCAAAGCGGCCGGCGTAAAGCAATGGATCAACCGTTTACCGATGGCTAACATCGGCGCCACTACCCGACTGCTGTTTGAGGCCCTGATCGACCTGAATCAGCAGGATATTCCAGCCCAGCAGCGCTTCAAGGCACTGGAGATGCTGCGCAAACCGGTACAGTTTGTCACCGGCCACATGCAGAAGCATTTCGTCGGTCAGCCGCTGCCGCTCGCTGCCAGAAATCTCAAAGTCGCCCGTCTGAGCAGGGAAGTCACGCACAGCCTGGCCACGGGATACAAGGTGCTGGTCATGGAGCAGCTTGCCGGCATCGGGCGCAGCGACAGGAAACTTCTCGTTACCGCCATACACAGGGCCACCAAGCTGTTGGGTGCGGTACTCCTGAAGGCATACCAGGTATACGAGTCTTACCCCGATTCGGTGTGGCTGGAAATCCACTCCCTGTATCGCTACGCCGAAGCCAACGACCTCCACAACACGCCAGTGGCGGACGACTATGTCCGCAGCAGAAAAGGCTCGACCATCGCGGATGCCTACAAACAATTGCTGCTGCTGGCGCTGGCCTGCCCCTACCGCCTGCGTCAGGCCGAAATCGAGCAAATCTACCAGGCATTGGAGCTATGGGCCCCTTTAGCCGAGCTGCAGCGATCAGCCGCCCAGCTACCTGGTCCTCAGGGAAGCGGGTGCCAATCGCAGCACCTGTAGAGCCCTGAACACGGTGCGGCTTGCAGACCAGGTACGTCAGGCGCTGGCCGCTGCGCGGAACCCGAACTCACGAGCACCGGTCAAGATCGGCGCACGGACTCTGCGGCACCTGATGCTGACCTGGGGTGTTATGCCGAAGCGGCGCTCTACCCGGGCAAAAAACTCTGCCGATGTCGT
>WOR8_10008721_pt1 | contig 11112 bp, 13 predicted proteins | sample DeeMarSeWOR38_10_FD_19890 | JGI IMG/M metagenome (IMG submission 19890)
TTTTTCCATGCATCAAATAAAAGCTCGATTGCACTGTCAATATCATCTCTTGAGATATTATCACAAATTTCCTTTATCTCTTTAAAATATTGTTCGATTTCTTTTTCATTTTCCATAAACATCAACTTCAAATGTTTTTCATATTAAGAATTATTTTAGATCCTTCAGTATCAAAATCAAATCTCATTTTTTTAAGATTCTTTGTCGCCATTTTTTTAATAAATGAAGTTTTTTCAGTATTACTTCCATTATGATAAAACATGAAGAATCCGCCACCTCCTGCACCCATTATTTTTCCTCCAAGAGCTCCGTTTTCTTTTGCAAGATTGTAACACTCATCAATATATGGATTTGAAATACTTTTAGAAAGCTTTTTTTTGATATTCCAGTGTTCATCAAGATATTCTCCAAGCTTATCAATATCCCCTTGTTCAAGTGCTTTTTTTGTTTCAAGACCAATTCTTTTGATTTCGTGAAGTGTATCAATTGTGTCTACTTCATCTTTTTTTGATTTTTCATCTTGCTCTCTTAGAATTTGTGATGCAGACCTTGATATTCCAGTGTAGAACAGTAAGATATTGTTTTGAAGTTCATCTTGTGCTTCATCACTCATCTTTAACGACTCTACTGAAACTTTTCCATCCTTTGAAAATTGAAAGTAGGTTATTCCGCCAAAAGCAGCAATATATTGATCTTGTTTGCCAATTGGCTCTTTTAAAATATCAATTTCGATTTTACATGCTTCTTCGGCTAGTTGTTTTTGTGATACAAATTCTTTTTTATATGTGTGAAGTGCATTTAGAAGTGCAATTGTAAAACTACCTGAGGTTCCAAGGCCTGAGCTACTTGGCATGTCGGATAAAGAGGTGAGCTCTATTCCTTTCTTTATATTTAGTAATCTTAATCCTTCTCGGAATATATTATGTCTGATTTTATCAACATTTTTAATTTGCTCAGTTCTAGAATAATTAAGCTTTATATCATCATCAAATCTGGAATGAGCTGTAACTAGGGTATATTTGTCAATTGCTGCAGCAATTAGTGCACCCCCATGCTTAGAATAATATGAAGGAAGGTCTGTTCCTCCACCACCAAGAGTTATTCTTACAGGTGATCTAGAAATTATCATAATCTTCCTCTTTTATTGAGAATCAAGTATTTCTCTTATAGCTTTTCTTACAGCTTCATCAGAACTATATTTTGCCTTCCAACCTAACTTGTTAATTTTAGATGCATCAAGCTGGAATCGAGGAACATCCCCAGGCCAGCCTCTCTTTCCTCCAGTATATTTAAATTCAACATCAGTAAGCCCCATCTCTTCTACAACCATCTCTGCGATTCTTGTAACTGTTGTATTACTATCCACTCCAAGATTAAACAGATTAACCTGCTCTTTTGAATGTTCAAATCCATGAATTATCCCATCACAAACTTCGATTGCATGAAGATAGGGTTTTTGTTGCTTACCATCACCAAGTATCTCAAGCTCCTTTGGATTTTTGTTAAGTTTTTCGATAAAATCCACAATTACTCCATGAGTTCCACGGATTCCAACAACATTTGCGAATCTATAAATCCAGGCCTGAAAACCAAAGGTTCCACAAAAAGCACTTATGAGCCCCTCAGCTGCAAGTTTACCTGCTCCATAAAGTGATATGGGAAGAGTCGGACCATATGTTTCAGGAAGTGCAATTGGTGGTGTTTCTGCATAAACCACACTGCTGGATGAAAATACGATTTTTTTGATATCGTTTAATCTCATTGATTCAAGAAGATTATATGTTGCAACAGCTCCTTGATCTAGATCAAGTCTTGTTTGTTTTTCACCAAGTCTAACAAACGGATTTGCCGCAATATGAAAGATTGTGTCATGACCTTTAATTACTTTTTTAATGCTATCTATATCAAGTAAGTCAGCTTCGACAAACCTAAAATTGTTGTTTTTAATATGAGGTTTAAAAAACTGTTTATTTCCAGAGCTAAGATTGTCAAAAACGGTTACGAAATCTCCTCTATTCATAAGTTTGTCAACAAGATGACTCCCAATAAACCCCGCACCGCCAGTTACAAAAGCTTTCATAATACCCTTCCTATTTGAGTCGGCTTATATTAGTTTAATTTAAGTATTTTTTCCCTTTTGTTTCCAAAAGACTTTATAGTTATTTTTAATTACTTTTTATGCTGTATGTCTCAGATTCATAGAGAGGGATTAATGTTCAAATGGACATCTAAAGACCATGAAATTGTAATTGGTTTTAGAGGTGTAAAACACGGAAAATGTAGTGAATGTGGAAGAAGAATTCCGATAGGGAATACTATTTGTAATAATTGTTTTGAAAAAGAGAAAAAAATAAGTAAAAAATAAAATTTTTTGCTTTTTATTTTAAACTTATTAACCTAACTAAAGATAGTCAAATATTAACCTTTCTTAATATTTATTGCTTTTGGACCTTTGTCAGTTTCTTCAACTTCATACTCAATTGCATCTCCCTCTTTGAGGAAAATACCTTGGGGAACTGAGCTTCTATGAATGAAGATATCTTTTCCATCTTCGCCTTCAACGAAGCCATACCCTTTACGTGGGTTATACCATTTTACTTTTCCATTCATTTTATTTACCTCCTTAACTTTGGAGTCTTATTTTTTAAAGCTATGTTTTATATATATTTCTATTACCTTTAAATAAGAGAAAAGAATAACGTTGGCAATGCTAACTCAAGAATTACTCTTACAAATATTCTGGTTATTTGTTTTAGCAGTTTATGCCTTTTTTGTGATTTTTTTAACAAAAAAACTTTATCACTACATGGTTGAAAAAAATTTTAAAGAAAACGTTGCCCTCTATTATAATAGAAAAATAATCCATATTTTTGCTGGTGGAGTTGTAGTTCTTACAGTCCCATTTTTATTTAATAATCCCTGGTTTCCCTTGTTTTCTGGACTGATTCTAGCAATATTTATGTATATTCTTCATAGAACCGGACATATTTTTTATTGGTTTCAAACCAAGGATAATTTAAATGATGTAAGTTTTTGTATAATGTGGGGAGTTGCTATTTTTATTTTATGGTATATTTTTAATGATCCATGGATTGCAATCATCCCTCCGGCATTCATTGCCTTTGGTGATGGAATCACAGGAATTATTAGGAATATGGCCTTTAAGGAGAGAAGAAAACATATTATCGGAAATATATACATGATGGGCGTTTGTATACCTATTGGTTATTATTTTGCTCATGCAGGAAATCCCTCTATACCGCTTTGGGGTGTAATTGCTGCAATTGTCGCATCCCTATTTGAAAGATATGAGTTTGGGATTATTGATGATAATGTACTGATAACAGGTAGTGCAACCATAATTCTTTATATTGGAGGTATAGTTGGTCCTATATTGTCGATTTAAGGTTTTTCTTAATATATTTTTATTTGTGATTTATTTTAAAAAACGCTGACGCAAAAACTATTGATATATAGTAATATAAGTATCAAATTTTATTAATTATGATAATTTATAACATTTCCTAAGTTAAATTATATTATAAAATAATTAAAGTATGAACTTAAATACTATGCTAAAGCATATCAATATCATGATAAAATATATCAATATGTTATATCATAATTCAAAATTGGTAATTTTATAGGCTAATTTAGGATAAATACTCTCATTCTATAAGATTGTAAAAGTGTTTATACATTTTTCAGCTAAAGAATCATACTCATCGTATGAGTTAATTTCTACAATATAAACGATATTAAAAACTCTACCATCTTTTTCAATTAAAATACGTTTTTCCTTAAGTGAATATTGTCCATCTTCATTTTTGTAGATAAATTCATATGAATTCATATTATTAACTAATCGATTTCCTTCTGATGTGATTACATAATTATTATCTTTTATTATTTCTCTCCATTTTTCAATTTCTTCATTTAAAATATTTGATGTAAATTCTTTAGGGGGTTCAACTCTTATATATAAAATATTTTCTGAACTTTCATCAATGAAGTCAACATCCCCAGTTTCTATTTCAATAATTTTCCATCCTAAAGGATATTTAATACTCCAACCTTGTTCTGTGTTGGTATAAGGATCTTTTTCTAGTTCATCAATATTAGCAATTAATGCAAATATAATATAGCTTGCAATCACTATAATTGTTATCCAAAAAATGACATTTAATTTTAATTTTTTTTTCATGTTGAACATTTTAACTTTGATTAATATACTCTTTATAAAGTATTCTAATAATAATTAGGGATAATAATTATATTTCCTAAAATTCAATCAATAATTCTGATATCAAAATCTTAATCTGATTTATCAACCTTAAAAATAAATTGCTATAAAGCATTTTATTTCTAGGCATTGTGACTTCTAGATATTCCCAGTCACTTTCCTCACCATATTCATCTCTGACCTTTGCCTGTATTGTATAAGTGCCTTCTTTTTCCCATACATGGCTAAATTTTGCTTCTTCACCAGATTCATATGGACCTGCCCATAACTCTACATATCCATCATCCCATTTGATATAATATTCTAGCACATCTAAATTCGGATCGGTAGCAGTGAAAGTGAATTCATGTTCAACACCTACCTTACCATTAAGAGGTCCATTGATTGATGGTTTATTAGGCGGCTCATTTAATCCTTCAAGTTCTATTTCTAAAATCTCGGCACTATCTGAAGTTACAGTAACTTCATGAGTCCAAGTATAATAATTTTCATAAGAGACCTCAAGCGTATATGTTCCAGGTGGTAAAAACAAGTGATATCTTCCATAATTTGGTTCACTGAAAAATTCTTCACCATTTGGAAAACTGGTATCTATTATATTTATTGATGCGACCAAAGGTTCCCCCGTTATTGAATCGACAATATGTCCACTTATTGATATTGGCCTATTAAATAACCAAATTGTTCCAGGCCAAACTTGTTCTGCTTCTGCAAGAGCACTACTATAACTAGGTTGAAATTCAGTATGTGTTTCCATTAGAAACGCAAAAGATCCATTAGCCCAAATCTGCCATTCATAATGTTCACCCTCAGCACTGGGAGACCCAACAGACCCACCATACCCTGCAGCAGATGAAAGACTTGTTGCTTCTGATTGAAAAAAACTTGAAAATGGATGTGAATGACAACAATATCCATTTAACACAACACGACCATATGAGTGATAATCAATTACCTTTGCAAAATGCCTATCATTTGAAAATGCTATCATTGTTTGAGTTTCAGCTTCAGATGCTGGACCTGAACCTTTATATGTTTCTGAATAAGGATCAGTACTACCCGAACATTCTGAATCCCATCCAAAGGGATAATTACGATTTAGGTCAACACCATTTGGAGGATTGCGGTTTTTACGCCACATATTATCATGATAATAACAATACTCGTAACCATCAGGATTCCAAACAGGCGAAATCCAAATTTCGTAATCATCAACTGCAGTCGTGATATCTGGATCATAGCTGTATTCTGTTGTAAGTTGTTCAATTGCATATAAAGCAATAACTGGAGTTATTATCTCTCTTGCATGATGACAACTTACCATTAAAAAATTAGGTTCATCCTCGTCTTGATCAACGTTATCAGATATTTTCATAGCATAGATATGACGATCTTCATAGGTTGGTGAAACTCCATAAGTTTCAGTTAAATCGTATACTTTACATATAGAAGGATATGAGCTTTCTACATCATACATTTCATCAATAATTTCTGCAAGGTCAGGATAACCTGGAAATAACATTCCTTGGGAATTTTCTATTCTTTCATTCTGAATTTCAATAAAAGGTCTACCATGTTCTATTATTTCAATCTCAAATCCTCTCATTAATAATAAATTCAGCTCTTTTGGAGTTACTATCAATTCTAAGGAAGTATCAGTTAATGAATCATATAAAACATCAAATCCATCGGATTTTAGGACAGTTGCAACGTTTGTAGCATCATCAACATGAAGAATAATGTGACTAGATGTTTCAACCTCATTTGGGCGAGTTATTTTGTTTAAATCGTTTAAAGCTACTACAGAGTAACTTGTTAATATAAAAATAATACTTACAGATATACTAAACCATTTTTTACTCATAATATACCTCAACAACATAATACTATATTACATATGATTATATAAAATTAACAGATGTTAATGTAAAATAAGATAATCAAAAAAGATTGAATTATTTTTAAATTTTTATCAAAATTTTTGCAAAATATTTAAAATTTGATTTAGAAAAATATAAATACTAGTTGTTATATACATCTAACATAATGTTAGAAATATATAACAAAAAGTTAGAAATAGAAAACAAAAAGGTGATAAAAAATGTTGAATGAAACAAAATCAGGACAAAAAATAGTAATTATGCTGGGAATTGGAATAACAACACTAGTGGTAGTAACTTTAGGATATTATATACTTGCAGACCCATCGATTGAATTATTTGACTTAATATCAATTCCAATAATATTGATAATAGTCTTAACCTCAAGCTATATAATTTATGATAGGGCAAAAAACATAAAAAAAGGACTACCAGCTCAAGATGAAAGATTAAAACTTGCTGGTTATAAAGCAGGATATCATGGCTTTATTGCAGCAATATGGAGCGCTGTAGGAAGCAATATGGGATCGATCATTCTAAATGACCAGGAGCTTAGAGGTGGACTAGTTACTGCTGCTGTTGTATTAGTTTCAGGGATTGTGTTTATGGCATCATATTTCTACTTCTCAAGGAAAGGGGAGTAAATGAAGAACAGAATAAAGGAATTCAGAGCCAGATATGATTTAACTCAAGAAGACCTTGCAAAAAAAGTTAAAGTAAGAAGAGAAACAATTGTATTTCTTGAAAAAGGAAAATACAACCCCTCTCTAAAAATGGCATATGAGGTTGCTAAAGCACTTAATACTACAATTGATGAACTATTCATTTTTGAATAGTAAATATTTTCCTAAATACAAGTATGCTTAATTTAACCTCATAACCTATTTTATTTATAGACAACGGATGAAATATCCAACGGGTTTTTAATTGATGATATGCTGTTTATAGTTTAGATTATTGTAATAACTTTTGTATCAATGGAAACATATTTGGATGATTTTCTAAGAATCTTAGGAAAAGTGAGCTAATAAAACCATTATTTAGTATCTCTTGAAGATCGTTTGTGGTCTTTGATTTTAGACTAACTCCTACTGTTTCATCCACATAATAAGCATCAAATGGATTGCTTGATGGTGGATATGAATATCCCTGATTCCATTCATCGTTAAAAACTGCAGCAATTACCATGGTATTTTCTTGTGTTACAGATGGAAAACCATTTATGGCACCACTCCAGGTCATAGTATCGCTCCACGATCCTGCAGCAGGAATAGATATAACTTCATTGAACGCCCAATCTAAAAATGCCATTGTATAAAGATCTCCACCAGTGTCTTTCCAGTCCATGCTTGATTCCTTTTCAACAATATAAACACGGATTGTACCATCATATGTGTTTGCTTCATTGTTTTTCACTTCGCATTCGACACTCATTGAAGTTGCACCTTGCCAAGTAGCTTTCAGGTTAATATCAACATCTCTTACAGATTGAGAACCAAGATAATTTATACTTGAAGTATAGGTTGATTTAGCACTAGGAACACTACCGGCACCTACATTAACACGACGACCGCCATCAAACCAAACAGTTGGAAAACCATAGATATTAAAATCACTTCTACACCTGTTTCTTGCGTCTGTGTTCTTATCATCTACTAATGTAACATAGTAGAAATCCAATTGACCTTCTGCATAGAGTTCTTTTAAAGCTCCATGTGCATATTTACAATAACCGCACCAAGTAGCTGTTCCATATTCTCCTAAAACAGTATGGGTAGCTCTATCACTACTTTCAATAACATTTTGTTCATTATTATTTTCTTCAATGTTTATCGCACTAGCTCCAAGTCCACTAAGGACAAAAATTACTATTACCAAAATTGGCAAAATCTTTTTCATTTACTACCTCCACTTAAAATATTTTCAATATTTTTAACGATTGTTAACTATTAAATATTTCGGTTTATAATTAAATTCTATAATATTTTATTTTATAATGTACTAAAAATAAATTATTTATCGAGAAAATAGTTCAAATTGAGAGGGGCTTATTTTTATTCTATCTGCATCCATAATGATGAATAATTGCAGTTGGATTGCAACCTGAAATATATTGAGCTTTTATAATTGGAATAGACACAAAATAAATATCAAAATGACCTATCCCACCTTCATAACTATTAGCTCTATTGAAAACAATTATCCAAACAGATTCATTATTATAAAATGCTTTTTCAGCATAGCATGGAATTCTTGTAGGTCGTTCATCCCAACTATCGTTATAAATTACCTTTATCGCCTCAAATAAAATTGTTGAATTTTCACCGAAATCAATTGCTTTTTCCGTCATATTTTGTATAATTGTATCTCTTAGTTCTATTGATAAATCACTACCTGTGTAGTTTTTAGAAAAATTACTATGGGTTTCACCATATGGGACAGATTTTGGATCTGAGGAATAATTTAAACCTGTAATAACTACTACTGGTTCACATAATAACTCAATATCTGTATTAAGATTTTTTTCATTGTTACTAACACAACCAGATAATAAAGCAGTTGTAAAAAGAATAATTACGATTATTAATTGTCTTTTCATTATATCCTATATGAGAAAGATTAATATTTAAATGATTGTAAATTGTTTGGAAAATACCAAATTAAATATTCAAACATTAATATTTTTATTCAATCAAATTACCACATTTCCAACAGTAATTCGCATCGCTACTTGACTCATTTCCGCAATTTTTACATTTCTTTAATTTGGGATTTAAGGTTCGGTCAACTGCTCTCCCGAATTCTTCTGCTTTTCTGCCTATGAAATTCCCGAATTCTTCTGCTTTTCTTTCTATTTTTTCTGCAAATTCATCTATATCTTTTTCAAAAGAACTACCTTTACCGATATAATATGCACATTTAGTACAGTAATTTGCATCATCGTCATTTTTCTTTCCACATTTATGACAGTAAGGCATTTTTAACCTCCAAATTACAACAAACAGAACTGTTTATAATATATAACTCACTCGTTCAAATAATACTTTTTAATTTAATATGAATTAATTGACAAAAATCTATAAAAAAAGAAAAAAGAAGAGATAAACTTAGTTAGGAGTATATTCTCCCCAGATATGTGGTGCAGGACCGAAAAGACTCATTATTCTACCAATGAAGTATTGCTCATTGAAGAATAAAAATCCCACAATTGGTAATTTACTTTCATTCATGTCGCTGATTTGCCCAACTAATATATAATTGCCTGAAATAAACCACATTGATCCAATTCGTTCTTCATCTAAATTGTAGATCCAAGAAAATACTCTTACGTAATTTCCACCTTTATAAACACCTACAATATATGCATGTGTATCAAATTGCCATTCTCCATCTTGTCTATAAACAAAACCAACTCCACCTATAAAGGTTCCATCATATTCAGAATCCGGTTGTGGTTTAATTGTTTCAGGTACAGTGAATTTTGTTGATTTCTCTGATAATTGTATAGCAGTCATTGCTGGCATCGAAATAAGAATTGCTAAAATTCCAATTATAAACAATGCTTTTTTCATATAAGTATGCCTCCAAAACTAAATTAAAATTATTCTATTTATATTTTTACTCAATTTTTTCCCTAATTTACTTTATTTCACGATAAAATAAGATATTGATTGAAATTATTCCAAAATCTGTTATGCCCATTTATTTAAAAAATTTTGGAAAGGAACTTATCAATAAATTTAAAATATAAAAATATAAATTTATATAAATATCAGATATATATCTCCGTTGATTAATATGATCAGAAACCTAAGAAAAACCATTTTGGTTTGTTTTTGTATAATATCTCTTTTTTTAGTAACAATACCGATATCTTCAATTTCTGTAGACAAGATACTTCCTGTAAATTCCCAAAATATCGATACAAACATTATTGATATGATTCAACAAGTCAATAAATCTGAATTAACAAAACATGTACAAAAAATCCAAGATTTTGGTCCGCATCCCACTGGTTCTGAAAAACTTGAGCTTGTTGGAGAGTATATCTACAACGAGTTAACAAATACTGGTTTACCAGTTGAATATATAAGTTGGAGTTTCAATGAATATTCTGGAAAAAACATTGTCGCAACTCATCAGGGGTCAGGTAGTGCAGAAGGTATAGTCATTGTTTGCGCTCATTATGATTCAATTGATATTTCACCTGGAGCAGATGATGATGCATCGGGTGTAGCTATTGTATTAATGCTTGCAAAAATCATGAGTAATTATTCTTTTAACTCGACAATTAAATTTATATTATTCTCCGGAGAAGAACAGGGAAAATTTGGTAGCAAGGTTTATGCAAAAAATGCAAAAGAAAATGGCGATAATATTGTCGGCGTTCTCGCATTAGATAAAGTAGGTTATGCAGTGACTGAATATGCAGGACAACGGGTCGTGCATCATTCAAATGTGAGATCAGACTGGATGGTAGATATAAGTGTTGAAATGGCTGAAAAATATTATGAGTACATTGGTCTTGAGATTCTTCGTTGGTCAGAAGATACGGGTAGTGACCATCATGCATTTGTAAAAGAAGGATTTAGTGGAACAGATTTTGTTCGTTATGCAATTAATCCATATTATCATACAAGTGAAGATATAATAGAACATATGAATATGACATATCTAACGAAAGTTTGCAACCTAACAATTGCTACTTTATCAACAATTGCTTGTTTAAATCCTATATTAAAATCAAGTGATTTAAAAATTATAATGAAAGGAACAATCCAATCTACACCAGCTCAAATTTATGTTAAAGTAAAAAACAAAGGTTATGAACTGGATACAGCAAATGTTACAATTAATATTAGTCTTAAGCATATTATTAAAAATGATTTTGTAAGAGCTGAAAAAGCACATTATACAATTCCATGCAATTGGCGTTTACCAAAAGAAATAGGTGAATATTGGGAATTTAAGATTGGTGGACGTAGATAT
>WOR8_10008693_pt1 | contig 11111 bp, 11 predicted proteins | sample DeeMarSeWOR38_10_FD_19890 | JGI IMG/M metagenome (IMG submission 19890)
GTTTTGAAGCTATAAAGTTTATGATTCCTCAGCGAAATGGCAAAATCATCAACATCTGTTCACTTTTCTCATTTCTCGGAGGGCAGTTGTCTCCGGCATATGCAACCACAAAACATGGTCTTATGGGTTTTACAAAAGCTTACTGTGATGAACTGGCACAATACAACATTCAGGTGAACGGAATCGCACCGGGTTATTTTGCGACCGCCCTGACGGCTAAAACTCGGGGTAATCCTGAAAAATGCCAGAGGGTTCTCAATCATATCCCCGCAAACCGCTGGGGAGAAACAATTGATCTTATGGGTGCGACCATATTCCTGGCGAGTAAGGCCTCGGACTATGTAAACGGTCACATACTTGTCGTTGACGGCGGTTACCTGGTCCGTTAAACAAATGGCATTTGTCCCGGACTGAGAGTTTTGGAGATGAGTGCCGACATCTTCTTCAATATTGGAAACGGTGCGCAAAAGCGCTCCCACACATATTTAAAGAACAGATGTAAGATAGCAATGGGAAAAAAATACATTATTGGTCTTGACGGTGGTACCCATAGTTCTAAGGTGGTCATTTTCGACCTGGAGGGCAACATTGTCTGTGAAGGCAAAAAAGATCTTCAACCTCTACACATGCCAGAACCAGGTGTTGTTGAGCACCCGGACGACGATTTGTGGGATACAATCACAGAAGCTAGCCGCCAGGCGATAGAGCGATTTAAGGGAGATATTAAAGATATAATCGGAATCGGCATTTGTACTATTCGTTGCTGCAGGGCTTGCTTAAAAAAAGACGGTACCTTGGCTTCACCGGTTCTGAGCTGGATGGACTTGAGGTTGGCCCGTCCCTATGAGCCAGTGGATCCAACAGTCGGGTATGTGACGACGACCTCCGGCTACATCACCCACCGATTTACTTCTGCGTTTAAAGACACGGTGGCCAACTATGAGGGTGAGTGGCCTGTTGATAAAGACACCTGGCAATGGAGCGAAAACCCGGAAGTGTTCAAGGCCTACAATATTCCAAGAGAAAAGCTCTTCGATCTGGAAATGCCTGGAACGATTCTGGGGCATGTGACTGAAGAAGCTGCAAAACAGACGCTGATACCGGCCGGAATTCCGGTTGTTGCAACGGCAAATGACAAGGCGGTCGAAGCGCTGGGTGCAGGATTGTTGCCGGGAAAAACAGCACTCATCTCCTTGGGAACGTATATTGGCGGTATGGTATATGGTGAAAATAATATAAAGGATGCAAGAACCTTTTTTTCCAACCTTGCCTCGATACCGAACCAGTATTTATATGAAAGCCTCGGTATACGGCAAGGAATGTGGACCGTTAACTGGCTTAGGCATTTATTTGGTGAGGATGTCGTTAAAAAAGCTCAATTATCTGGCACTTCTCCTGAAGAAATTTTAAACAGGGAAGCTGAAGGGGTTGCAGTTGGAAGTGATGGACTGATGACAGTTCCGGAATGGCTGGCACCTCCCGACAAACCGTTTAAGAAAGGCATTATGATCGGATTTCACGGCCGCCACACAAGAGCACATATTTACCGTTCACTGCTTGAAGCCATTGCGCTAACCATGAAAAATCATGTTGATGAAATGTGCAAAGAACTGGGCATCGATCTTGACCGTATCATTGTATCTGGTGGCGGTTCCAGTGGTGATCTGTTCATGCAGATATTTTCCGACGTATTTGCCGTCCCGGCTGTTCGAAATGTAGTCAATGCCGCTGCAAGCCTTGGTGCGGCTATCTGTGCTGCCGTTGCTGTGGGAGCTCATGAAAATTTTGTAACAGCCATCGATAAGATGGTCAGAATAAGGGATTCGTTTTATCCAATTCAGAAAAACGTATCTGCGTACGAAAAGATAAATAAAGGTGTGTATAAGCACATTACGAGCTTTACGGATCGTGTATTAGAAAAATCGTATCATCTCTTTAAACAATGATAAGAAGGCATCTCGACCATGGCATAGCACATTGAAAATATGAGTTGCCGATCATCGGGAATAACACGAATTGTTCCTGAAATCATGGCCTTGGAAAAAAGGAGAAACGGAAATGGCGTTAAAAAGGGAACAAATTATAGAAGGACTTATAAAGATTGTGGGTGCCGGTCAGGTGATTACAGATGAACAAGTGTTGAAAGAAAGCAGTGTTGACCGCTTTAGAAGATTTGAAGCCTATCATGGGGTGTTCAGGATGCCCTTGCCGGCTGCGGTCGTCAATGTGAATAGCACCGAAGACGTTGCCGCTGTAATTAAATTCGCGAATAAAAATAGGATCACCGTTATACCGAGAACCGGCCATTCGGCGACGGAAGGAGGGCTTGAAACCGCTTTAGAGAACTCCATTGTCGTTGACGGATCAGGCATGAACAAAATCATCAACATCGACACCTATAATATGCAGGCAACCGTACAATGCGGTGTTTCCCTTCAGACGCTTGACGATCTTTTAAGAGAACAGGGCTATACAACCGGCCACTCGCCGCAGTCAAAACCCCTGGCGATGCTGGGTGGGCTTGTTGCCACCAGAAGCATCGGTCAATTCTCAACACTTTACGGCGGAATAGAAGACATGGTTGTAGGTGTGGAGGCTGTATTTCCGGACGGCGGCATTACACGCATCAAGAACGTACCGAGAAGGGCGGCCGGTCCTGATATCCGCCACGTTATCATTGGCAATGAAGGTGCCCTTTGTTACATTACAGAAGTTACCGTCAAGATATTTAAGCATTTCCCCGAAAACAACATGTTTCTTGGTTACACACTGGACAACATGAAGACCGGCTTTGAGATCCTGCGGGAAGTCATCGTAAATGGCTACAGGCCTTCAGTGGCTCGTTTATATGATGTTGAAGATGGCTCCTACTACTTCTCTCATTTTGCTGATGGCAAGTGTGTTTTGATCTTTGTGGCAGAAGGAGTAAAACCCATAGCTGATGCAACAGCCGCTGCAATTGAAGAGATTGTCTGCCAGTACGACGAGTGCGAGAAAGTTGACTCCAAGCTGATTAAAAGGTGGTTTGAGCACCTCAACTGGGATCCCGGCAATTTAGCGGAAGAAAAACGCGAGATTGTCGAAACCAAGAACATCTGCAATACAACTGAAATATCCGGCAACTGGAGCATCATTAATGAGATATACGAAGTGTGCATGCAACGGGTCAGAAACGAGATTCCTGATCTAACTTTATTGGGGGCCCATTCATCTCACAGTTATCTCAACGGCACCAACCTGTACTTTGTGTATTTCTACAACGTGGTGGATTGCAAACCGGAGGAGGAGATTACGAAGTATCATCTTCCTATCAAAAAGATTATCGTCGAAGAGACGATCAAAGCGGGGGGCTCCATGTGCCACCACCATGGCGTCGGTAAACATAGAACCCACTGGATAGAAAAAGAATACGGGTCCTCATATTACATTCTCAAAAAATTAAAACAGGCCTTCGATCCACACAGCATTATGAACATGGGAACAATAATTCCCCTGGAAAACTGAATGAATATCCTTGTGTGTTTCACCGTAATTCCGGAATTAGAGATGCTTATCGACGAAGATTGGGTCGTGGATGAAAATCTTCAAATCGATGTTGGTTTCTTGAAACATAGCCTGAACTGTTATGATGAGAGCGCCTTGGAAATTGCATTAAAGTTTTCTGACGCAGCAAGGAAACGTCATGTGTCGCCAAACCTCAGTGCACTGACAATAGCAGGTCCTGAGGCAAATCCCATACTAAAAACCCTGAATGCTTTGAGGTTCAACCGGGTTGTTAGGATCGATAACCATGATGATATCAGATTTAACTCAATGGCAATCGCCTCCATGCTGAGCCAATATGTTTCTAATCGCATGCCACAGGATGTACTGCTGATGGGTTGGCAAAGCGGTATCGGCGAAAACGCAAAAACACCGCTGCTTGTGGCAGAAATGCTGGGATGGCCTTGCATCACTCAGGTAACCGAAATCGAACCTGTAGATAATAACCACCTGATGGTTACTTGCCAGGTGGACGACGGTCGGCTGCAACAAACGATTCAAATACCCTGTGTCATGTCTATAGGGAATGCGCCGAACTCGTATATGCGGATTCCCGCTCTCAAAGACCGGATGCAGTTTGGCAAAAGACCTGTTGAGGTTCTACATGCGAGCGATTTTGAACCATTCGACGAGGGCATCGAACTTGTTTCCCTCGATGTCATAAACCATGAAAGGTCTGGAATCCTCATCGAGGGCGCTACTCCTGAAGAAAAAGCCAGAAAACTCTATAAATCGTTCCTTGCCGAAAGGTTAAAAAAACTTTGATTTTTAAAGTTATACTCATAGGGTGTTCTGCCAACATCGTTGATCAGGCTGAGGAGCTAAATGGTTTTATCGCCGAAAACTTAGGCCGTGGTGATCACGGTTGCAGTACAATCCTTTTTTGCTCCAAAAAACAGGAAAAGAATGCTCTTCTTAATCTGGTACCGACTGAATCGGTGAAGCTTGTCACCGTCGCCGGATATCGACCGGAAACCATTCTTGAAGCGCTTAAAATGGTTGAAAACATAGAAGAAACCCACCTGTACTTGTTTCCGGGAGGTTATGCGGGATCTGAACTTGCCGTTCGCTGGGCTTTCCGGATCAAAGGATCGTCCCTTGTTCAGGTCAGTCAGCTTGAATATACAGAAAATCAATTGATCGCAAAGAAGAAGGTCTACTCAGATTACGTTTTGGGAGTTTTCAGGTTAAAGAAAAAACCCTATTGTATTGCACCGGCCAGAGGAAGTGCCAGCAGTTTGCCGATTCGTGTGAAGCGCCCTTTGAACGTCACCGAACATGACATGACCCAATTACACAAGGACCGATTTGTCAAGTCTTCGAAATGGACCGCCGATGAAACGACCGGAGATCTGGAAAAGGCCAAATTCATCCTGATCGGGGGCAGAGGGATGAGCAATGCAGAAAACGCCGAAAAGTTAAAAAAAATCGCCGGTAGCATGGGGGCCGATTTCGGGGTAAGCCGCCCGGTAGCGATGAATGCCTGGTCTACAATGGACAAAATTGTCGGTGTATCCGGCGCTGTGACAAAACCTGATGTCTGCATTGTTGCTGGGGCATCCGGTGCAGCTGCGTTTTATGCCGGTATTGAAAAAAGCAAATACATTGTCGCCATAAACAAAGACATACGTGCGCCCATCATTAAATCTTCCGATGTTGCCATCATCGATGACTATAAAGCGGTTATGGATGAACTGGTCAAGCTGATATCAGCACAAACGTAAAGGAATTCTGGTTTGAAAAAGTGTCTCATTCATCCAATGACTGAAACCTATCGCCATTATCTAATCGATGAATCGCATATGACGGGATCAGCAGAGAGCATCTCTTTTCCTGAAAGCGAAGTCGCAATTCGCCAGATCCTCCGGGTATTGCAGGAAAACCAAATCCCGATCACAATCCAAGGCGGGAAAACCGGTATCGTTGGCAGTGCCGTGCCCTTAAGAGGCCATATCATGAACCTTTCCAAAATGAAAAGGGTGAAATCCTTTTTTACTACAGAAGATGGCAGTGCGCTGCTTAAGGTTGAGCCCGGGGTCACTTTGATCGAACTTCGAAAGATGATTGAACGACTAGAAACCCCAAAGAAACTTTGTTGGCCGCCGGAGTCATCCGAAGCAACCGCCACGGTGGGCGGCGTTGCGTCTACCGGAGCAAAGGGTATCTGCTCCCGAATTTATGGAGATACCGGATCGTATGTCGAGGGCATTCGCATCATGAACGCCGAGGGATCAGTCATAGAAATCAAGAAGGGACAAAGCGCTATTCTCATGAACGCTGAATCCAAAGATCTTTTAGAAGTATTTCTGGGTGGAGAGGGCATGTATGGTGTAATTACCGAGTTAACCTTGCGACTCCTACCAAAACCGGCAGAAATTTGGGGTATAAGTTTTTTCTTTGAAAATCAGGATGATGGATTGTCTTTTGTAGATAAACTTAAAGATAAATCTTGGGAGGTCGCAGGCGCCCAAATTGCTGCAATCGAGTATCTTGACCGCGTTACCATAGAAACAATTGAAAAGCATAAACAATACATGACGAAATTAAGAGCGGTTCCCGAAATCGCCCCGGATACATCGTCCATGGTCTACGTAGAAATCCATGGGGAGCGACAAGAACCCATTGAAACAATTGCCGAAGTCCTCATGTCCGTCGGTCGGCACCTCAACAGCGATCCTTGCAAGACCTGGGCCTTTTCAGGAGAACATGAAATCGAAAAGATGAGAAGCTATCTTCATGCATCCATGGAAACAGCCATCCTCCATATAGAAAAAGTTCGAATAGAAGACCCACGTATCACCAAACTCGGTATCGACATGAGTTTAGAGAATCAAAATCTGAAAGCCCTCGTCGGGCACGTTGAAACACTTCTGCAGGAGGAGAGTTTGATCGGCAATCTTTTCGGACATGTCGGCGACAACACGCTCCACATTAATATTCTGCCAAAAAATCACGATGATTACATAAAAGGGAAGGCCGTGCTGGAAGAGTGGGCCGAAAACTTCACAGCTTTTCTCGGCAAAGCCATTAAAGCGTACGGCATCGGAAAACTTAAAAAATCCATCTTCCTAAAGGCGACTCCAAATGCCTTCATTGAAGAAATTATCCAATTGAAGAAACAATTGGATAAGAACAACCTATGGAATCCTGGTAATATGATTGAAATATAATAGAGCCTGGGGAAATGGTATTGGCACAAAGTATCCTCCCCTATTATTGAGGCAATCTTTTTTGTCAAACTCAACAAAATTTTTTTTGCGCCTATATACCAGTAAAGGCAACATCCACCAAAGTCCCAAATTTCTGACATTCAAAATCGATTATCATATAATGCCTCTATTTTCAAAATGCTATTATTTAATGTTAACCCTTACAGATTTTGAACAACCACTCTATCACCCTGCAATAAAGGAACTTCACTGACAGCCTTCCATAATTCCCCGTTCACATAATGTTTCAAACATTAAGCTTGCAAAGGCAATCGCCTGCGGAATGTGTAATTCCAATAATCATTGCTTTGATTGCATTTTCCCGGGGCACAAGACTCGACACTAAAACTCCCATTATAGGAATCGATACTAAAAAGAGGGTAAAGTAGGCCATGGTCTCATGAACCTTATCCCCAAATTCATCTTTTTCGTTTTCCTCGGTTCTTTGAAAGTATTTGTCGGACCGACTGCGCCTTTTATAACGGTCAGGTTTCCCTTTTTCATCACTATCAGTATGAGCTTTGGTTACGTCATTGTTCCAGTCGTATTGAATCCCCATGCCGATCCGAATCTGCTGGTCCACGGGCAGGTCCGGGTTTCGGGTGTTCTCATCGATGAGCGAGGTGTCGATTGAACGCAGCGAATCATCTAATTTCCGAAAGCAGACCACCAGATTGTTTTGCTGTTTTTCATTCTGGAGCAGCTTGACAAAAAGGATTAAAATACATAATTTGTTGTGTAAATTAAATATCATAAAATTTCTCTTCTCCACTTTTTAACATACACCGGCTTGAATTTAGTCGGAGCTGGCCTCGCAACAGCCAATCACATTGCGCCCTTTCATTTGTTGATTTATTTCGAAAGATTACATTCTTTATCATTCTTTACATGTAAGGTTTAACGCCATCAATCGCATTTGCGATCGCTTTAGAAGGCAGGTTCGAGCAACGTATTTTTTTGTGAAGGGGAAAACACCATGGTAGCTTTGCTGGATAAGCGCAATGCGAAACGTCACGGTTGCGATGGAGAATTAATTTGAACTTATTTCAACAAAAAGGAGAATTTGCACCATGAAACTCAGACCATTACAGGATCGAATTTTAGTGAAACGGGTTAAAGAGGAAGAAAAAACAAAAGGGGGGATCATCATCCCGGATACGGCCAAAGAAAAACCAATTGAAGGCCGTGTGATAGCTGCCGGCAACGGTAAACTCAGCGAGGAGGGAAAGCGAATAGCGCTTGAAGTCAAGAAAGGCGATCGGATTCTATTTGGCAAATATTCGGGTACCGAGGTAAAAATAGAGGGTGAAGAATGTCTTATCATGCGTGAGGATGACGTGCTTGGCGTCATCGAATAAACATAAAATGGAGGTTAGACAAAATGGCTAAACTGATAAAATATAACATGAAAGCCCGTGAAGCGATGCTGAACGGAATTAGAACGCTTGCTGATGCGGTAGTCGTAACATTGGGCCCCAAAGGAAGAAATGTCGTCCTCGATAAATCTTGGGGATCGCCGACGGTCACCAAAGACGGCGTCACAGTGGCCAAAGAAATCGAATTGGAAGACAAATTTGAAAACATGGGTGCCCAGATGGTGAAGGAAGTCGCCAGCAAAACAAGTGACATGGCCGGTGATGGCACAACCACTGCTACGCTTCTGGCCAGATCTATTTATGAAGAAGGGCAGAAACTGGTGGCGGCCGGCAATAATCCCATGGCCATTAAACGGGGGATTGATGCCGCGGTTGGAGTAGTTGTGAACGAACTTCAAAATTTGAGCAAGCCAACCCAGGACCAGCGCGAAATTGCCCAGGTCGGCACCATTTCGGCCAACAATGATGAAACCATCGGCAAAATCATTGCCGAGGCCATGAACAAAGTTGGTAATCACCATATTTTGTGACCAATGCCGAAAAAATGGTCGTCGCTTTGGAAGATGCTTACATTCTGATCAATGAGAAAAAGATCAGCAATATGAAAGATCTTTTGCCTATCCTTGAGCAAGTTGCCAAAATGGGCCGCCCTTTACTGATCATCGCCGAAGATGTGGACGGTGAAGCATTGGCCACCTTGGTGGTCAATAAATTGAGAGGCACCCTGCAGGTCGCTGCAGTCAAGGCACCGGGTTTCGGCGACAGACGAAAAGCCATGCTGGAAGACATTGCTGTTTTAGCCGGCGGTCAGGTCGTATCCGAGGATTTAGGGATCAAATTGGAAAACGTGGCCGTCTCAGACCTCGGCAAGGCCAAACGGATCAACATTGACAAGGACAACACCACTATTGTTGACGGCGCTGGTTCGCGCTCAGCCCTGGAGGGCCGAGTCAAGCAGATTCGGGCTCAGATCGATGAGACCACCTCCGACTACGATCGTGAAAAACTACAGGAAAGATTGGCCAAATTGATCGGCGGGGTGGCGGTGATCAACGTGGGCGCAGCCACGGAGACGGAAATGAAGGAGAAAAAAGCCCGGGTTGAAGATGCTCTCAATGCTACCCGTGCGGCAGTAGAGGAGGGGATTGTGCCGGGCGGGGGCGTTGCGCTGGTTCGATGTTTGCCTGCGCTGGAGAAAATGAAAATCAAAGCCGATCAAAAGCTGGGTGTGAAAGTCGTTATGCGTGCCATGGAGGAGCCACTTCGTCAGATTGCCAACAATGCCGGTTCTGAAGGCTCTGTGGTCATCGATAAAGTAAAAAAAAGCGAGGGGGCTTTTGGTTACAATGCCGAAACGGACACTTATGAAGATCTTATGAAAGCCGGTATAATGGATCCGACCAAGGTGGTCCGGCTGGCATTGCAGAATGCAGCAAGTGTGGCTTCATTAATGCTGACTACCCAAGCCATGGTTTCAGAAAAACCCGAAGAAAAAAAGGAGATGCATCCCGGCGCTCAAGGAATGGGCGGCGGAATGGGGGGAATGATGTAAACATCCGTCATTCCGTAACGTTCATGGGAAAGCCCTTTTGGCGTAATGGTTTACCAAAAGGGCCTTTTAATTTTTTCCCTTATCAAACTTCACCATCTTTGTCTGCTTCTCATCCCACAGATCAGCCACAAAGACGTGAGGCTTCTGCAAAGGGTCAGTGGCCTGGCTTCTTGAATGAAAGGTATTTCATTGTAGCAATGTTAAAGATCATCGTATGGGGTATGAAAAGAACATGGTGCAAATGACGCACATCGATATTGCCTGATTGCTTTTTTAGTAACGCTCTCTGCCGCGTCTATTTGCCTCTCCACCTCTATCTCTAGGTCCATTTCTATCTTTACCGCGACGGTCGTCAGCGTGAGACCGAGCCTCATTGACGGTAATCGTTCTGCCTTTCAAAGCCTTCCCATTTAAAACTTCGATTGCAGACTGAGCCTCAGCTTGAATGGGCATTTCCACGAATCCAAAGCCTTTTGAAAGTAAAGGTTTTTATAATAATGGCATTAATTCATTGACTTTGTACAATTCATGCGTATTTTAAGTATATAAGTTAAGTGTCACACCAACTTCGACACCTAAAAAATAAACTACGGGATGGCTTAGAGCCTCCAAAGGTTATACTTTACAAAAGGGAGTTTGAACGTGGCACTTAACAGGTTTCTCGGGTGTGCGTGAATCTCTGCTGATGGATTATAACGGCACCCTTGATTCCATCCATCTTTTAACCCCCCATTAAGGGCCTCCGGTGCAGAATCTACTCCAAACTCCTTAACTACGCTCCCAAATATGATGGGGATATTCTGGCGGGAGGTGTCGACCCTGCATTTCTCGATCCGATACCACTAAGATCATTTTACCGCATCTTTTAACCTTAACCAATTAGAGCCTGTCACCAAGACAGATTTAAGTCTAATTTACATGGGAGTATGTCCCCTTGAGGAAAATCCTCAAATGGTGCATGCGGTGCTTCAGATAGAATGAATGTAATCAATACTATTTGATTCATATACATAATATAGTAAAATGGGGGGTATCAAATGAAACCAGAAACTGCAGGGAAAATTAAGTATGGAGTTTGGGGTCTTATTGTTGGGGCAGTCATCGCAATGATCATCGGTTTTGCGTGGGGGGGTTGGACAACCAAAAGCACTACCCAAACGATGACCAAAGAGGCGGTCTTGGCGAGTCAGGCGGCGATCTGCGTCGCCCAATTTATGAAGCAACCGAACCCTAAAGAGAAACTTAAGGAATTAAGTGAATTAAATTCATGGAAGAGAGCTGAATTCATAGAAAAAGGGGGTTGGGATAAAATGCCCGGGCAAGAAAAGGCTGACTACGCTGTAGCCCGAGCATGCGCCGATGGGCTTGAACTTCTTTTCGAAAAATAAGATAAATTAGGAGTTCCAATAGACCGTTATTCGTTAGTTTTTT
>WOR8_10006629_pt1 | contig 11108 bp, 12 predicted proteins | sample DeeMarSeWOR38_10_FD_19890 | JGI IMG/M metagenome (IMG submission 19890)
GCCAGAATTTTATTGATATCGTATCCTTTAATATTAAAATGGAATATCAGGTGAATGGTATCCTTTTCATCCTTCCACATCATCCGGTTGCCACTGATTGTCGAGGAGAGTGAATAATTCCGGGAAAGTTCCGAAAGTTCATTGACCAGATCGAGTGATGTATAGTGCGATTGTCTGGAAAATTTATATTTGAAATTTTTATCCAGGGGATAAAATACATGATCAGTAATTGGGATCATATATTTTTTTTAATGTAAGTTAGTCATAAACTTTGTTCTTAGTAAATTTGGGATATTGGAATGTTGGATTAGAGGATTAATGAGGTTTGCTTTGTGGTTCTTTGTGTAACCTCTGTGATTCTTTGTGTAATTTTCATTTTATTAAAATACAAATGAAAAAGATTATTCTTTACCTGCTTATTTTATTGTTTTGCCTGGGCATGCATCATTGTAAACCGGATAAAGATGAAGCTGAACTACCCAATATCATTCTTTGTATGGCCGATGACCAGGGCTGGGGTGATATGGCACACAATGGGCACCCGGTTATTCAGACTCCGAATTTTGATGCCATGGCATCTGAAGGCCTGCAGTTTAACCGGTTCTATGCTGCTGCACCGGTATGCTCACCTACCCGTGGCAGTGTCATGACCGGGCGCCATCCCAATCGTTTTGCCTGTTTTACCTGGGGGCGTACACTGCGACCCCAGGAGATAACTATTGCGGAAATCCTGAAAGAGGCCGGTTATGTGACAGGTCATTTTGGGAAATGGCACATGGGTTCTGTCCGAATGGGCAGTCCGGTCAATCCGGGAGCCAGTGGATTTGATGAATGGTTTTCAGCACCCAACTTTTTTGATAATGATCCGATCCTCAGCCGGGAAGGCATTGCGGTTCAGACCGAGGGGGAAAGTTCAATGGTTACCATGGATGCTGCACTGGAATTCATACGAAAACATGAAGGAGGGGATATACCATATTTTGTGGTGATCTGGTTTGGATCTCCCCATCTGCCCCACCAGGCTGTTGATGAAGACCGGGCGTTGTACCCTGACCAGCCAGAAGACATGCAGCATTTTTACGGCGAGATAACAGGTATGGACCGGGCTGTTGGGAAACTGCGGGAAGAACTTAAAACATTGCCTTCATATGAAAACACCATTCTCTGGTATTGCAGCGATAACGGTGGATTACCCCGGGTGGGTTCCACCGGGGGGCGTGGACATAAGGGCAATATATATGAAGGTGGATTACGGGTACCAGCTATATTGGAATGGCCGGCCAGGATCAAAGAACCGGGAATAACACAATTTCCTGCCAATACTTCAGATATTTTTCCTACGATCCTGGATATCGTTGGGGTAGATATGGATACTAACAGACCATATGATGGCATCAGCCTGGTTCCAATGATTGACGGACAAAAGGATACCCGAAACCAGCCCATGGGCTTCTGGAGTTACCCGGCACCCGGTATTCCTACACCAAGTTTAGAGTGGATGTCTGAATTACTGGAGGCACAAAAAGAGGGGAACATGGTTGGTGATTCCTCACGCTTGCGGTTGGAGGATGTTAAGGTTACACCCTATCCTCCAGATACCTTATTTGGCCATGCTGCATGGTTGGACTGGCCCTGGAAATTGCACCGTATCCAGGATGAATCGGGTGATATCCGGTGGGAACTCTATCGACTGGATGAAGATCCCATGGAAGAAAAAAATCTTGCAGATACAATCCCTGACAGAGTATCGGAAATGGCTACAGCTTTAGAAGAATGGCAAAGATCTGTGGTCAGCAGTTTGAACGGGGAAGATTACTGAGATTATTAAGAAACTGTTTATCCTTTCCTGACGAATTATTCTTAATCTAATTACTCAATATTGGATCTCTGGACTTCTAAGGTAACAAATCCCTCCTGACTGTATAGATTACATCATGTTACTGGCCAAGCAATTTTACCTTGCAATCTCCTTTATTTATAATGATTGAACCTGTCCAGATATTATTACAGGAATCTTCAGCATAATAGTCATGAACCCCGATGTTCACATCAATTGTGAGTGTGCTGTCACTGCCACATGTAGGTGCAGATGTACCGGAATAGACTGTTGTTAATGGGCCTACATTTTCATCATTCAGTTCTATCTGTATAGATCCACAATCACTGGAATTTGTGTAGAATGTAATCTGACCATCATAACCATTTGATCCATTGTCGTCATCATCATCTTTTTTACAAGCTCCGATGGATAAAACAATAACCAATAACAGGGTTACTGATCTTAGTATGTTTAATCTGAGTTTCTTTTTCATTTTTTTTGTTAGTTATTTAGGTTGTCAACTTAAATTTGACTTTATAACACCTATCATTTGCAAATCACTGACAATTTACTTTGTCAACAGTTAGATCTGCTTAACAGCTTTATCATAATTTATATCCCAAAATTATTAATTATAACCTTAATTAGGGATCTTTCCGTTGTAAAAGAGGAATTGATTTAACAGGATTGGTATAGGAATGAATAAGCCTAATTAAAGGAACTGGAAAAAGGGAGAATCAGTTAGAATAAAGAAGAAGCTGATCAGGATAAGATTATTATTCAAGTATCAATGTACCCTGCTTAAAAACAATAGGATTATCTTCCCTGGGATCATTCAGTATTATTTTAAAGAAGTATTCCTTGTTCTCCAGGTCAGTAAACAGGAAATCCCAGGTATAATAACAAATGCACCTGCAGTAACAACTACTATATGGATCCGGACATGTATCCGTTACTATCATCAGAATTGAGTCATTGGTAATTGTCGCTTCTGAAAGAAAAGGTGCACAACATATATAATTGATCCCGACAAATACATCAAGTGTATCGTTTTGAAGGGTGAAAATTACTGTATCCGCTTCATCCTCAACCGCGCCTTTTAAGTCACTAAAATCCTGGCCATTGCATCCTCCCGGAATAGATTTGATATAGGAAATTTTCTTGTCCGGAGAATCATTATCAGGCTCTTTTTCGCATCCTGTTATCAGGAATAACAGGAAAATCGTACCTAAACCATAAATTAACTTTTTCAAGACCTTTTAATATTAAACTAGGTGCATTGAGGCTGTAACAAAAGTTCTTTGTGATCTTTGTGAATCTTTGTGGTACAACTTTTAAATACTGATTGTTAGGCTATTACACAAAGCACACACAAAGCTCCACAAAGGAATAGATTCAAATATTGGGCTTTTGATACAGTAACAACGCACTATACCATACCATTTGATATGATGATACGTATTAGGATTTGGTTGCGTCAACCAATCATTCTGTTAGCAGGCTTCTATTCTATTCTGTATCTTCCGTTTCAGTTTCTTCCTCTTCAGCCACTTCTTCCTCACCTTCCCCGGCTTCTTCCTCCGGTTCCTCCTCGTAGGATGAAGTATTGATTATGGACATATGAACAATTTTCCATTCGCCATCTACCTTCTCAAGGATTTTCAGGCTTTTGTTGGTCCAGGTAACCTGACCTTCGCTATCATAAACTGTTTCATCATTGATTGACCATGCACTTTTATTATAGACTTTAATTACGAAATTAGATTTTTCATATTTACCGGCACATGTATCAGGATTATTCTCAAAAAATTCTTTAAAACCCGAACCAATTTCTTCCCATCCTGAATAATAAGCATAACCTGATTTGCTTGCACCCATCCTGGTGTTGGTCTCATCCTGTACATAGGTTGCCGCCATGCGATCAAAGTCCCTTGCACAGAAAGCAGCTGTTTCTTCCTTGATGACAGTCTTTATGGCTTCTTTTTCTTTTTCGATGTCAACGGTCTCCTGACAGGAAATCCCTGCCAGTAAAATAAAAGCGAGTAATGGCAGTACATTTTTTTTCATGGTTCAGTAGTTTTTTGGGTTAGAGGTAAGGCAAAGTTATAATATAATCCTGTAATTCGCTAGATATTAACAGTTTAATTTATGCCAACTTGTAAATTGATCTATAGAATTGTGCAATCTTGATTGAACAAACAATGCCTTATCATATTGAAGGAAGAAAATTAGAAATCAACGATATAAATCGTTTTCGTTTGTGCAGGTTCTCCTGAGTGTTCATCTGAATACTGAATGTCGACTGCTGCTGTTTGTGTGAAGGTCACACCCAAATCACATGTATCACTAATTGCTGAAGAAGAAAATGTCTGGGATTTAGTTTCTGTATTATAAGGTGATACAGTCCAGTTAAAAGATCCGCTTTCATGCTGCTCTGTCTCCCATGTTCCACCCGTCAGGATCACTTCCATCGTATTATATGGGGATAACACAACGGTCATACTGTAATTCTGATTAACTGTTAAGGTGTCCTTTTCAGGATGAAGAATATTATCACCAAACCGGCCGTATTGTGGGAAATTATAAGAATCGGACGGATCAAAACCAGCAATGAATATTTCTTTGATACTTGTTGGATTTTCAGAATGATTCACAAAATATTCCACGACCAAATAATTGGTGATTTTTGTTTTGCTAATCCGAATGGTAAGATCACATTTTTTGCCGGGTTCAATTGATTCGAATACCTGCGAATTGTTTTCGGAATCATATGATTCATATGTCCAATTTTGTAAAGGTGGTGAGCCAAACACAAGACCCCATTTTGCCCCACTAAGCCTTATTTTCAACGATGTGCCATATGGAAGCTCCGCTGTCATACTGTACCAAAAATCTTTCTGAATAACTTCTGTTGAAGGATGCAGAATATTCGGTAAATTATTTCTACTCTTCGGGTATACTATAAATTCAGTATATTCAAATGAAGTGTTTTCAATAAATCCATTTACGTATTTTTCAAAGTCTGGAATAGTTACGTCCAATCCAAGAGCTCCATAACGGTCTTCAAGGTTTTCACGGATTGATTGCATGTTCAGGTACTTTGAATGATTGACAAGTGTCGTACCCACTGTATCATTGCTCAAAACACCATCCTCCATTATATCTTCGCTTATTGTTGCCAGAAGTTCACTCAAATCTGCTGTGCTTCTGTAACCCTGAAGAATAAGGGAAACAGCTAATAAGATAGCATGATCGTCACCCTCCTGGGATATATCGAGCATTTCCGATTCCGGTATATCTTCCTTCTCGATCTCAAATATTGCCAGTATCTCCTGCTGGACTTGTTTTTTTGCATCGCTGAACGCCATACCATTGCTTATCAGATACTGAACCCTCCTTCTTTCTAAATGAGATAATACGTTGACATTGACATTCTCCTTCTCATTCAGATCCGTTAAAGCATATAGTGTAAGCGGTGCGATGGATGATTCACCAAGAATCTCATTGTAGTAAAATCCATCTACTTTCAGTTCCACAAAACTGGAAACCAATTCAATACCTTTTATCTCAAAGGAGCCGTTGTTATCCAGGATTTGGGATGAATAGGTTTTACCAGTTTGAGTTAAATCTGCAGATAATTCTGACAGGGTGATGGAAGATCCTATTACATATGGACCCTTTTGAACATATCCATCGATTTTTTCAAAGGATAGATTGTTGATATAATCGTCTTCTGTATTGCACGATACTATAACGTATATCAATAATACAATTGGAAGAATTATAAAATATCTCATTTCATTAATGTTGAGGAATTTTCATATACCTATAAACCAACTTAATAAATTGAATTTATCCACCTGGTAAAAATTCATTGAAAATATTTTGAGTTGATTTAGGTTCTGATATGAAAGCTTCCCTCAATTAGCTACGTTTAAAAATATAGTTTTTTCATAAATATTTACATCCTGTTGGAATGTAGGAAAATCATCAAATTTTCCATATTTCAACAGGAATTTTACCGGAGGCAGATTCATTAAAGAATCATGTGGTCTTTCGTTATTGTATTTCCACATCCATGAATGGGTAATCTCTTTTACCTGATCAAGAGAGTCAAATAGGTAAGCACTGAGAACTTCCTCCCGGTAACTGCGATTAAAACGTTCTATATAGCCATTTTGCGATGGCTTTCCTTTTTGTATAAATTTCAAACCAATATTATTGTCATCACAATATTGCTCCAATGCCTGTGCGATGAACTCCGGACCATTGTCCACCCTTATATGATCTGGCTTACCTCGCCAGGCAATCAATGTATTCAGCTCCCGAATTACTCGTTTTGAGCTAATAGATGTGTCTATTGTTATGTTCAATACTTCTCGATTGTAATCGTCAATAATATTTAAGGTCCTGAACTTGCGGCCGTTGACTAATGTGTCATGCATAAAATCCATAGACCAGGTTATGTTCGGGCCTATGGGCAGTACCAGGGGCTCTTTTACTCTGGCAGGCAAACGCTTCTTTCTTTTTCTTCGTAGATGTAGACTCATTGACAAGTAAACACGATAAACTCGTTTATGGTTCCACTTGAAACCTCTGTTACGAATATGATGGTACATCATCCAGAAACCCCACCTTACGTTCTCTTCTGCCAACTGATCCAGCAGATCTATTATCTCTTGATCATCCTTCAATTTAGGCTTATAATAAAATACTGATGAGCTTTGCTTTAAAAGATTACAGGCCTGCCGAACGCTCATTTTATGTGTTCTGTTCATGTAGCTGATGGCTTCTCTTTTCTCAGCAGACCTTAAAGCTTTTTTTCGATTAAGTCTTTCAATGCATCTCGCTGAAGACTTACATCAGCATACATCTTCTTCAACTTAAGGTTCTCTTCTTCGAGTTCTTTTAACCTTTTTAACTGGGAAGGGTTCATCCCTCCGTATTTGTTCTTCCAGTTAAAAAATGTGGCCTGGCTTATGCCATATTCACGACATATCTCGGCAACTGTCCGGCCAGTCTCTTGCTGCTTCAGAATGCTGATGATCTTGCTTTCTGTAAAATTTGATTTTTTCATACTTCCCCAAATTTAATGGTTTAACTCTAATTATTTGCGCTTCGTTTTTTGGGGAAGCTTTCAGTATCGGAACACCTGGCATCAAGCCATTAATACATTACAGACTGGACACCGGAAAGTTTTACTGAACGCGCCGAAAAGATTGGAATGAATACACGAGTTTATATACAGAAGATCCTTGAAAAGCCCCAACATGCCGAACAGGCATACCGGTCCTGCCAGGGTATCCTTAGTCTGGCCAAAAGGGTTGGCAATGAACGTCTGAACAATGCCTGTGCAAGGGCTGATTATTTTGGAGAGTACAGCTACAAGACTGTAAAAACCATTATCGAGAGAAACCTGGATTTTACAGATCTTGGTAAGGATGATGATATAAAAACCATTCCCCTGCACAACAACATCAGAGGCAAGAGATATTACAAATAACATTTTACAGCCACCTGTTATAGCCTATTGCATCATGGTGGGTGGCAATTTTATTAATCCATTAATCCAAATACTGTGAATGCAGAAACACTTGAAAAAATGAAAAGCATGAAGTTCTATGGAATGGCCCGGACCTTCAGCAGTTGCCTGGAAAATGGAAGGATGGCCAGGATGACAGCAGATGAGATGCTCTCTTTCCTGGTCACCTCGGAATACGATGACCGGCATAACCGACGTAATGTGAGGCAAATCCGGAATGCAAAGTTCCGGTACAATGCCAGCATTGAGAAACTGTACTATGGCCCGGAGAGAAACCTGGAAAAGAATCAGATAATGCGTTTTGCTGAATGTGATTTTATTGCAAAGGCTGAAAGCATCTTAATCACCGGCTGTACCGGGATAGGCAAGAGTTACATAGCGTCAGCCCTGGGAAACCAGGCCTGCCTGAAGGGCTACAAGGTTTTCTATACCAATATCGCTAAGCTCTTTTCAAAGTTAAAGATGATGAAAGCCGATGGATCCTATCTGCGTGAGATAACCAGGATAGAAAAACAGGATTTGCTGATCCTGGATGATTTTGGCTTGCAGCCCATGGATAACCAGAACCGGTCGGCTCTGATGGAGCTTGTCGAGGACAGGCATGGTAAGCGGTCTACGATCATCACATCTCAGCTTCCAGTTAAGGACTGGTATGATATAATTGGGGAGAAAACAGTTGCCGATGCGATCCTCGATCGGCTGGTCCATGATGCTCACAGGATAGATATTGAAGGAGACTCTTTGAGAAAAAACAAAAATATCAGAAATTAGTAGTACGAAACTTAATAAAAAATTGATTCATAAATAAGCTGATTGGCTCAAGAAAAGTTCTTTGGTATTCCTGATAAAAATGGGGGAGTCAAACAATCCCGGCTTCCAGTGGTCAGTTTGCATCGGCGCAAGGGGGTCACTTTATCCGTTTTTTCCACTTAATTGCTGAATCCAGCAGGATGTATTCATCCAATGTCATGCAGGCCCACCTATAAAGAAAAGGTTTCTTTGAATTCCCTGATCAATGAATCAATGGTTTCTTTTACTGAAATGATTTTTGTAGCAATAAAGGCATTTGTCCCTGCAAAGGCAAAACCATTATAGAAATTGCCTTTCATGGCGTTGACCAGGGCGGCAACAATGCAATATGGAGTGGATTCAATGTTGCAGGTTTTTAAGCATTTGTAGGGGCATTTTACCGGTCGCTTTTCCCCCCTGTTAATTTTATCAATGAAATCATTTCTTATGGCTCTCCCTGGCATGCCTACTGGACTATTGATGATTTCCATATCGCTCTCTTTTGAATCAATGTACGACTGCTTAAACTTTAGGGAAGCATCGCATTCATCAGTGGTTACAAAACGTGTTCCCAACTGAACACCTGATGCACCCATGTCCATCATTGCCTTGATGTCTGCCCCGGTGTAGATCCCTCCTGCTGCAATCACCGGTATTTTTACGTTGTATTTCTCTTCAAACTGTTTAACCTCCCCTATTACATCAGGTAAAAGTTTTTCAAGGGCAAACTCAGGATCATCGAGCTGGGCCCTTTTAAATCCCAGATGTCCCCCGGCCTTGGGTCCTTCCACGACGAATGCGTCCGGGAGATAATTATATTGTTCTTTCCATTTTGAACATAAAATCCTGGTCGCCCTTCCTGAAGACACAATAGGAACCAGCTTTGTCTTTGATCCCTTTGTCAGAAACTGGGGTAAATTCATTGGCAGGCCTGCCCCTGAAAAAATAATATCAATACCCTCTGAAATGGCCGTTCTTACCATATCCTGGAAGTTGGTAAGCGCAACCATGATATTTACACCGAGAACACCATTTGTTATTTCCCTTGCTTTCTGAATTTCTTTCTTAAGTGCCCTGATGTTTGATTCAATAAAATTCTTCGCATAATCGGGTTCAGTCATTCCAATACATGCAGCCGCAATCACACCGACCCCTCCTTCGTTGGCTACGGCACCAGCCAATCGTGACATGGAAATACCAACACCCATTCCCCCCTGTATGATAGGAACCCTGATTTTTAAGTCCCCGATACGTAGTTCTCTCATTTTAATCCTTTTATTGAGAATTCGGGCAAAGCTATGTTTTAATTGTTAAACATTGGCATAAAATCCCTTAAATGTTCAGAATTAGGTTATAATTAAAATTTAGTGTAGATTTGCCCGTCCTATTGACAATAGCACTTCCCTTTCCAGAAATCCCCTAAAAGATTTTCCGGCAAGATCTGAAGATGAAGCCTGACTGTTCCATGATGGCATGGTATGGCTTGGCGTAAATAATTATGTTTAAATGAAAACAAATCAATGTATAATAAAAGAAGACCGATAAAAAGAAAATACCATCCGTCAGGAAATGGCTCAAATAAAAATAACAAGAGCGGGATGGATGTTCACAAATTCATCAGCCAACATATGATGACCGTACCGCCTGAACCCTATGAACAGGTGCACGGTTTCGATGACTTTGCCATACATGATGCACTGAAGAGGAGAATTTCAGACAGCAGGTACTTGATCCCAACAGAGATACAGGACAAAACAATACCTCAAATACTTTCAGGCAAAGACCTGATCGGGATTGCAGGCACCGGAACGGGTAAGACAGCCGCATTTCTCATTCCGATTATTCAACGGTTGATTGAAAAACCTGAAAGAAACTTTGCACTGGTCATTGTTCCGACGCGTGAATTAGCTTCTCAGATACTTGACGAATTCAGAAAATTAACCAGCGGTTTGAATCTCTATGCCACAGCCCTGATTGGAGGAATGGATGTCGGCCAGTCAATTAAAGATTTGAGCAGAATAAATCATTTAATTGTGGCTACACCCGGCAGGTTGATCGATATGACAGACAGGGGACATGTATCATTAGACAATTTTATGATCCTGGTTCTGGATGAGTTTGATCGCATGCTGGATATGGGGTTTTTACCAGATGTAAAGAAGATCAACAATCAAATGAGAGGTAAGAAACAAACCTTGCTCTTTTCGGCCACTATGGATGAATCACAAAAAGTCATTGTGGATAGTATGACCCATTCTCCAATAAAGGTGACTGCCAGTTCAGGGAAACAACTTACTCATGCCATTGAACAGGATGTATTGTATGTAGGGAAAGATAATAATAAAAGTGAAGTCCTTAATAACCTTATTTCCGAATATAAGCATCGCAAGGTGCTCCTTTTCTGTGAAACAAAACGCAAGGTAATTAAGGTGAATAACAAACTCCAACAGGATAATATCCAGTCCGATATGATCCATGGTGATAAAACGCAGCGATCAAGGGAAATAGCACTTAAAAAGTTCAGGAAAGGACAAATACAGGTGCTGGTCGCTACCAATGTTGTGGCCAGGGGAATAGATATAAGTAATGTATCATTGGTAATTAATTATGAGGTTCCCCGCAATTATATCGATTATATTCATCGCATCGGAAGAGCGGGCAGGGCTGGAAAAACCGGGAAAGCCATTACGCTTATCGACTAAAGCCAAGATAAATCTCAATCAAAGAATGTGGTGTAGGTGGTACAATTTATCGGAATACGTATTGCTCCCGGTGTATCAATTTCAAGATTCAATTTATCATCGGATTTGACATGAATGCATTTATTACGTAAATTATGTAACGCAAATAACGTTACATAATTTACGCATAAACATTCAGCCATAAAAAAACTTTAGAATCCTTTCCTTCTGACAGGTTTTTATAGTAAGGATTACTTCTGCGACAGAGAATCTGAGA
>WOR8_10009306_pt1 | contig 11108 bp, 8 predicted proteins | sample DeeMarSeWOR38_10_FD_19890 | JGI IMG/M metagenome (IMG submission 19890)
GTCGAGCTTGCCGGTGGACCTTCCAGTCGATCGGAGGCTTTAGCGTATTATCCGGAGAAAAGCAGTGAAGTGCTTGAAGTAGAATTGGAGACAGGCGAAATAGTGCTAACCTATCCCCTCGTTCTGCGACCGTGGTTTCTAAACCTAGCCAGGCGGGTGGGATTGCGGTCCAAAGAACCGCTTACCAGAAAACTTCAACTGGACGCAATGGGTAGCCTCACGTGGACTCTGTTGGACGGCAAGCATACAGTTCAGGATTTGGTGAACCATGCATGTCACCGCTACAAACTGAATAAGCGGGAGGCTGAAGTCGCGATGACGGGCTTCCTGCGAGAGTTGGGCAGGCGGGGACTGATTGGACTTCGGTCCCCCCAATCACAGGAACCTGCTAAACCCACTTGACAATGAGAAGACTCTCTCTGCACTATGGGAAAGCAGGTCTACGATATCCTAGGACAATTCCCTTGAGCAAGACAGTCGTGCACACAGGCGCATGTGCTTGCTTGTCCAACAGCCAGTGCGACCCTGCAACTCTAAACCCATTGAGAAGTCAGGAGGTGTGCCATGAGGATCGTATTGATAGGGCAAGCGGCTTTTGGGGCCAAGGTACTGGAGAGTTTGCTTGAAAAAGGCGAGGAGGTAGTGGCAGTTTACACACCGCCTGATGGGCCTGGGGGTCGGTCGGATCCACTGAAAGAAGCAGCGATTGCCAAGGACATTCCAGTTTTTCAGCCGGCTACCTATGCAGACGATCAGGTTTTCGCAGAATACCAGGGGCTCAAGCCGGACCTCACAATTTTGGCCTTTGTGACGGACATCATTTCTGAACGGTTTTTCAAACTACCCTCCTTCGGCGCCATCTGTTATCATCCTTCGCTTCTTCCGCTTCACCGCGGTGCTAGCGCCATTAACTGGGCGGTTATTCGAGGTAGAAACAAGACCGGTCTTACCATTTTCTGGCCAGATGGCGGCATAGACACTGGACCTATTCTTTTGCAGAAGGAGGTGGAGATTGGTCCCGATGATACGACTGGCTCGCTCTACTTCAACCATCTTTTTCCCATGGGGGTTGATGCCATCGTTGAGTCTGTCGAGTTGATCAAAAGGGGCGAGGCTCCGAAGATCCCACAGCCGGAAGAAGGGGCCACCTACGAGCCGCCCTGCGGTGATCGTGTGGCAGCCATTGGCTGGAAAAAATCCGGCCAGGAGATTTACAATTTGATACGGGGCTGTGATCCTCAACCCGGAGCCTACAGCTATTGGCGGGGAAAAAAGATTCGCTTCTATGGGGCTCGGTTTTTGCAGGGACCTACTGATGAATCCCCGGGTACATTAGTCCAGGTAGACTCAGCAGGTTTTCAAATAGCTGTTGATGGCGGCAGGCTCGCCGTCGGTAAGGTGCGAGCTGAGACCGGAGGCAAGGTGAACGCGGCTGCTTTCGCAGCGGAAAAGGGGCTGAAAGTCGGGGAGCGGTTTGGTGAAGCCACATGAGAGGGAGCCTGACAAAGGTGCGGTTGAGGAGGAAAACCGCCGTATCCGGACGTTGAGATTACTGGTGGATTTCTCTCTAACTTATCTCGCCCAGACAAAATTGTCCCTGGAAGAGGCTCAAGCCGTGGTGCATGGAGTGAAAAAGCAAGCTCTGCGCCTCTTCCCAGACAAGGAGGAGACCTTTGACCTCATCTACCTTCCGAGATTCCGACGGCTGCTGCGAGATAAATACCGACTGCACTAGCGCAAAGCGCAAAGCACATGGCGCACAGCGCTGCTCTGCAGGCAGCAGGCATTAGCCGCCAGATCCACAGGTTATGGGTCATAGGTTATAGGTGAGGGGCAAGATGAATAATGGCATGGAGGTGAGAGGGTGGCCGGCTTCAAAGACCCTAAGTGTTGGCATCGTGCATTGGAAACCCATAATCTACGACCAAGTGGTTATGACCTATAACCGATCACCCATGACCTAAAGTCGTTTTTTCACACCTGGCGTTTTACATTAGAGTACGTTTTGCAACCTGGGACCTCCACCGGAAATAGGGCGACCAGCGAAAAATGAAGGAAATATACCACCGCTTGATGAACGTATCACTCTGTATTGCCTCTCGCTACGAGGTCCCTCAATTCTACCAAAGGTTCAAGCCATCACTTGCGATCTCACGGCGCATCTTTTTTCAAAACCCCATGCTCAGTCATTGCCGGGCGCTGATTGCCCCTCAGTATGCCGATGATTTTGGCCACGGTCTCCAGCATGCCACAAAGGTAAGTGTGGACGCCGGCACCATTGTGCTTCTGGAGGGGGAGAAGTATTTTACTGTACAGGCTGAACTTGAACGCGCTGTTGTTTTGGTGCAGCTAGCCGGCCTGCTGCACGATGTCAAAAGGAAGGAAGAAAAGCATGCCTTAGCAGGAGCGAGTCTGGCTAGAGATCTTCTCCAGAATTTTCTCCTAAGTCGTGCAGAAGTGAATTGCGTCGCAGAAGCTATTGCAAACCATGAAGCATTTTCTGAACCACAGACCTTCGAAACTTTAGTAGGCCAACTGGTGGCTGACGCTCTTTACGATGCGGACAAATTCCGCTGGGGTCCGGACAATTTTACCCACACGGTCTGGTATATGATGAGCTATCAACAGGTCGACGTTGCCGAACTATTTGGCCGTTTCTCCTGGGGTGTAGACGGCATCCTGAAAATCAAGGAGACCTTCCGAACCAACATAGGCGTTCAGTACGGCCCCGAGTTCATCGATTTGGGAGTGCAGATCGGCAAAGAGATCTACCAGCATCTCCAGCGTTTCCTCGACTCGTTGATGAACGACGGGGGGCTCATGCCGGCACAGAGTAGAGACTGAAGACAACAGAGAAGTATTTCATGGTACCGGATGATTTCAGCGGAATCGAAGGGATTTGTGTCGGTCAGGCGACGAGTGCGCAATACCGCACTGGCTGTACCGTAGTCCTGGCAGAAGACGGAGCGGTAGCGGGCGTGGATGTGCGCGGTGGCGCGCCAGGAACGCACGGCACCGATGCATTAAGGCCGGAAAACCTGATAGATCGACTGCACGCAGTGGTTCTCGCGGGTGGTAGCGCCTTTGGACTGGCTTCCGTACAAGGCGTCATGCGTTACCTGCGAGAACGAAACTGTGGTTTCAAAACCGCTTACGGGGTTGTTCCTGTGGTTAGCGGCGCGGTGGTTTTTGATCTGGGGCTGAACCAAAGCGAGGAACTGCCTGACGCCAATATGGGCTACCAGGCGTGCGAAAACTCCTCAATTGCAGGGGCTGAACAGGGTTGCATCGGAGCCGGTGCCGGCGCCACAGTTGGGAAACTGTTTGGCCTGGCGCGGGCGATGAAGGGAGGGCAAGGTTTTGCTTCCTTGGCTTCTTCGGCTGGCCTTCGAATCTGGGCTCTGGCTGTGGTGAATGCCTTTGGTGATGTTCGTGATCATGAAAGCGGCGAGCTTTTGGCAGGGGTTCGCACAGAGGATGGAAGGCAACTGGCAAACGCAGCAGCTAATCTTCTTAACCTGGAGGTTCTGAGAGGATTCTCAGGAAGCAATACTGTTTTGGGTGTGGTGGCGACCAACGCCAAGCTTTCCAAAGCCGAGCTTACTCGGGTCGCTCAGATGGCCCAAAACGGAGTTGCCCGCGCCGTTGTTCCGGCTCACACGCTTTACGACGGTGACACCGTGTATGCCTTGAGCAGCGGCGCTTATGACGGAGTTGAAGTCTCAGTGGTGGGCGCGCTGGCAGCTCAGGTCATGGGCCAGGCCATCGTCAACGGCGTTCTGCATGCCGAAGGGCTGGCTGGTCTACCGGCACACAGGGACTTGTTCGGTAAGCATAGCGCATAGCGCTTTGCTTGGCGAGACGGGGTATGGCGAGACGGGCGAGACGGGAGGTCGGGCGAGACGGGGATGCAACGTCAAAATGATTACAGAGTGAGCTGCACGAGAGAGGGGATACCACCATGAGTAAGAAGCAAAAGATTTGTAGTTTTGAGGAGTTATAAGTCTGGAGAGAGATCCCCCAATCAGGTACGGCGAACCAAGGTTCCGTCCACGAGATTGGGCAGCTTCATTCAATATGTTCTAAAGAAACATTGCGCTAGCCAGCAACTAGTAAAAGAAAAGGAATCTAATGATTCCCCGTCTCGCCCGGCCTCCCGTCTCGCCCGTCTCGCACTTCCTTGCTATTTACTTTTACCATAATGCATAGTTTTTGGCTTATGTTATTTACAGCCTATAGAGGAGCGCTGAATTGAAGTCGATTGTCAATTTCTTTTTCGAATTGGGTATGCTGAAGAAGACTCCGAGAAGCGGGTTCCAGTTTCTTGGCTCTGGACGAGAGTCTGTGGCAGATCACGCCTTCCGAGTGGCCGCCATAGGCTATACCATGGCGAGATTGGACAAGAATGCCGATACCTTTGCCGTTGTGCTGATGTGCCTGTTTCACGATCTGCCGGAGGCCCGCACCGGGGACCTGAATTATGTGAACAAACGCTACGTGGATATTAAGCAAGAGCAGGCCATCAGGGATCTAGCCAAGACCCTTCCTTTTGGCGAGGAACTCCAGAAATTGCTCGAAGAATTCGAGAGAGGAGAGACCAGGGAAGCTCAACTGACCAGAGATGCCGATCAGCTGGATCTTATCCTGGGACTGAAAGAACATCAGGATTTGGGCAACCGCTACGCCGAGGACTGGATTCATTTTGCCTGTAAACGGTTGAAAACCGAACTTGGCAAGAAGCTGGCAGCCCAGATATTGGAGACGGACTCTTCAGCCTGGTGGTTCGAGGGTAAGGACCACTGGTGGACGGCGGAATAGAGAGACGAGCGAGACGGGAGGTCTGGCGAGACGGTGTATGGGCGAGACGGGCGAGTCGGGAAGTCGGGCGAGACGGGAAAAAGAAGTCAAAATGATTACATAGTGAGCTGCGCTGGAGAGAGGCGCCACCATGAGTAAGAAGAAAAATGTCGGCAGGTTTGAGGATCCATAAGTCTGGAGAGACACCCCACTGGCTGGTATTGCAACCAGAATTCTCTCCAGAAAATTGGGCAGTTTCATTCAATATCTTCGCAAGAAACATTGAGCGAGCAAGAATGCGAGGAAAAAAAGGAATCCAATGAATCCTCGTCTCGCCCGTCTCGCTCGACCTCCCGTTTGGCCGCGTCAAACTTGTTGCTTGGCTCTATGCCACTGTGATCGAGTTTTTTCCTAGATCCTTACTCCGGTAAAGGGAGTTGTCTGCTAACTGAAGCAGTTCTCTCTTGTCAGCAGCATCACTGGGGTAGTTGGCAATACCGAAGCTGGCAGTAAGCTCGATCTCAAGTCCCTCATCCTTCAGGAAGATAACATCGGCAACCGCCTTACGAATGTCGACCACCTTGTCGAAGGCCGCGTTCTTGTCCTGTGCAGGCAATATGATCACGAATTCGTCGCCACCGTAGCGTACGAGTCGATCATCCTCATCTAATTCGGAACCGATAGCCAGGGCGGCTTCTTTCAAAACCTTGCTTCCGAGCAGATGCCCGTGCCTGTCCACCAGTTCTTTGAAGTTGTCCAGATCCAGAAACACCAGAGAAACCTCCTGGCCCTGGTCGAGTAACTGATCCAGCTGTTTGTGCATGAAGCGAGAGTTGTAATAACCGGTCACGTCGTCTGTGACGCTGAGCCACTCGATTTTTCTGTAGGTGCGGGCGTTATGGATTGCAATGGCGACGTAATCGGCAAGAATGGACAGCAGTGGCATAAAACTATCCTGGAATAGCGACATGTCTTCAGGATTTACAATTTCAATAACGCCAATTATCGAACCCTGCATTTTGAGTGGAAGGCAGATGAGGGAATGAGTGACGAAGCCTGTGAGATCGTCCACCCTGTTGCTGAAGCGAGGATCACGCCGCACCTCCGGCACCAGTATGGGTTCAGCCGTTAACGCGACGGTGCCGGCGATTCCCTCCCCCAGCGGTATTCTCACGTCGGCGAGCGATCCTTTATCCAATCCCACCACCACCTCGAAATAGAGTTCCCGGCTTTCTGGGTCCAACAGAAACAGGGTCCAGTTCTTGGCTCTTATCAGTTCACTCAGCCGTTTGAGTATGATGATCAGAATCTGGTCCATGTTGAAGGTTGAGGTGAGAGCCTTGCCGATTTCAACACTGGTCATCAGTTGCTGAATGTAGATGGAATGCTCTGCAGGAAGAGGGGGATCGGAAGTCTGGTTAACTGAACCTTTGAAAAGGTCGTTCATGCGTCATCCAATAGAGAGAAGGCAGTCTAGTAATGCATCTCGGAAATTCTACAACTTATTGATAATAGAATGATTATTCCAAGATCTAATTCTCTGTCTCAAACCTGGAATAATGGAATGCTGGAATAGTGGTCCGCCGCAGGCGGATCAACAGGAAATTTCTCATTTACGAGTATTTCTGACTGCCATGTCAGGGTAATTTTGCCAACAAACCACGGTTCCATTTCCTTGGGACTCACTATTCCATAATTCCACTGTTCCAACATTCCAATTGTGAGCGAAGCGCACTAACTTGTCATGGGGAAATAAAGCAACCTTCGTGCCAACCATGACGGATGTCAGGAGTCAGCAGCCAGCAGTAAGGATATATAGGGCGTGAGGTGAAAGAGGCAAGGCGCAGGGAGTTGATGGGTCATTTTTTCGCGTCCGCTTCGCTTCCGCCTTTCCATCCTCCGTAGCAGGCTACTGCGGAGGACGGGCGTTGAAACTACGGCGAGACAGGCCGCTCAGGCCCGCAAGCGGTTTCTCAGTCTGGCTTCGCCGTCAGGACGCTGCGCTGTCTATTAGGTCGAGACAAGGTATACGGCGCCTGGCGCGAGGACCAGGGCTTAATAAGCAAAGTATAACAAGTCATTCGCTGCCTTGAGCCGTCACCCTATGGGGACCAGATCAAAGTCACGAACTCAGGGGTGGATTCTTAACTCGTTCGAACATTGCTTGACGAACATTGCTTGAGCCGTATGATTCTGACCGACTGCTTGAATCAGTCGGGGAATTTGTGCTACTTAGAACAGGCGCTGGGGTTTTTAGGTGAGAGGTCATGGGTCATGGGTGATGGGTTATGGGTTATGGGTCATGGGTTTCGAGTTCTATTTGACACTGGTTCTGTTATTAATCATACGTGTACTCCTCCGTTGTACCCCCACCTATAACCTATGACCTATAACCTATGACCTATAACCTATGACCCATCACCTATGACCTATGTGGTTGACTTGGAGAACCCATGAGACTCACGTTCCTGGGGACCGGTTCAGCCTGGTCCCTGCCGGAGATAGGATGCAACTGTTTGATATGTCAACAAATGCGGAGAAAAAACGAGGTGCGCCTTCGCAGTTCTCTCTACCTGGAGAGCCAGGAGAGGGTGCTGATCGATTGCGGGCCGGACATTGTCCGTCAATGGCGGGTCAATGGGCTGAAGAAAGTAGATGCTGTCCTTATCACCCACGAACACGGTGACCACTACCTGGGTCTTGATGAACTGGTGGCCTTGCGCCGCTCAACCGCCCCCGAGAGATGGCATTCAATCCCTGCCTATGCGACAGCCGCGGCTTGGGAGACCATTGAGCTCCGATTCGGCTACTTGTTCGAGAAGACGCTGAAGAGAAGGGTGGCGATTCCTGGCGACCCCTTGCCCGGCCTCCGGACCAAGGTGATACCTTTCAAGACTTATCATGGGCCCGTGGCCAGGGGCTCAGTGGGCTATGTGTTTGAGGATGCTGGAAAGCGGTTGGTTTACACTTCCGACCTCTTACACGTTGAGGCCCCAGAAGATTTGGTGCGCCACCCGGACGTGCTGGTTATCCAATCCCACTGGCTCAATGAGCCCGCGGTAAACCGGCCTTCGCTGCTGAGTCTGCAGCGGGCAGTGGTCATGATTCGTGCCTGGGAACCCAGAAATAAGGTTTTTTTGGTGCACATCTCCGATGCCGATCCCGTGCCTGGAGATCCAGCAAACGATTCGCTCAAGAAAGTGGTTCCTCTGGACCCGCTAAAAGATCCATGCTCGGGCGTTCCGTATCCCATTCCCACCTGCCAGATGGAATGGCAGAAGGTTGCGGAGCGTGTTTTCGAGGATAACGGTATCCATGTGCCAGTGCAGGTCGCCTATGACGAACTATCTGTTGAAATATGATGCACAACGCACAGCGCATACTCCAATGTCTAAAGTTTCAAGTTTTTGAGTTGGTTGGCAATTAATGCTATAGACTGCAACATTGAACCTGAAACATGAAACCTGGAACTTTGAATTTGCAACCTCGAACCTGAGACCTGGAATTGACGTTATGGATGCGACGCGTTTGGACATACTTTCCGACGGCCTGACTCTTCGAGGAGCACTGCAAACCCCTAAAGCTGATTCGTGGCCGTTGGTGGTATTGTGCCACGGCTTTTTGAGCCACAAAAACAGTTCCAAATATGAGCAACTTGCCCAGGTGCTTGCCGACGAGGGTTTTGCCTCCCTCCGGTTCGACTTCAGGGGTTGCGGCGAAAGTGAAGGTCTCTTGCAGGAGAGCACGGTATCCGCACGTTGGACTGATTTGCATGGGGTGATTGACCGGGCTGAGACCTTAGCTGGGTTCAATGGGCGTTTGGGCTTGCTGGGAAGCAGCTTGGGCGGTTACTTGGCGCTCCTGGAAGCGAGCCGAAACCCTCGGGTTCGGTGTGTGGTGGTCTGGTCTGCGCCTTCACATCTACATGAATTGGCAGAACGCCTTTCGGAGGTGGCGCCGGCTGCCATGTCCCTGGCCTTTCATGAAGAGCTTTCACGAGTGGAGCTTGGTCCTCAGTTGGGAAGTGTGCAGCATGTCCTTATTGTTCACGGTCAGGAGGACCAACAGGTCCGCCCCGAACACGCCTCGAAATTGTTCGAGGCTGTAAAGGAGCCCAAAGATCTTCATCTATTGGAGAATGCGGATCATCGATTCACTCAACCGGAGGCGCGAGAACATGCCATCCGCCTCAGTCTCGACTGGTTTCGGAAGTTCCTTTATGACGCAGAGCGCAGCTCACCGTTCAAGGTTTAAGGTTCAAAGTTTCAAGTTTGGAATTGACCGCCAAACTATTCTTGTGGCCTGCAACTTGAAACCTATAACCTGGAACTTTGGACATTGAACTTTGAACTTGAGGCTGAGTGGAGCGCTTTGCGTTTCAAGTTATCTTGCCGGTTAACTTGAGCCTTGCATCCAACACGAGACTGAAAAGTGCCGGTATTAGGAAAAGAGTGAAAACGGTGGATAATGCAAGCCCCCCGACCACCACGCTGCCCAGGCCACGATAAAGTTCAGAGCCGGCACCACGGAAAAGCACCAGTGGCAACATGCCGAAAACGCTGGTGGTGGTGCTCATAAATATGGGTCTGACGCGGTTTCGCACTGCCTCACGAATTGCTTCCCGCCGCTCCATTCCATCATGACGCATATGATTCAGGCTCTGGTGCACAATGAGAATGGCGTTGTTCACCACGGTGCCAATCAGGATGATGAACCCCAACATGGTCAGAACATCCAGGGCCTGATACTCGATCAAGTGACTTACCAGCCACAGGCCGGCAAACCCCCCGGCAGCTGCCAAAGGCACACTGAACATAATCACGAATGGATAGAGAAAACTTGCGAACAACGCCGCCATCAGCAGGTAGGTAATAACCAGGGCCAGGACGAAGTTCCATTGTAGAGCCCGGCGGGTGACTACCAGGTCGTCGGCGGTACCGGCAAGGTTGACATTGTAGACACCGCCAATTTCACTACTTTGTTTGAGCGGCGCAATCACCTGAGTTTCCAGAATATCCATGGCAGTTTCCAGGGGCGTTTCACGCGGAGGGCGCACCTGAATGGTGATGGCTCTCTGACGCTCAATATGGTTGACCTGCGTCGGTCCCGCCACCCAGCGGACGTCTGCCAGGGAGCCCAGCGTAACCAGACGACCGTCGGAAGTTCGGAGCAGGAGGTCTTCAAAGTCCTGAGTGCGTTGAGTGGAGGAGGAGCGGCCCATGAGAGTGAGGTCGATTTCTTTGCCTTCGTGTTGGTAGTCGCTCACCTTGCGGCCATCCAGAAGGGTGTCAACAACCTGGCCGATGTCTTGGGCTGTGAGGCCCAGACTTGCAGCCCGCACTCGGTCGGGGACAATCTGGATTTCCGGATTTCCCAGATCAAGGCTTGGGATGGGACGTATCTGGGCGCCGGGCAGCAACTGCATGGACTGGCCGAAAATGCGGGCTCCGAGTTGGACGAGCCGTTCCAGGTCCGGTCCGGTAATGTCCACGTCAATGGTCCGTCCCGAACTGATGCCTCTGCCGAACAGACTGCTCTGGTAGGATGTCGAATAGAAGCCAGGGAACTTTTTAAGCTCCTGGAGGAAAATCGGCACCAAGCTTTTGGCCTTGAGGGGGTCCTGGGTGGAAGCACCGGCGAACATTATGCGGCCGAGCGCCACGTAAAAGAGGTTACGGATTCGGGGCTCCGCGTACGCACGGGGGTCGCTCTTGTTGTCTGCCTCCTTCCAGTGGGGTGCAAGGTCTTTGACGATTACCTGGCCGACCTCGTTGAGTTCGTCCAGGTTATAGCCAGGTGGTGGCAGGAGAAGACTGAAAACAAAATTCCGGTTTCCTTCCGGAAGGTACTCGGTAGGGGGTGAAAGAAAGATGGCCATGGCGAGTGAGAACCCGGTGAGGACCACCACCACCAGGAGCCTAGCCAGTGCCGAACCGGTGATTCGATAGTTGAGATCGGCCAGCCCTTCGGTGAACCTGTGAGCAAATCGGTCTAGCGGTCTAAAAACACCCCTCAGCGGCGTCAGTATGCTTCTGGGCTCATGACTCTGCCTGCTATGAGGGTTGGACCCCGGGTTCGCGGGCAATGGCTCGACCGCATGGCGAAACTTTTCCAGCTTGGCCTTGCGACGATCGCGGAAGTATCCGAGAATCTTGGCGGCCAGAGCGGGAATGACTGTAATTGAGACGATCAGGCTCAGAGCCACCGCGCAGCTGATGGCAATGGCAATGTCCTTGAACAGCTGGCCTGCCTCTTCCTTCACGTACACCACCGGAATAAAGACTGCCATGGTTGTGAGGGTGCTGGCCAGC
>WOR8_10009464_pt1 | contig 11106 bp, 10 predicted proteins | sample DeeMarSeWOR38_10_FD_19890 | JGI IMG/M metagenome (IMG submission 19890)
TTCAGACCTAACAGCGTCAGGTCCACATGTGTGTCCCCGCAACTGGAGGCCAACACCCGCATCCCTGTAGGCGAAACGCCGTTTCGGTTGGGGTTGAGCCGCCGCCATTGGTTAATTGCGGGGCTAGCTAACTGTAGCTGATTTCTATCAGAAGCAGACTCAGCCGATATAAACATTATGTTTAAGCGAGAGATAAATGTTGTCATGAAGCTGTGAAAGCGAATTTATTACTTTTTGTGACGGAAATTATTTTTTGGAACCTACATGTTACGTATGCTACGTTTCTGTCTGCTTGTTATTGATGCCTACTCTCATTCACAAAGCAGTTAAATCAAAAAAAGAGTTCCCAAAAAAATATGGGGAAGTAGAACACATTATTGAGTGGTGCTCGCGACGAAAAAGTTGGAATCAGCACTAGTCTTTATACTTCTACTTTTAACGGCGGTAGGGTTGGTGGACTTGGCAAAGGCGAACCCTGAAATGACAACCTTGATTGCCATGCCAGAAGAATACATAAACTACATAATAACCAGTGTCAACGGAAGCTTGTGGGCGAAAATTGAGGGAACATATCCGCTACACATCCTAACAGAATCAGATGGAGCGCCGTCTTGTGTTCCTGCTGAACTGCCTATGTATTACCCAACCCCTCCGGGTACAACGAACATTCATATGAAATTAGATGAAACAGAGCTAGACTGGAGCAACTTTGCTTATGATATGCATCATACAGCTATCGGCGACTGGTCCATGATTTACTGTTTAATCGAATCTGTCCCAGAGCAGTTTGTGCTCACGATTCATTATGAACACCCATTGGAAAAGGTAAACGGAAGTAGCCTTTTCTTGTACGACTTGAACATAAGCCCTTATCTTTCGCCTTGGAGTCCTAACTCAACCGCTTTTTTCATTATACGCTTTGAAGCAAATGTTTCAAATCTGCGAGTGTACACTACGCAAAAGGACAATGTATGGAACACTATAGACTTTACAAAGAGCCAAGAGGACATAATAGAAATAGTGGAAGTTCAGATGTACTCTGAATACGGCAAACCATTGCCGGGCGATTTAGTAATTATGTTTTCTGGCGATGAAACTGAAACTGTGGAAGTGGGATTATGGGTTGTCATTCTGATGGTTGTGGTTGTGACTTTGCTACTTTTCATAACGTATAGAAGAAAGCAGCTACAAAGCCCACGTGCAGAACTGAAATAGAAAGGAACGGTTGAGTTTTGATAGAAGAATGAGCAGGACAGCTTGTTTGTCGCTCTTCTACAAGAAGAGATATTCTGCTGTTTTCACCGAGTTTCCTTTCGTGGTATCCACACTGTTTTGTTTTTTTGGTAACATGGAATTTCGTATTCAAACAGTATAACTTTTTTCACTTTCTTGCTCTTTTCTCCCTTTTTTGCGAGGGAGCTATTGTCTAGATTAAAACATTTCCACTATAGAAACTATATACTATATAGCTAAAGATGCGCTTAGTATTTCTCATCGTCAGGTGGAAACGCTTGATTGACGGGAAAAAACCAAGAATTGCCTACTGGCTGGATAACAGCCTTTACTTGAACATAACCAACAAGTGCTCTAACAACTGCTGGTTCTGCTTGCGCAAGTTTAAGAAGGGCGTGGGTGACTTCAACCTGAAGCTAGAAAGGGATTCGACGGTAACCGAAGTAAAAGCTGAGTGGGAAGCAAGTTTGGGGTTGAGGCGTTGGCGCGAGGTGGTTTTCTGCGGTTTCGGTGAGCCAACTGCGCGACTCGATGTTTTGCTGGAGGTTGCGCGGTGGATACGGAAACGTAGCGGAAGTTCAGTTCCAATTCGGGTTGACACTAACGGTCACGGTAACGTGTTGAACAAGGGCAGGGACGTTGCCGAAGAGTTGCAGGCGGCAGGCGTCAGCAGCGTCAGCGTCAGCTTAAACGGTCATGACGAGACGAGTTATTCGGAAAACTGCAGACCCGAGTTCAGTGGCGGCTTCGCGGCTGTGCTCGAATTCGTCAAGAAAGCGAAGAAAGCTGGATTAGAGGTAGAAATCTCAGCGGTGAGAATGCCTGAAGTTAACATAGAAAAAGTTAGGACGGTTGCCGAATCACTGGGTGTGCGCTTGAGAATTAGAGACTATGTGCCGTGCTTATGGTAAATTGGCACGCGATTTTTTATATAACATCCTTAATATAGAATTAAAGTACATTCAAAAGAATAAGTGAATAATGGATTGAACTTATTTAATCGGAGCGTTTTTTGATAGTTTGGCGAATGGTTTTTTTGCCCTTCCCCTTTCTAATAGTTGTAGTGAGCACAAATGGGTTTGATTTTGCGATTTGACCCGTGGCGTTCCAGCATGTGCACGTGCCCGCCTAAATTGACTTTTAACCCTTACACTGGATGCGATCACGGATGCATTTACTGTTACGCTTCAAGCTACATTCCTCAATTTGCGAAATGCAGACCTAAAAGCGATTTGCTACAGAGGTTGCGACGGGAGGTCTCGAAGCTAAAGGGAGAAACTGTTTCCGTTGCCAACAGTTCTGACCCGTATCCTCGCTTGGAAGCCAAAACGGGATTGACGCGGAGATGCCTGGAAATCTTCGCGGAAAGCAATTGCCGAATCCAAATCATCACGAAATCCAACATCGTCATCCGAGACGTTGATCTTCTTAGCAAGACGCCTTCAACGGTAGCCTTAACCATAACAACCGACGACGACGAAGTAGCAAGACTCTTGGAACCACAAGCTCCAACGCCTGATGAACGCCTTAGCGCCGCTAAAGAACTTGCAGGCAAAGGCATCCCAGTTTCAGTGCGAATAGACCCTATAATCCCTTTCGTAAACGACAAGCCAGAAAAGCTCGTTGCCACACTCGCCAGCCTCGGCATTAAACACGTGACAAGCTCAACGTACAAGATAAAACCAGACAACTGGCGCAGATTCTCCGCTTCAATGCCGTTGGTGGCGAAAAAATTGAAGCCCCTCTACTTCAAACAAGGCGAGAGAATAGGTGGAAACACACTTTTGCCAAGAGACTTAAGGCTTAAACTAATGAAAAAAATCCGCGACTTAACAATCGCTAACGGCATGCAATTTGGTGTCTGCAGAGAAGAGTTAACGAAGTTGAACACGGCGGCTTGCGATGGCTCATGGTTAATGCAGGACAAAATGAGGTGAATTGCTTATGCAAACGCGGGTCGTAATGCTAGTGGATTTTGACTACTTTTTTGCTCAATGCGAAGAACTGCGAAACCCCGCGCTCAAGGGCAAGCCCGTAGTGGTGGGTGTTTATTCTGGGCGCACTGAGAATAGCGGAGCCGTGAGCACCGCTAATTACGTCGCCAGAAAATTCGGGGTTAAATCTGGAATCCCCTTGTACTTGGCGAAGAAGCGGTTGGAAGGCACTGAAGCGGTCTTTCTACCTGTTGACGACAAGTTTTACGATCAAATCTCCAACAAAATAATGCAAGTGCTCAGAGGTTGTGCTGATAGCTTTGAGCAGACCAGCATAGACGAGGCTTATCTGGATGTCACCAGAAAGGTCGATGGAAGCTTCGAGGCAGCAAGCGAGTTAGCTCAAAGAATGAAAAACGACATAAAACGTCAAGTGGGCATAGTTTTTTCAGTAGGTATTGGACCAAATAAGCTTGTGGCGAAAATTGCGGCTGATAACCAGAAACCCGACGGACTATCAGTCGTTAAGCCTGAAGAGATTGAGCGCTTCCTGTCACCTTTGCCTGTTAACCGACTTGTAGGTGTGGGGCGAAAGACATCCGCGAAACTGGGTGAGCTAGGCATCAATACAATTGGCGAGTTGGCAAAGTACGACGTCCAGAGACTTGTGGATATTTTCGGGAAAAAACTAGGCGTATACTTTCACAACGCAGCTAAAGGCGTAGACAATGAGCCAGTTCAGGAAACAGGTGAAGCAGAATCCATAAGCCGAATCTCCACGTTGAAAAATAACACGCGTGAATTGACGGTGGTTCTTGAGAAAACAGACCAGTTAATTAAAGACATCCACAAAGACATTGTGCAGAGAAACACTAGCTTCAAACAGGTTGCAATAATCGCCATCATGACTGATTTGAGTGTTCGTAGCCGAACGAAAACGCTGGAAACCGACACACGCAACGCAGAGATTCTTGGGCATGCTGTTCGAGAGCTTTTCGAGAAATTCCTAGCAGAATCTGAACTTGAAATCCGCAGGGTCGGCGTGAAAATCTCAAATTTCGCAAAGGAAGACTCTGAACAGAAAAGGCTGACAAGCTTTTTCTAAAGCACTTAACATGAGTACAGCGAGTAGCTCTTGCTATTGGTTCTTAAACATTGGATAATTTGTCTTTTTGCTTTAGGGTTCCTGAGAGAGTTAAAAATGTTTATTAAGTCTTAATACTTATAGAATATATAGACAAAAGAGAAGGATAAAAATGAGCCTCACCCGAAAAGAAAAACTTGAAACAAACACAGATGCTTCTCTCCAAATTGTGACAGAAAACTCTGCAAAAGAAAGCGGTATCATTGTGGCAAACGACTACATAGAGGTTGCTCCAAAAAAAAGGAAAGAAGCTGACAAACCCCTTTATCTTAAAAGAATATAGCAGAAAACGTAATTTCCCATTATGCCTGCTTAAAGCATAGAAATATTTTTTTATAATAAATCCTCTCCACAATTCAATATAAAAAAATGCAAGAGGGCAAAAGATGAAGTCTACTGAAGCAAAATTGGGAAGGGCATTCATATTGAGATTGCATGACGGCGACCGCCTTCCCGACGTTATCGAATCGTTCGCAACTGAAAAAAACGTTTCCACAGTTTCCACAGCACTTTGTTTCTTTTTAGGAGGAGCAAAAGAGAACAGCCGAGTTGTCGTTGGCCCAAAAGACTGTTACAACATTCCTCCAGAGCCAATGGTTACGCTCCTAGAAGGAGTCCATGAAGCCTGCGGGGTGGGCACAATTTGTGAAGATGAAACGGGAAAACCAAAACTCCACATGCATACCAGCTTTGGAAGAGGCGAAAATACAATTACTGGATGTGTTCGCATGGGCGTTGAAGTGTGGCAAATAGGCGAAATAGTAGTTTTAGAGTTAACAAAAGCCACTGCACACAGAGCTAAAGACAAAGAGACAGGCTTCGAATTCTTAGAAATCAAATAACTCAAGCTACGCACTCTAGCCAACCCTTCCGGCGCCGAGGTTTTTCAATATTGCATCAGATCAATTTTCATTTTGAATGATTGAGGATTGCATGGTGCCTTTTGAGTCCGCCGTACCTCGAAAATCGCTTAGTTTAATATACTGTATGCTACCATGTGAATTCCTGTAAGGATTGCAATGAGAAAGCACAAGTGGATAATAGTTTTTTTCTTCATCTTTCTTGTTCAATTGTACTGCATATCTTTAGCATCAAGCGACGGCGCCAGTTCCAGCACCGACGAATGGACTATGTTTCGCCATGACTTGAGCCGCAGTAGCCATACAACTGGCAGCACTCCAACCAGTCCCGTCAAACTCTTGTGGAAATATGAAACACGCTCATTGGTATGGTCTTCCCCTGCAATAGCCAACGGCTACGTTTTCGTAGGTTGCTCAGATTGGAATATTTATTGGTTCAACGCCTCCAATGGGAAAATAGTGTGGCACTTCCCGACAGGAAACGAAGTGCGTTCGTCGCCTGCCATTGACAATGGGCGACTCTATGTAGGTTCAGACGACGGCAACGTTTACTGTCTAGATATCGCCACAGGAACTCCTCTTTGGGTAGTAGCAATCGGAGGCTTCGTCCGGTGTTCTCCTGCAGTGGTGGAAGATCGCGTCTACGTGGGTTCTGGAGACCACGATCTGTTTTGCCTTAACGCTTCAAGCGGAGCAAAGATATGGAGTTACCAGACTTCACATCGTGTGCATTCTTCGCCTGCTGTCTCAGACGGCGTAGTTTACTTTGCCACTGACGACTTTCATGTTTACGCTGTTAACGCGTCTACAGCCAATGGAATGTGGAGAACCCATACTGGAAGCGTTATCTCTTCTCCTAGTGTGTATAATGGCGCGGTATACATAGGCTCCGTCGACGGTTACGTTTGCAGCCTGAATGCTTCCACGGGCGAAAAGATTTGGGAGTATCTGACTGGAGGTTCAGTGTCTTCTTCCCCAGCGGTCGCTTACGGATGTGTCTACATAGGGTCAGATGACAACAATGTGTATTGCCTAAACGCTTCGAACGGCAAGAAAATATGGGAGATTCCAACTGGATACTGGGTCAGGTCTTCACCTGCAGTTGCAGACGGCAAAATGTATGTAGGCTCGGAAGACTACAACCTTTATTGCCTTGATGCTTTAACAGGAGCGAAAAAATGGAGTTACGCAACTGAAAACTTCGTGGATTCTTCTCCAGCAATAGTAAACGGCACCCTATTTGTTGGTTCCAGCGACCACTGCATTTACGCTTTTGCCCTGGGCGACTCAACCGACTTTTTGCCCTCTCAATACACCAGTTCTTTAACGTGGACTACGATTGTGTTTGATGTGATTGCGTGTACGGTGGTAGCTGCAATTATTATTGTACTCGCATGTTTTGTTCGGTCAAATATAATAGCTAAACGAAACGCTGAATCCGAGAGTGACAGCCAAGAACTTCATTGGCTTTCGAAGCACGTTGATTCTCTTTGTATTTTGGCGATTCTGGCTTTTTCAGCACTATTTTTTGTTAATTTGGGAAGTGAACCGCTTTGGGTTGCCGATGAGCAGACTTACTCTCAATGGGCATTCCACATGTTCAAGGACGGAGATTACATTACGCCTTGGGCTTTTGGCGACTTGTTAATGTGGATTGGAAAGCCGCCGCTCTTCATGTGGTTAATGTCTCTCGCCTACCAAGTCTTCGGCGTAACCAACTTCGCCGCAAGGTTTTGGAGCGCGGTATTCGGCACGTTATCCTTAATTCTTGTTTTCCATTTTGGAAAAAAACTGTACAACTTGCTTGTTGGGTTTATTTCGGCGCTGGTTTTGGGCACATTTACAACTTTCTACGTGTTTGCAAGACATGCTATGCTTGATGTTTCTTTCGTCTTTTTTATTTTGGCTAGCCTATACTTTTTGCTATTGAGCGAAAAAACAAAAGATGCTAATCGGTATGTAGCTTTAGGTGGCTTGTTCTTTGGTTTGGCGTTTTTGATTAAGCAGTTTGGAGCTCTTTTGATTCCGCTGATCTTTTTTGCTTATTTCATAGCGACAAGGAGAAGCATCAGGGTTCTCTTAAGTAAACGTTTTGCTCTCTTCTGGCTTGTAGGAGTTCTAATTGCTGCGCCTTGGATGATTTATATGACCCTCTGCTTTGGATCCGACTTCTGGAACTCCTTTTTTATTTTTTCTGGCTTTATGAGAGCAAGCACTCCTATAGAGGGTCACGTCGGAGGCTACCTTTTCTATTTCAGGTACTTGATTAGTAACGAAAACCTATTTTGGATCACACTGCTACCTTTTTCGGCAGGGCTTTGCTCCTTCAACGCTATAATCAAGCGTTCAAAAGAAGACACTTTCATTCTTGGATGGATTGCAATCGTGATTCTGCTATTCACGTTGATACAAACTAAACTTGAATGGTACATCCTGCCAGCTTTTCCCGCTTTCGCCATTGCCATAAGCAGTTTTCTATACCAAACAGCAAAGAAGATACCGCTTGTCACACATTTAATTTTATCCAAAGCCCAAAAGATAGCTGAGATAGCTATGAAATAAACAACATAGACAGGTGTTTAAGCCCTAGCTAAGTGTAGGGCTCGTGAAAACCAACCAGGAAGGTTCTGTAGGGCATGTCGCCAAAGAAAGGCTCATCTCCTGTATAACCAAACCTTCCAGACGCAAAAAGCAAGGTAGTAACGTCAGTGTAGGTCAAAGTCGTATTAAAGAAGGGTGTGTCAGCTCCATAATCATAGAGAATAGCATATTTGACGTTCCGCTGTGCACAGAGGCTGATAAACTCTGTAATATTGAAGGTGGGTTTGAAGGCGTCAACTGACAAATCAGGATACTGCCAAATCTGGTCTGAGGACATGTTTGGAGGCAGATAAAACCTGAGCATGTCTTGGTTTAAAAGGTTGAACGCGCAAACAATCACCGCTGACTCATCTAGGTCTAGGTGACCAGCCAGGTAGTTTGCAGTTTCTTCAAGTGGAATGTGAATTTGATCTCTAGCAGTCATCTGATAGGCATCATAACTGCTATAGATAATGGTTACTGCTGTAAGAATTACGAGAAGCGTGGCTACAATTTTCTTAGTTTTCTGTCCGTTCAGGCTCTTCTGTCGAGGCTCCCAAACGCTTATTTTGCCATAAAGGAACATTACAAAGCTTGCTGCTGATATAGCTAAAACAGGGAAGACCGGTGTTATGTAGCGCCACTGCTTGTTGGGAATGAATGTGAAAAAAACATATACTACGGCAAACCATGTGAGGAAGATTTTGTCTTCAGGTTTTCTTCTCCACGAAAACAAGCATAATCCCAGCAAGCCAAAGACGTATATAGGCAGCGAAATAGGGTGAACTGGGATGTCATCGAACGGCCAAGTCATCTCAATCAAGTAGAATATGGGTGTGGGAAAACGCATGCTATAATCTATTCTGTCTTGGCCACCTTCTCGCATGACGTAAATCAGGTCTTGAAAGGTGTCCAAGCCGTTCGCCTGAAAGACCATCACGAACCAAGGAGCCGCCACCGCGCCTCCTAGTAGTAGGATGAACAGAAGCTTGGTGAATCTGTGTTTCAGTTTGCCCCTGCACATCCATAAGATGGCGGCAATCATTACGAAGGCTGATACGAGAACTTGATACTTGGCTAGTATTCCAACGCCCAGTGTGACTCCCGTCAGAATCAGCGTTCTTTTCGTGTTTTTGATTAGCCAAGTGAAGAAAACGAATAGTGTTAACGTGAAGAAGAAGATCAGCATGGTCTCCAGCATTGTAATTCTTGAAAGCCAGAAAAAACCTGGCATAACCCCCAGCATCAAGCTGGACACCAAAGCGGTTTTCGGACCGTACGTGCGTTTGGCGAACTCGAACGTTATCCAGATTGAAAGTAAAGAAAAAATCACGGCAGTTAACCTTCCTGAAGCAGCGCTCACACCGAGAACTTGAAAGAAACCTGTTGTCATGAAGTCGTAAAAAGGCGGATAATACCCGTAAGTCGTCAGGTAATCGGGTATTTGACCACGAGACAGAAGCAATCCGCCATACAGATGTGGCATTTCATCCCATTGGATCGACATATATTCGAGCTCAAGCAACAAAAAAAAGGCGTAGACAATAACGAAAACTAGTAATAGCGATCGCCACTTGTTGAATCCAGTTTTGAGCCAAAGGCGAAGGTCCACTTGTTAAGCACTTCCAACCGACTTGATTATTGATTTGACGGAGTTGGCTTTTTAATGTTTCATTTAGAACATCAAAAAAGAGTTAATGAGAAAGATGAGGAATCATCTCGGAGCTTGGCGGGTTTCGGTGAAAGGCAAAAATCATTTATCACTAGTTGTCGCATTTGGTTTCTTATCGGGAAAGTTAGTCCATGGCGGAAAAGGAAATTTCAATAATACTGCCTGCTTACAACGAGGCTTCAAGAATTGAAAGGTGCATACGCGAGGTTAAGCTTGCTGTTGTTTCCTTTTCAAGTTCTTACGAAATCATCGTGACGGAAGACGGAAGCACCGATGGCACAGAAATAATTGTGGCAAGCCTATCGCAAAGTTATCCTCAGCTTTCTCTCCTGCATTCTCCTGTTCGTCTAGGCAAGGGCAAAGCCATCAAGAGAGCGCTTGCCTCGGCTAAGGGTGATGTCATTGTTTTCATGGATGTTGACTTAGCCACTAGCCTTAACCACCTTCCGCAAATTGTTAAGCTAGCTCAAAAGCATCGGGGTATGGCTATTGGTTCTCGTCACGTTAAAGGCTCGAAAGTGCAACGACGTTTTTCCAGAACTCTTTCCAGTTTGACTTATAACCTGATTGTGAGAATACTTTTTCTTGACGGAGTGCATGACCATCAGTGCGGCTTCAAAGCCATGAGCCATGAAGTCGCAACCGTTCTGTTGGACAAGACGAGTTCAGACGGCTTTTTCTTTGACACAGAAATGATTTTGTGGTGTAAAAAATTGGGTTTCCCAGTGACAGAGGTCGGAGTGGAGTGGGCGGAAACTATGAAAAAAAGTGAGTCTGCGATCAGACTTTTTCCTGACGCGGTAAGGCTAGGGCTGGACCTTTTTGGATTCAGATTGAATACGGGCGGTCCCTAGCCAAAATTGTAGTGCTTTCTGATTTTCTTTTTGATTTCCCAAGTGCACTTGAGGCCCTTGGGGAAAACTACGTAGTCGCCTGCGCCGAACTCGACGTTTCCCTCTGGAGTTAGGATGACGGCTTTTCCCTCTAGGATTAAGCAAGTTTCCTGCACATCGTATTCCCAGGGAAAGTTGGATTCTTCTTTCTCCCAGATCGGCCAGGATTCGGCTTCTTGCTGCTCTTTTTTAGATGGTTTCTTGACTTTCGGCTTCATCATCAATCACTCACATACTCATCCTTTAACAAAAATAAAAACGTTGGCAACCGCTAGAAATTTCAGCTAGAGGATTCGGTTGAACCTTGTAGACACAGGGGATTGTTGCTAGCGGCTTCTCTTCTCGCGTAGCTGAGCGCGTTTTTTATTTCAATCCAACAGCGTACCCGCTTGAAAAGTCCGCGGGTAAAACCGATAAGCTTGCATCTGCCTAACCACACTAGCCCCGAAAGTGCAATGGCAAACCCCAAATATTGAATGCCCATAAGGAAGCTGCCTTCGCCAATTGGATAGAGGTTAATAAGAGCATACCCGCTATTTGCGTCTCCTTTGAATACCCAATGGTCCCATGTGGAATAGTAGTTCACGAAATTCATATTAACCAGAAGTGCCGCCCCCAGCAAAACTAGACCTACCGCGGCAATAGAAAAAAGCAGCTTGCCTAGTTTCTCTTTTGATTTCATAGAATTAAGCAAAAAAAGGAATTTGTGCACTAATGATGCGGCTAGCAAGCTGACGAAGGGCAGGAACTGATAATCATATTTTATCGCGTTGTTGTAGGGTGCACTGAG
>WOR8_10006635_pt1 | contig 11102 bp, 8 predicted proteins | sample DeeMarSeWOR38_10_FD_19890 | JGI IMG/M metagenome (IMG submission 19890)
GTTACACGGCTGATTGTGGATTCGTGCATATTGATATCCTGAGCAACGTCTCTGAGAACCATTGGTTTCAAGTGGGCAATTCCTTTTTCAAAGAAATCCCGTTGAAATTTTAAGATGCTCTCCATCACCTTGTAAATGGTCTTCTGGCGCTGATGAATGCTCTTTATCAACCAAGCCGCTGACCGGATTTTGTCCTGGATGTAATCTTCGGCTTCACCGGAAATTTTTTTGCCCCGACTGATGGTTTTTTTGTAAAATGAATTGACGCGCAGTTTGGGCATCCCGTCGTCATTGAGCATAATCACAAAATCATCTTCCAGCTTATAGACATAGATGTCGGGATTGATATATTGAGGCGTTTCTTCGCTAAATTGGCGTCCGGGTTTGGGCTCAAACGCCTTAATAATGTTGACGGTCGAAACCACCTCGTCCATGCTTATTTTTAATGCTTTGCAGATACCTTTGTAATTCTTTTTTTCAAGATCATGAAGATGGTTGTTGATAATATCGCAGACGACGGTATTTTCGAACCCAAAATGCTTGGCCTGAATAAGCAAGCACTCTTTAAGATCGCGGGCACAAACACCGATCGGATCAAAAGACTGCATCTGCAACAGTGTTTGCTCAACTGCCTCAACAGACGTGTTGCTCATCATGGCTAATTCTTCAACAGTACTATCCAAAAAACCGTCGGCATTGAGATTGCCCACAATTTGACTGGCGATGGATTCTTCTTCACGGGTGGGTTTGATCATCAGAAATTGCCATAAAAGATGATCGCGTAAGGATTTTTTGGGTGCAATAAAGGCTTCAAAGCGCGGCGTGTCTTTATCTTCGGCCTCATAGTTTACGCGGCCGGGGGTGTTGTATTCTCCTAAATAGTTGCTCCAGTCGATGTCGTCATGGATCTTTTCGTCAATGGTGACTTCTTCTGTCGTTGTTGCCTCTTCAGATGATTTATCTGACGATTCCGCCACGCTTTCTTCTGAAGCACTTTCCTGAACTTCTTCGAGGGCTGGATTTTCTTCAAGCTCCTGGCGAATGGTGTCCAACAATTCCAAGCGGGATAGCTGCAGTAGTTTAATGGCCATCTGCAGCTGGGGTGTCATAATTAGCTGCTGCGTTAATTTGAGCTGTTGTCTTAATTCAAGTGCCATCTTATAATTTGAACTCGTCTCCTAAGTAAACGCGGCATGCGGCTTCACTGTTTGCAATTTTTTGCGGATCTCCGGATTCGATGACCTGTCCGTCACACAGTATATATGCTCTATCACAGACGCCCAACGTATCTCTAACATTATGATCAGATATGAGAATCCCGATCCCCCGTCGCTTCAAGTGTTCGATAATATTCTTAATATCATTTACTGCCAAAGGATCTACACCGGCAAATGGTTCGTCTAAAAGTATAAATGACGGATTAATAGCAAGTGAGCGTGTAATCTCAAGTCGCCTTTTTTCTCCACCGGACAGCAAGTTGGCTCGTTGATCGGAAAGATGTTTGATACCCAGCTCTTCAAGCAGCATATCAGCCCGTTCAGCTCGCTCAGCATTCGAAATCGGTAGAATTTCGAGAATTGCCATTACATTTTGTCTTACAGACAGCTTTCTAAAGATGGATGAGTTTTGGGGAAGATAGCCGACACCCCTACGAGATCGTATGTGCATAGGGTAATCAGTTATATCTTCATCGTCAAGCAGCACATTGCCGCCATCCGGTTTGATCAATCCCACTGTCATGTAAAAGGTTGTGGTCTTGCCCGCCCCATTGGGACCGAGCAAACCGACAACATCGCCACTTCCGATATCCAGGCTGACAGAATTTACGACCTGCCGTCCGCCATATTTTTTTATCAGATTTTGAAGATACAGTGTTGTCATTATCTCGATTTGATGCAAGCGCGTTAAGCAGCAGTCCAGAGCAACAATACCACTTATTCTAACGCTGCCCATGGCGCTGGACCAATTCAACTAATTCATTTTAGATGAGTTGCACGAAAATTGCAAGCATTACCAGAAAGCCTACAAAAACCGATTTTTGCACCCATTTTTAACGCTCAATCAGGGTTTAACCCTGATTGAGCGAAAGTCGAGGTCGAAGATCCGCCTCTGGAGGATTGCCGCCCTGTTGGGGCGACTTGTCCCGTCGACTTGTGGGGTCGAAGCCTTTAGGCGAAGCCCCAAGCTCAAAGAGCCAAGTCGGAAGCTGAAAGCGAAGCCCAAAGCTACACGGAAAATGTCGTTTCGCAATAGTTGGCTATGCGGAAGGGCATTTGACACCGTAGATGCGGCAAGATCGGCAATCCCGCAGGGCAAACCAAATGAAAATATAATGCAAAGCATTACCATAATTGAGAAACATTTTGAAATTTTTAGGTCCTAAAAAATGGCAATCCTTAAGAAATGTTAAGCTCGTTTTTCATTTGGTTTGCGATTCATCAGGGTTGAAGATGGCCCTGACTCTACTCTCCCCCTCGCCTTCGACTGCCAGGGTGCCGTCTGAGCGTTGCAGCGTGATTTTAGATCCGGTCATCAAAACACCGTCGCGGGTAACACGCGACGGATTTCCGGTAAGGACAAGAACGGCTGATTTCATTGTATATATAGCTTCATCTGCCTCAGCAACGATGTTTTTATATAGAATTTTTACTCGCCCTCGGGCAATGACTTTGCGAATGGCTGCGGCCTTAAGCGAACCGTCTTTATCGCGCACGGTATCCGGATCGTAAACAATTTTAAGGCGTTCTGCAGTGATCACGGTACCAGACTGTGTTACTTTAACGTTTCCGCTATAGACGATTTGGGCTTTATCAATTTGCGCGACAAGTTTATCGGACGTAATCCGAATGCCCTTCGCTTCTGAATTCTTAACACTCTGCTGGGTAGGCTCGATTGCCGTTGCGATATATGCCGTCCCCATCAGTGCGGCCACGATGATGGGTGTCTGTAAGATGATCATCAATGGGAATCTCTGACCGAATCTAAAGGGTAACATTTTCGTCTATGGTGGTTCCAACACCGCCTTCCATCGTAAGCTTTTTGGCGTTGAGATCATACTTTAATGAATCGGCCGCCACTTGGGCTGATGTACCGGAAATCTTCACCGGGGATTTTGAAAACACCACGCGTTTCTTGTGCTGATAGCTCAGCGTATTGGTCAACAGCTTGTATTCGTTGTTTTTTAAGACAACATTGCCGGAAACTTCCATATCCTTTGAGTTGGTCTTCAGTATGCCTTGATCGGCTGTCAGCAGAATTTCACTATTATCTTCAAGAAAAAAGGTTACCTTTACGTCCTTAAGAATCAATTGCTGGGTCTTCTCGATCAAGTGACCTGATCTGGCCTCAAGGTGCCATTCTTTTTTACCGTCACGCGTGGCTGTTTGCTGTATTTTATCCATCAACAACGTTGCATCCGGCTCTTCTGATTTCGCTACCTGTTGCCCGACATTTGAATCCGGGCGAGAATGGATATAAATTGCGATAACACTGCCCAGGGCAATGGTAATTGTCGCCAGCAAGATGATTTTTATTTTAGTGGGTTTTTTATATGGTTTTGCCATGATTATTTAGCGTAAAAGCCGGATGTTATTGCGCAACAAAGCGAACATCCCGTGTGTCGGCATCATAATGGGGTATGAGCACCCGTGCACATAAATGATGAGTCAAAAATTAGCTTGCGCTTTTAGAAAAGTCAAGAAACGAAAAGAGGCCTTGATTCTGTATGTTTGACCTGTTATTTAAACTAGTTCACCTATTGCCATTGAATGGAGTGTAATCTTTTGAAAGAAAAATCGAAACATAAAAAGCGCGGTTTGCTGATAATTGTCGGCATCATTATATTGCTACCCTTGATCTGGCTTTTGCTGATCCGGTTTGAAGGCCGGCATCCCGAAGTCGAATTTGAGCTTGCGACGCCTTACATCGGTGCATCACAGGATTTTTCCATTGCCCTGGCCGATTCCCAAAGCGGTCTGCGCAAAGTGTGGGTCGCTATGGTCAAAGACGGTAAAGAGGTGGTCCTGGTTGACACTAAATTTCCTTCTGCCGGTTTTCTGAGCGGAGGTGAGCGCAAAACTCATATGCTGAAAATTCCTTTCGAGCCCGCTCAATATGAATTATCCGATGGAGAGGCGACCCTGCGTCTGGCCGCATGGGATTATTCTTGGCGGGGATGGTGGAAAGGAAACCGGTTGTATATCGAAAAGAACCTCATTATCGATACGCACCCGCCACAAATCGAAGTGCTGAGCACAACGCACAATTTGACACAGGGTGGAGCGGGGCTTGTGATTTTCCGTACGTCGGAAGACACCGCGCAAAGCGGGATTCACGTCGGCGACAATTTTTTCCCAGCGCATGCCGGTTACTATCAAGATGCGCGCATTCGGCTGGCTTTCATCGGGTTGGATTATCAGCAAGGTCCGAAAACCCGCATTTTTGTCAGGGCTCATGACCAAGCCGGCAATAGCGCCGAAGCCGGCATCAACAATTACATTCGCAAAAAAGCGTTTAAGAAAGATAACATTCGCATCTCAGATCGATTTTTAAATCGAAAAATACCGGAATTCAAGCCAGTGGCAGCCCTGTCGCCCGGCGATTCGCTGGTGGAAAAATTTATTAAGATTAATCGCGATTTGCGCCAGGCCAATTATAAGCAAATCACCGAATTGGTGCAAACAACCACAGCTGTTAAACACTGGCAAGGAGCATTCTTACGCATGCCCGGATCGGCCAGCCAGGCCGGTTTTGCCGACCATCGCGTCTATGAGTACAATGATAAAATCATTGACCGTCAGGTCCACCTGGGAATCGATCTGGCTTCGGTCAGGCACGCACCGGTTCCGGCGGCCAACAACGGCATTGTGGCGTTTAGCGGGAATCTGGGTATATACGGTAAAACAGTTCTCATCGATCACGGATTCGGACTATTCAGTATGTATGCCCACCTGAATGCCAGTGATGTGAGCAAAGGGCAGGCCGTAAAAAAAGGCGATACACTTGGCCGCACAGGTAGTACCGGCCTTGCGGGCGGTGATCATCTGCATTTCAGTATCCTGATCAACAATACCTTTGTCAACCCGATCGAATGGTGGGATGGGTCCTGGATAGAAAATAATGTTACCGCCAAGATTAAAGCGGTGCCGTCTGCCCCGGCCCTTAATTAAACCAGGGTAGTTATTCGTTATTTGTTATTAGTTATTGGTGACCAACTGAGATAAGATGAATTGTCTTGGTAATGGCAAAGTCCAATACCCAATATCAAATACCTGATTTGTTATGACCGAAACATTTCGCGCCTTTGTTGCCATTGATTTGCCAGATAGCGTGCGGTCTTCGCTTGCAGGGGCTCAGCAAAAGCTTAAATCCTATGGATTTCGCATAAAATGGGTGCGGCCGCAAAGCATCCACCTGACGCTGAAATTTTTGGGCAACATCGATGTGGCTCAGTCGGATGCAGTGGTCGGCGCTATGAACCAGGCCGCAAAAGGTTTTGCCGCTTTGGCACTGGCCCCCAGCGGTATGGGTGTATTCCCGAATGCCCGACGGCCGAGGGTCGTATGGGTCGGCATCGGGGGACAGTTGGACCGCTTGAAAAACTTGCAACGGGCGCTTGAAGCACAATTGGCGGATGTGGGTTTCCCCAGAGAATCCCGCCCGTTTAAAGGCCATTTGACCCTGGGCCGTGTGAAAGGAAAAATTGCTGCTCATCGCCTGCAGACAGCGCTGGATGACTTAGGAAATTTTGAAGCCGGCAGCTTTGAGGTCAACCAGATCATTTTGTTCAAAAGCCAGTTGCAGTCGAGTGGAGCGGTCTATTCCAGGGTGCAGCAGGTGACCTTGGAATGAATATCTTCGATTGAATATTCATTATTCAGTTCTCAATTTGCTGTCGTTGGCAATTTGCATCAAGCCAGGAGGAGGGCTTTATGACGATTTCACCGGATAAAGAAAAAGCATTGGAAACGGCTATGTCCCAGGTTGAGCGCCAGTTCGGCAAGGGATCCATCATGAAATTGGGGAGCCGTCCGGTCGCAGATGTGCCGGTCATCTCCACTAGTTCGCTTGCCCTGGACAAAGCACTCGGCATCGGTGGCTTACCCCGGGGAAGGGTGATCGAGATTTACGGACCTGAGGCATCCGGCAAAACCACCCTTGCCCTGCATGCCGTTGCTGAAGCGCAGAAAAATGATGGCATCGCCGCGTTTATCGACGCTGAACATGCCCTTGATGTGGTGTATGCCAAAAAACTGGGCGTCAATTGCGACGATCTGCTTGTGGCCCAGCCGGACACCGGTGAACAGGCACTTGAAATCGCAGATATGCTGGTCAGAAGCGGTGCCATTGATGTAATTGTTATTGATTCAGTGGCCGCGTTGGTGCCGCGTGCGGAAATTGAAGGCGAGATGGGAGACTCCCACATGGGGCTGCAAGCGCGGTTGATGTCACAGGCTATGCGGAAGCTCACTGGTACGATCAGCAAAACCATGACATCCATTATTTTTATCAATCAGATTCGGATGAAAATAGGCGTGATGTTCGGCAATCCGGAGACCACAACCGGCGGCAATGCCCTCAAATTTTATTCTTCCGTCCGCCTGGATATCCGACGCATCGGCGCGATCAAGGACGGACAGGAGGTTATCGGAAATCGCACGCGGGTTCGGGTGGTTAAAAACAAAATGGCGCCCCCGTTTACCGATGCCGAATTTGACATTGTCTATGGCGAGGGTATTTCAAAATACGGTGATTTAATCGACGTGGGTGTTGAAACCGGCATTGTCGAAAAAAGCGGGTCCTGGTACTCATATGACGGCGAGCGCATCGGGCAGGGTCGCGAAAATGTTAAACGGTTTTTAAAGGAAAACCCCGATCTGTTTGCCGCCATGTCTGTTAAAGTCAGAGGATCACTGGGACTCGCCGCTGCCAAAACATCCGATGCCACAGAAGAAGAAACAGAACAGAGAAAAGGTGCAAAGGCCTAAATTGGAGATATTTATGACTGGGAATGAGATTCGCACCCAATTTTTACAATATTTTGAAAAACACCATCATCGGATTGTTCGCAGCTCATCTTTGGTTCCCCAGGATGACCCGACGCTTTTGTTCATCAATGCCGGCATGGTGCAATTTAAACGTGTCTTTCTAGGGGAAGACAAAAGAGATTACGTGCGCGCAACCACTTCTCAAAAATGCGTGCGTGCCGGCGGTAAGCATAACGATCTGGAAAATGTCGGTTACACGGCCCGGCATCATACCTTTTTTGAGATGCTGGGCAATTTCTCCTTTGGAGACTATTTTAAAGAAGGCGCTATTGAGTTTGCTTGGGACCTGTTAACCAACGGCTATGGCCTGCCAGCCGATAAACTTTACGGCTCCATTTACCTGGATGATGATGAAGCTTACGAGCTTTGGCGCAAAAATATCGGTCTGCCCGATGAGCGGGTTGTCAGATTTGGCGAAGAGGACAATTTCTGGTCCATGGGTGATACGGGTCCCTGCGGCCCCTGTTCCGAGATTCTATTAGACCGTGGTGAGAAATATGGATGCGGCAAACCCGAATGCGCCGTGGGCTGTGAGTGCGATCGTTATCTTGAAATCTGGAATTTGGTATTTATGCAATTTAATCGGGATGCGTCCGGTAAGATGACACCCCTGCCCAAGCCCAGCATTGACACCGGTCTGGGACTTGAGCGTATCGTTTCGATCATTCAGGATGTGCCCACCAATTTTGATACGGACCTGATCCGGCCCATCATCGCAGAGGCTGAGCGCCTTTCTGAAAGGCGATTCGGCGAATCAGATTCAACCGATGTGGCCATGAAGGTTATCGCGGACCACAGCCGCGCAGCGGCCTTTCTGATCGGCGACGGCATTATGCCGTCCAATGAGGGACGGGGCTATGTCTTGCGTCGCATTTTGCGCCGGGCGATTCGGTATGGCCGCAACATTGGCCTGAAGCGGCCGTTTCTTCATAAAACCGCAGGGGTGGTGTTTAATGTGATGAAACCGGCCTATCCCGAACTTGCCGAAGCGGCAGCCTTTATCACCAATATTATTGAAAATGAAGAGATTCGCTTTTTAGAAACCCTGGATACCGGTTTGCGACTGTTAAACGACACGCTTTCTGAAATCAAGGCCAAAGGTGACACCCAGGTGCCCGGCGATGTCATTTTTAAGCTTTATGACACCTACGGCTTTCCGGTTGATATCGTGCGCGATGTTGTTCGCGATGAGAACATGCGCCTTGATATGGCGGGATTTGACCGCTTTATGGATGAGCAGCGTGCTCGCTCTCGTACGGTTGCCACTTTTACAACTCTTGGAGAAGCTTATAAAAATCTATCCGCTCAGGGATTCAAACCGCAATTCCACGGTTACGATTCCCTTACGGCCGAATCTAAGGTGAAGCTTCTGGTGCATGATGGCACTAATATCTCTGAAGCCTCAGCCGGCCAGACGATTGAACTGGTCAGCGAAGAAACGCCCTTTTATGCTGAAGCCGGCGGCCAGGTCGGTGACAGCGGGAAAATTACCACCAAAAATTTTGAAATGGCGGTGACCGATACGCTCAAAGATCCCACCGGAATCGTGATTCACCGGGGTAAGGTCACATCCGGTAAGATTAAAAAAGGCCAGAAAATCACCCTGCGGGTTGATGGGGCTAAACGCGCGGCAACCGCACTAAACCACACTGCCACCCACATCCTGCATGCGGTCTTGCGCAAAGTTCTGGGTGAGCATGTCAAACAGGCCGGCTCATTGGTTGCGCCGGATCGATTGCGCTTTGATTTTACGCATTTTTCCCCGGTGGATCGTGCGACGCTGTCTGAAATCGAAACCCTTGTGAACCAGCGCATCCGCGAGAATGTTCCCACGCATACCGAGGAAATGGAAGCTGAAGACGCTTTTAAATCAGGGGCTACGGCGCTTTTTGAAGAAAAATACGGCGATCGCGTGCGGGTGGTTTCATTGTCTGATTTCAGCAAAGAACTTTGCGGTGGCACGCATACCGCCAAAACCGGCGATATCGGACTTTTCAAAATTGTGAGTGAATCCAGTATCGCCTCCGGGGTTAGACGAATTGAAGCATTGACCGGAGATGGTGCCCTTCAATACATTCAAAAGACAGCCAATTTGCTGGAGGATAGCGCTCATCTGGTTAAAGAAAAACCGGAGGCGTTGCCATCAAAGCTTAAAAAGATGCTGGTTGATCATAAAGCGCTTGAAAAAGAAATCGACCGGCTTAAAGCACAAATCGCATCGGACTCGGCCCAAATCGGCGGCGATGCCGTTCAATCGATCAACGATACCAATGTTTTAATCCAGCAAGTGGCGGTGGATAATCCAGCAGCGCTCAGAGAGCTGGCTGACCGACTCAAAGAAAAGATCAAGTCGGGTATCGTTGTAATGGGAAGTGCAAAGGGGCCAAAAGCGTTTTTGATCGTGGGGGTCACCAAAGATCTTACCGATCGGTTTCATGCCGGCAATATCATAAAGCAAATTGCACCGATCGTCGGAGGCGGCGGAGGTGGGCGGTCGGACATGGCCCAGGCCGGCGGTACCCAGCCCGCAAAGCTGGAAGAGGCGTTGGAAAAGGCCCGCAACATCATTGCCAACAACTAAAAGCTATCTTAAAAATGCATCCAAGGTTTATGGTTGAGCCCGTTTCCCGTTTGCCCGTTGCCCGGAAGCGAAAATATGATGCGTTTTTTTAAAATACGGGCTCAACCGGCTCAACGGGCTAAACCGGCCAACCATAGAGCTTATAAGCTTTTCGTTTTTAGAATTTGAAACGCTCAATCAATTAAGCTGAATACTTGCCTGACGAGAGCATGATAGCGCAGATCTTGGTGTAAAGCCCTGAATTGACCCTGCCTTTTAAGAACTAAAACCCATCTCAAAAATAGTCGATCACGTTCACGGGTGAGGCGTCGATTCGGTTTAAAAGCGGAGTCCGCCACACTTTCTGGCGGATGAGCATTTTAAACCGAATCGCAATCCGCCACAAATATTGGCGGACCCTTGGGCGCTTGTCCGCCGCAGGCGGGTCAGATGCATTTTTGAGATGGATTCTAGTAAAGTCTGTATTCTTTCCATGTCGAACCTGAGGCTTCAAAGGTTAGCAAACGATCAGAGGTGCGAACTGTTGCTTTACTATACGTCAGCTTTATTTCATTTATGGTTTCTCCACCGCGGAGGAAAAATTCTGTAAAAGCCGAAGATTCTGCTGCTAAACCGAATGCGCGACTGGATGTTATCACCACAGCAACATATCTTTCTACTTCCGCTGCAAGTAGCTCATCATGAATTGGAAGTAGCGTTTCAACAAATCGGTTGGAGGTTGCATCAAATCCGACAGCACGATCTTTGGTTATCAGCAAAGCAATATACGGCGATAAAGACGCAACTCCTTCTCCTGATTCGTCTAACCTCAGAGGCAATGCCTGCCAAGCGTTTAATGAAGTGGATATTACGAAAAAATTTAGATCAGTCAAAAATGCACCTAAAAAACCTCTTGAGCCGCTCCATAGCACTTTCTCGTTTGGCCGAAGATCAAAAGTAATTGTCTTTCTCCCCTCGATAATAGCGATAATTTTACCTTTCGATTCTGCAATATCAATTAAATCTTCAATTTCTTCTTCGGCATAGGAGGATATGGTAGGTGCAAAAATTGATAAGCAAATTATACTTATTAGAAATTTTTTACATCGTAACATGGCCTTCCTCCAGAAACAGTTAATTATTGTTCGGCACATAAACAGGCTAATACCGTCTTCATATACCCTGTAAATTTCAAATCCACCAAAGTTTCATATAAATTGAGATAATCGATACCCCCGCTGAATTGAAGATATGTTCTAAATTTGGCCCCATTTTGTTGGATTGCCAATGTTAGATCACTTGCCAAAAGCTTTAATTCGATTTTTATCGAAATAGATGAAGATAAGTTTTGGATATCATAAAAATTTAGGTGATGTCAAATGTTCAGATTGATAGCAGTAAAACGCAAATTAGGCCCATTGAAGTTAAGTTTACAGTATCTGCAAAAAATCAGAGCTCAAGATAGTTGGTTTTTATTGGAGTAATCTGCAATTTTG
>WOR8_10007807_pt1 | contig 11101 bp, 10 predicted proteins | sample DeeMarSeWOR38_10_FD_19890 | JGI IMG/M metagenome (IMG submission 19890)
AAAATAGACAGAATGCCTTCCTTCGTTATTCGACATTCGATATTCATTATCCGATATTCGCTTTGCTAAAGCCTCTGAACCCGGAACCCGGAACGGTTATGATGCGCCTCTTTTCGATATCGACATACGGGCGATGCTATCCATTACCTTTTGCAGTCCGTATTTTTTGGCCAATGATTCCAACCCGATTTCCAGCTCTTCCTGTTCTTCTTCGCCCTCTTCTTCGACTTCCTCTTCCCTTTCTTCTAATATCAGGGCATCCGCCAGGCACCACTTCACGCACATGGGCTCATCTTCGCCTTCGCACATATCGCACTTGAGGGGCAGGCCGGAATCGGGTTCTTTGAAATCCTCTCGGGATGGACAGGCCGCTTTGCAAAAGGCACACTCGTCGTATTCTTTTCCGTCAATCGTATATTTCTCTCGACCGGAGCATTCGGCCGGGGCATAATCCCCCGCGTAAACAGGAACGTATATGTCGGAATACGGTTCACGAATCACCCGAATCCGTGCCCTTGCCGGATTATTACTGCTATATTTCGGTGCGGCGTGAAATGCGGAGCAGATGACCTCGCATGCCCGGCAGCCATTGCACTTATCAACATCAATCCTGATTGTTTTAATGGTTTTTTTCTTCTTTTCACCTGTCACGGTTATCGCCTCCTTTGAGTCAACTGCCACCCGCCCAGCGGGTGGCTTGAATTTTCGGCCGCAGGCCGAAAAGGCAGAAGCACGTCAGTGCTTTATACGTTGAACTTGCAATCCGCCCTGGGCGGATTTGTAGGGCAAGAATTATTCCTGCTTTTCCGCCACTGGAGCCTCTTCAGCAGAAGCGCTTTCGCTTTCAGCGTAAATTCCCCTCTCGGTGAAGTCCTTGCTAACGTAATCCAGGCTCAATTCAGTCAGCTTCTCCGGGGTCGGGATACCATCTTTATTCCATCCCTTCATTTCGTAATACGCATCCAAAAGTTCGGCCTCAAGCTCGGGAAATCTTTTCTTCCAGTGATCTGCCGGCGGCCTTTCATCTTTTCTACGCAGACCGCGCCTGATATTGATCGCTCTGACCAGTGTTCGGTATCTGTTGGCAGCCTGGGTCAATTTTTCCTCATCCATATCGAGCCCGGCACCGTAAGAGATAAATTTTGGAAAATTGTGGATATGATAGGGCGGCTTCAAATGAAATGATGACAGGCCCGTGCATATTCCGAGGGCGTCATCGATGTAATGCATCCGCTCCATCCAGTCGACGATATCGCACACCATGGGTACTGTGGGGTAAAAGGGCATCGAGTTTTCTCCGCGCGGTTCCCAGTCCAAAAAGTATTGCTTGAACCTATCATCAGGAACCTGGAACCAATCCTTGACGAATTTTTCGCGATGCTCTCTTTTGGGAAAAGGCGCCTGGGGGAACTGCCCTTCAATCTGCGTGACGTTTATTTTTTCGCCGGTGCAATACATCAGGAAATAGATCGGATTCAGCATGCCCAGTTTAAGCGGCAGCTGCTCATGTTTTTTGATGTTGTTATGGGCGTATTCCTCAGCGCCATTGCCGATCTCCTTGGCCGCCCAGTATGTGCCGTTGGCCAGAAGATCCCCGATACCCTCGCGATTGGCAATCTGGTCAATCAGCCAGAAAAATTTTTCCTCGTTGTCTTCCGGAAGACCCGGCATATCCTTGTCGGTTAAAATGCCGGCTTCGTAAAGCTCGAGGGCGAAGGCCATGACCTGGGGCGTCGAGTAACCATCCATGCCATACTCGGTCGCCCGCTGGGCAATGGTCAAGCCGAATTCCAGGTTTGACATGGCCGCCATGGTATAGGTCAGCTTGGAAAAGCATTTCATCATGTAGGTCGGAAGTCCCGGCAGCGAAAGGGTGGCACCGCATTTCATCGGGCAGTTATAGCAACTGATCATCCGGGTGCGCGCCGACTCCAGGGTGTTGTACCACTCTTTGGCGACGTCTTCGGTCCAGAAATCTTTCCGGCGCACGCGTGCATTTCCCCATGAAAAGTTCTCGGTATGCCACTTCTCATCATGGATGGCCATCTCCTGGGGGGAGCCAAGCACGGCTAGAATGGGAATAACCCCCGGAATCGGGTGATCTTCGCGCCATTTGATATACTCCATGACTTCGTTGCATTCCTCCAAGAATTCCATCGGCTGCGCGATATTGATGTCACCCGTACCGCGTACCACGATCGCTTTAACCCTTTTGTCGCCCATAACGGCGCCGATGCCGCCGCGGCTGGCACTGGATCTGCCCTGTTCAATCGAAGCGTAATACACCCGGTTTTCGCCGGCCAGGCCAATAGACACCACCTGGGCTTTGGGCTGATTTAACTCTTTGCGCAGAATCTGTGCCGTTTCGTTGGATCCCTTGCCCGCAAGATGACCGGCATCCCGGATCTCAACCTTGTCATCGTGGATCCATATATAAACCAGGTCGGGCGACTTGCCGCGCAGGATTACCTTGTCATAACCGGCATGCTTCAATTCCGGCGCCCAAAACCCCCCCATCATCGAAAATGCCATTAATTTCGTCTGGGGGGAAACAGTGGATACAATCGTGCGATTGCATCCGGTGGCAGGGGTGCCGCATAATAGACCGGCACCGAATATGAGCAGATTCTCCGGTGAAAAAGCGTCAACTTCCGGAGGAACCCGGTCCCATATTATTTTGGCGTTGGTTCCCAAGCCCCCCAGGTAAAGCTCGGTGTCTTTAGGGTCCGTTTGAACCCTGACAATATTTCCTTTGGTTAGATCAATTTCTAAATTTATCCCGGTTTCCGCGTATCTCATTCTTGCCCCCTATATTTAACTAAATCTGTAGATTACAGTTGGTTCGATTATGCTTGGCTCAGAAAAGCCCTCCCACCGCTGAAAATAGATTGAAGCGAATAATTTTGACGAATCTACCCGCCCGATTCAGGGGTATGTAATATGAAGGACGATCAACTCCATCCCACAGGCAGGAGCGGCTCGTCCTAAGCTATAAATTAACTATATATTAGCTACAAAGTAGTTATAAAAGGTTCCCCCAATTCTGTCAAGAGAAAACTTATGGGGTTGCAAACCATGATGCCCTTGCGCTATGTTTAGCCTGGATTGCGAATTGTTTAACCTTGCTGACTGGCGCTCAATTAGGACCCTGTTGAGAAAGGAACCCCCATGAACGAAAACACCATAAATATCAGATTGATGAAGGCGGAAGATTATGACGCGGTGGTTGAAATTGACGAGAAGGTTTTAAAGGCGCACCGGCCGGAATACTATAAAATGAAGTTTGAAAAGCTATTTAAATCAAGGGATTACCTTCCAACCTCCCTTGTGGCGGAGACCGAAGATGGTGCCGTGGTGGGATTTGTAATGGGGGTTCTCTATATGGGAGAATATGGTATATTTCAGGAAGAGGCCACCCTGGATACCATCGGCGTTGATCCCGATCACCAGCAGAAAGGCATCGGCAAGCTGCTGATCAATGAATTCATAGATCACCTAAAGAAGCTCGGCGTTCAAAAGATTAACACTTTGGTCGACTGGAATGATGCCAGCCTGATACATTTTTTCAGCTCGAACAAATTCAGCCCATCCAAATCCATTAACCTGGAGCGAATTCCCTGATGAGGTGTTCCGCAGCCGAGAAGGGATCGATCCGGCGGTTTTTCAGGTCTTCGAGCAGTTGTTGCCTGGCCGGTGAGTCCTCAATATCACTGAATATTCGATCTGCCGCCATCTCCATGACCAGATGGCGGAAAAACTGAAACTCCCAATTGTAGCTGTGCTCAGCGAAATGTCCGCTGTCCATTAAAAACGTGCGATGCTGCCAGAAAGCGTCGACAAGTTCGACAATGCCGCGTTCTTTCGATGCCACGGTTTTCAATACCGGCGCCAACCACTGCCCTGGTGTCCGACTGGCCATGTCGAGCATCGCCCGCAATTGCTCGACCACTTCGTCCGCACCGTCGATATCGGCCTTGTTCACCACGAAAATGTCGCCGATTTCAAGCAGGCCGGCCTTCATGGCCTGGATGTCGTCTCCCATGCCCGGCAAACTGACGACCGCGGTGGAATGGGCGAATTGAGCGATTTCCACCTCGTCCTGCCCTACCCCGACGGTCTCAATTAAAATGATGTCATAGCCCATGGCGTCAAATACCAGCACCGTCTCCCGGGTGGTTTTGGTCAGGCCGCCCAGATGGCCGCGGGTCGCCATGGAGCGGATAAAGACGCCGTCATCCTCGGTGTGGCGCCGCATGCGGATGCGGTCGCCCAGCAGGGCACCGCCGGAGATCGGGCTCGAAGGATCGATGGCCACCACGGCAATTTTCAATTGTCTCCGTCGCACTTCGCTGATAATACAATTTACCAGGGTCGATTTGCCGGAACCCGGCGGCCCGGTTATCCCCATAATAAAGGCCTGGCCGGTATGCGAATACAGCTGTTTGATAACGCCTATCCCGGCTGGATCGCCTTCTTCCAGCAACCGAATGAGTCGCGCGCCTGCCAGCTGGTCACCACGAATGATATCCTCGGCATTAATCTTCATACGAATCAGTCCACTTTATTTAGCAGTGGCTTGCATATATTCAATTGCCTATTTGATAGAGTCTTGTAGTCGATTGTTTGTTTTCACCGCCCGCTTCGCTCGAGACGCAGAGGACGCAAAGTTTATTTTTCTTTTCACTTTCTGTTGAGAGGTCAGAAAGTGAAAAACAACATCCCTGCGGGATAATCGTATTAATAGATTCCCCAGCCTTTATAGAAAGCACGGTGGCGTTTAATTTACACCACGAAGCGGTTGCGGATTTTCATTTGCCGCCCTCTCAGCGGCAAATGAAAAAATAATTCCTCTGCGTACTCTGCGTCTTTGCGGTGAATAAAACCCTTACAAAATGGCAGGTGTGCTTCGATTAGCACAACCTGCCATTTAAATTAGCATGGATTCGATGGATAGGGAAATTATTCTTTGGGTTTACCCATCACTTCCGCAAACATCTCCTCATCCCAGAGCCTGGAATCGGCGACATTCTGGCGAAACTTAATAAAATCGATGGTGTCCTGACCTGTAATTTTCTTGGTATTGAAGGCACCAAAGCCCAGGAAGGCCTCGCCGCTCATGTTGGCAGCCAGCCAGTGGCGGTTGCCGTTTTTGGCAATATCCCAGAAATATTTCTTTTTCTGGCGAATACCGTCAATGGATTTGATCAGGCAACCGGGAAACAGGTTGGCAAATGTCCAGATGATCTTATCAACCTCCTTGTCCAGCAGCTCGAAGTCGGCGTTGGGTTGATGCTCTTTTACCAGGGCCCGGGCTTCTTTCAGCTCATCCCCTTTTTTGAATTCGCCGTAGACGATTTCGCCGTCTTCCACGTATTTATCGGTAATGATCTGGGGATTGCGAACCCATTTGCCGTCAATTTTTAAAACCGGTACGGCTTTGCTGATCAGGTTTTTAGCCCTCATTTTATAGGCCGACCACATTTCGCAGGAAACGCAGTTCCACATTGCATCCTCATTGCTGAGCATCCAGGGTAAAAAGTCCGATGAACCGCCGTCCGGTGCCGATCCATGACGGGGACCGGCCTGACCGAAGATGGCCAGATCCGAGGAAATCGTCAGGTCACAGGCCATCCCGATTTCCTGACCGCCGGCAACCCGCATGCCGTTCACCCGGCAAATAACCGGCTTTTTGCAGGCCAGAATGGAATCCACCATATGGTTAAAAAGCTCCATATACTGGCCGTATTCATCCGGTCTCCGGCTGTAGAATTCGCTGTATTCCTTGGTGTTGCCGCCGGTGCAAAAGGCATAGGGGCCGGTGGCGGTGAACACCACCGCCACGACACTGCGGTCAAGGGAAGAATTCTCAAAGCCGGCGATCACGCCTTTGACCATCTCGGTGGTGTAGGAATTGTACTGTCTGGGATTGTTCAGGCGAATCCAGGCCACATACAAGCCATCCTGCACATTGCCCTTGGGATCGGTCAGCGGTCTTTTTTCATATACCACACAGGGAGCATCTGCATCTGTACCCCAATGCGCGTCCGTATGCAGCATGTGATCCTTTTGTTCGTTGTCTCTTGGCATCCAGTCTAAGGCCATAGTTATTACCTCCATAGTTTCTTTAGTGCGATTTATCTAAAAGTCAGGTGTCAGAACGATACGCCGATCCGGCGGAACCCTGTGGGCTTCCTCAAAGGACTCCCTAATGGTGCTCATGGGACGGGTCTGAACGAAATCCTTGAGGTTGATTTTTCTCGATGTCACCATGCCCAGAACGATGGGATAATATTCAGGCAGGCAACCCCAGGTTCCAATGATTTCGGCATCAAAAGCCATCAGCCGACTGAGCATGTATTCCACCTTCCCGAGCCCGAAACCGACAACAATCAATTTACCGATAAAACTCAACAGGCTCAGGCCGATTTCCTGACCGGGCTTGGAACCGGTCACCTCAAAGATTTTCCATCCGAATCCAGGCAACCCGTTCTCCTTGCAAATCGTCTTGAATTCTCCTACAACCGTTTTGGCATCTTTGTCACGGGAATTGATAACAAAATCAGCACCGTTCTTAAGCGCCCGATCCAACTTTTCATCGGTAATATCGATGCCGATGACAGTGTTGGCCCCCAGGGCTTTGGAAATCTGGCCCATGTATTGACCGACGCCGCCACCAATACCGATGACGACCACATTATCGCCCGGCTGAAAATCTGCCCGTTTGGCAGCCTGGTAAGGGGTTGTGCCGGCATCTGCGACCACGGCTAAATGCGCCAGGGGGATGTCTCCCCGATTTTTAATTTCGCACAGATCGATGGCCGGCACCGGGATGTGACTGGAAAAACCACCGTAGATTCCCAGGCTGTTGCCCGGCATCTTCTGGTCGAGGCAGCGATTGCCGCGGCCTGTTTTGCAAAAAATGCATTTGCGACAGGGCATGACCGCGGGGATGAGGACTTCCTTACCGACCCAGGCTTCATCACCGGCCACAACCGTACCCGAGATTTCATGGCCCAGCGTCAATGGAGGCTTGACAACAGTCGGCACACCATCATAAAAATACCCCAGATCGGTGTGGCAAACCCCACAACCGGCGACTTCCACCAGAACTTCACCCGGGGCTAAATCCGGTACCGGTATCTCCTTTTTCTCTAATTTGCCCGGAACGACCTCTTTGGTTTCTTTGTCGCGCGAGGTCGGTTGAACCATTTGCCAAGTTAAAATTTTGTCAGGTGCTGATGCCATAGTTCCCTCCTCATCTGTTTACATCGTTAAAGATTCGTGTATTAGCATATTTTGGAGATATCCTAAATGCTGAGCGTTAACTCCAACCATGGAATGATGGAATAGTGGAATATTGGAATGTTGGGCTAAATAAAGGATCGAATCTATTTATGCTTGAAACACAGGATTTTGATTCATGCGAAATCATGTGCACGGCGGTCACAGAACCACAATACAGCCTCCCATTATTCCATTTTTCCATTATTCCAACATTCCATATGAGATTTGGCTACCGTATGTATTTCCGTTCGAATAGGCTGGTTACCAGCCCTGGCAGTGGTAATAGGGCATCATTTTTTAGCTACAATGTAACTATATAAGCTCTGTATAGATGTCAAGAACAATTTGTCTTTATAAAACTGCTCTAATTTTAAGTAGTTAAACCATTAATGCCCGGATGCAAACGGCAGTATGACCGGCGTGATTTTTTGTTGACATAATTAAATTGTAGCTTTAATGTAGCTTTTTAAATCAATCTCTCGAAACCTCAACCTGCAGGAGGAGCCGATGTTATTAGAAGGAAAAAATGCTTTAGTCACGGGTGGTTCCCAGGGCATTGGAGCCGCCGCTTCCCTCGAATTGGCCCGGGAAGGTGCCAATATCTGTCTTACCTATCGCAAACACGAAGCCGAAGCTAAAAAATACGCTGATGAAATCCGCGCAATGGGACGCAAGGCCCTGGCATTACAGTGTGATATTGCCTCTTTTGCCGATGCCGAGCGGGTGGTCAAAGCCGCCCTGGAAGAGTTGGGCAGCCTTGAGATCCTGGTCAACAATGCCGGTATGAATTGGGACGGCGTTTGCTGGAAAATGTCGGAAGAGCAATGGGACCGGGTGCTGGAGGTTAATCTCAAGGGTTACTTTAATTTCACCCGTCAGGTGGCGCCCGTTTTCAAAGACCAGAAATACGGTAAAATCATCAATATTACCTCGATCAATGGATTACGCGGCAAATTTGGCCAAACCAATTATTCGGCTTCCAAAGCCGGTATCATCGGCTATACCAAAGCCCTGGCCAAAGAGCTGGGTGCTTTTGGTGTCAACGTCAACGCCGTTGCGCCCGGATTGATCGAAACGGCGATGTTAAAAGAGTCGGAAGCCAGGGACAAGATCGTCGACCTGGCCATGGCGGAAAGTGCCCTCAAACGCGTCGGCCAACCCGAAGATCTGGCCAATCTGGTCGTCTTCCTGGCGTCCGATAAGGCCAGGCACATTACCGGTGAGGTGATAAAGGTTGATGGAGGACAATACATTTAGTTTCTATTTCTAAATGGCCCTTTTCACGATGTGCTTCGTTCTCCGCGGATTTTTACCTTCGACGCACTAACAGTGCGCCTCAGACAAAAATCCTTGCGCGGCCTCGCGCATCGCGAAAATTGCTCATCTATAAATAGAAACTAATATATTCCAACAAAAGGGGAAATCATGGGAAAAGTTGCAATTATTGGTGTGGGACAGAGTACGTTTGTGAGGTCGTATCCGGGTTCGATCCGTGAGCTGGCTTTTGAAGGTTTTAAAGACGCCATGCAGGATGCGCAGATTACGACCCGGGATATTGGCGCATCTATCATCTGCTCTGCCCCCGAATATGACAAACAGCGCTCCCCGGCGGGCGTTTTCGCGGAGTATTTAGGATTAAACCCGCAACCGACTTTCTATGTGGAAAGCCTTTGCTCCTCCAGCAGCATGGGGGTGCGGCTGGCTTATTCCCTGGTTGAATCGGGCCTGCACGATGTGGTGGCGGTTATCGGCTTTCAAAAAATGTCGGAAATATCGTCTTCGGAATCCCAGGAGCGCATGGGCCGGGGAGCCGACATTCAGTGGGAAAGCCCTTTCGGTACCATGATGCCGGCCTATTATGCCATGTACGCCCGTGGGCACATGGAGAAATACGGCACCACTCCGGATGATCTGGCCTTGATCCGGGTAAAGGCCGCCACCTACGGTCAACTGAATGAAAAAGCCGTTTACCGCAAACCGGTGACCTTTGACATGTTTACGGATCCCGAAAACCGCATGGCCGGTCCGGTGGCCAGCCCGCTGCGGGTCGGGGACTGCTGCGCCAACGCCGACGGCAGTTCCTGTATTATTGTGGCCAACGAGGAAAAGGCCAAAGCGTTCTGTCAGAAACCGGTCTGGATCATGGGACTGGGTGCCGCAACCACAACGGTCAACCTGGCTGGAAGGGATCTGTTTTCAGGATTGACCGTGGCCCAGGAAGCCGGCCGACAGGCCTATGCGATGGCCGGTGTCACTGCCAAAGATATCGATGTTGCCGAAGTCCATGACTGCTTCACCATCGCAGAAATGATGGCCTATGAAGATCTTGGTTTCGCAGCCCCGGGCGAGGGCAAAGAGCTGATCAAAAGCAAGGAAACCTATAGGGACGGCAGCATTCCGGTCAACGTCGACGGCGGCCTGCTGTCCAAAGGCCATCCCATCGGCGCCACCGGCGGATCGCAGATCCGGACCATCGTTCTGCAGCTCAGGGACGAGGCCGGTGATATCCAGGTGGACAGCCCCCAGATAGGACTGGTCCACAACATCGGCGGTGTCGGGTTGTATGGAAACGTCACTATATTGGGCCGGTGAATTCGTTAAGCGAAATTTGATACAAATAAAAGGGATTGAGTTTTCTCATTTTCTTCTGGAAAATGAGAAATTTAAAAAAGCATGTAAATCCTGTAGATCCTGTCTAAAAGAAGTTTAAGATGGCATCCATTCATTTTAACGTTTCAAACATGCACAGCATATATCTATTATCAGGGAGCTAACAAATGGGTAAAAAAGATGTAGATGACAGATTCAAAAAATTCGGTACGGTCAGTTTTACGGCCATTACCAAAACCAATGACTTCATCGCGTACCTGGAAGACGGTAAAGTCATGGGCACCCGCTGCAAGGAATGCGGCAAAGGGTCACCTACAGCAAACTGGAATATGCCCCCATTGGATTCCAGGATGACGTGCCATACTGCATCGCCCTTCTGGATTACGGTGACTACAAGGTATTCGGACGCATAGACCGCGACCTGGCGTGTTTCAAAAAGTATAGATGTGTCTCGTTGTTTTGTGTTTAGTGTTTTCAGAACTGGCAGACATTCTGAATACTAAACACCAAATACCAAACGCTAAACCATAAGGAACCAAAGTCATGACCGATCTAAAGTATCTGAAGTTTGAAAAATCTGACGGCGTTGCGCGGATTACCTTGAACCGCCCGAAATTTAACATGATGGACCCTGCTTGAAAGCTTTGTGAGCGAACAGGATCTCAAATGCGTGGTATTCGATGCGGAAGGCAAACACTTTTGCACCGGCGTGGAAGTTGCCGATCACAAGCCGGATAAAGTGGATGATATGATTCCCAACTTCAATCGGATTTTTGAACTGCTCGAGCAGATCGACGTCCCGGTTGTTGCCGTGGTGCAGGGTTTCTGCCTCGGCGGCGGCATGGAGCTGGCAATTGCCTGCGATATCATCGTTGCCGACAAGGGGGCTTCTTTCGGTCAGCCGGAGATTAAAGTCGGATTTTTCCCGCCCTATGCTGCCATTCGGCTGCCGCAGCTGGTGGGACCGGCGAAGGCAATTGAAATTTGCACCACCGGCAGTTTCTATAGCGCGGCGGAATCGAAGGCCCTGGGAATGGTCGCCCATGTGGCTGAAGAGGGCCAGCTCTCTGAAACTGCAGAAAAAATCGTCAAAGAGATCCGGGGCAACAGCCCGCTTATCATCCGGTTAAACAAAAGAGCGGTTCGACAGCATCTGGGATTGGACTTCAAGCAGGCCCTGGCAGGTGTCAGCGACCTTTTCCTGAAC
>WOR8_10007032_pt1 | contig 11100 bp, 7 predicted proteins | sample DeeMarSeWOR38_10_FD_19890 | JGI IMG/M metagenome (IMG submission 19890)
TGGGGATCTGGTGGAATCCCTGAGATTTTTTTCAGCTGCCAATCAACGCAAAATTAAAGATATTCAAGAAGCAATCATATTGCCCGCCAGGGAATTAATACTGGACAAAGAGTATATACCAAATATTATCAGTGGTATACGGTCTTTGTCCAGTGAGCTGGACGTCCCGGTGTCACATGCCCGAAAAATCATCGATAGGATCCGGCACGATGAAGACCTATCCGGGCTCGAAAGCCTGATTTCGCTTTTTTACCCCCAACTCGATACCTTATTCGACTATATTCCCCCAAATGCTTTGATCGTCACGGTCGACTCGGGTGAATTGGAAAAAGTCGCCCGGGAAACCGAACAACGTTTGTACAACCATTACAACGCATCCCGTGATGAAAAAAGACTGTGTGTGCCGCCACCGGAATTATACCTGGACTGGACTCAGGCGGCGGCGGCGAGGCGGCGGCGATAGCAGATAGAAACCCGCTGAATTTTAAGATGCTCGATGTCATCAAAAGCGATGATCAGCACCTGGTTGCGCCCCATCAGTTCGAGGCGAAGATTGAAAGCAATTCAGAACTGAGCAAGGAACTGAAATATTATCATGATAAAGATCAGCTTTTCCAACCCCTGGTTGAATGGCTGCGAGATAAACAGCAATCCGGTATTGCAACGATTCTGGTATGCCGGAATCGGACCCAGGCCGCCAGATTGACGTCCCTGCTTGTTCCCTATGCAATTCAGTTGACAACGGTCAACGGCTATTCCGGTGTTGAGAAGAATTCAGGTCAACTGTACCTTTGCATCGGGGAGATTTCCAGCGGGTTTGTGTGGCCCTCGGAATCTCTCGCCCTGATTACCGATGAGGAGATATTTGGTGTGCGGCATCGGCGCCGTAAACGGGTCGAACCCGGACCTCGCACCCAGATGCTCGACCTTCAGGAATTAAAGACAGATGATTTGATTGTCCACAACGATCATGGGATTGGTCAGTATGGTGGTCTGGTAAAAATGACCATCGACCGCGTGACCAATGATTTTTTGGTCATCATATACAAGGGGGGCGATAAGCTCTATCTGCCGGTTGATCGCATGAGCGTGGTGCAGAAATACATGGGCGTGGAAGGTATTGTACCGGTGCTGGACACCCTGGGCGGCAAATCCTGGGAGCGGGTCAAATCGCGCATAAAGAAGTCGGCGGAGAAAATTGCCGGCGAACTCTTGAAGCTTTATGCCCGCCGAGAGATCGAAAAAGGCCATCCTTTTTCACCCGCCGACAATTATGTCAGGGATTTTGAAGCCGGGTTCGCCTATGAGGAGACCGCTGACCAGCTTAAAGCCATTGAAGATGTTACCCTGGATATGCAGAAACCAACACCGATGGATCGTCTGGTCTGCGGTGATGTCGGTTATGGCAAGACAGAGGTTGCCCTGCGGGCATCATTTCTGGCCGTAAACGACGGCAAACAGGTGGCCATGCTGGTTCCGACCACCATTCTGGCTGAGCAGCACTATGAGACCTTTCGACAACGCTTTCAGCGCTATCCGGTCAATGTGGCCTGTTTGAGCCGGTTCCGTGCCCCCCGCGTACAGCGTGCCATCATCGAGGATCTTAAAGCCGGCAAGGTTGATATTGTTATCGGCACTCACCGGCTGGTACAAAAAGATGTCCGCTTCAACGATCTCGGACTTTTGATATTGGACGAAGAGCAGCGCTTCGGCGTTAAACATAAAGAAAAGCTGAAACGGTTAAGAAGCACGGTGGATGTTCTGGCCTTAACAGCAACACCGATACCGCGGACCCTGCACCTGTCATTGGTGGGCGTCCGTGATATCAGTATCATTTCCACGCCCCCTGAATTGCGCAGATCAATCATAACCTACATATCGGAATTCGATGCTGATGTTATCAGGGATGCCATAAAGAAGGAGCTGCGGCGCAAGGGACAAATTTTCTTTGTCCATAATAATATTCAAAGCATTGATAAAATTGCCGGTAAATTACAACGGCTGGTGCCCCAGGTCCGGCTGGCGGTCGCGCACGGTCGCATGGATGAAGATGACCTTGAGCAAGTAATGTTCAGGTTCATGAATCGGGAAATAGACATGTTGGTTTGTACCACCATTATTGAATCAGGCCTTGATGTCGCCACTGCCAATACCATCATCGTCAACCGCGCCGATCGCTTCGGCCTGGCGCAGATGTATCAGCTGAGGGGCCGCGTAGGGCGCGCCGATGAACAGGCCTATGCCTACCTGCTGATTCCCCACGAAAGTCTGCTGGGCAGGGATGCTCAAAAAAGGCTTAAGGTATTGATGGAGCACAGCGACCTGGGTGCCGGCTTTCAGATTGCCATGAGCGATTTGAAAATACGCGGTGGCGGCACCATCCTGGGAGCATCCCAATCCGGACATATCGCCGCTGTCGGCTATGACATGTTTTTGAAACTAATGGAAAATGCGATTGCCGACTTGAAGGGGGAAGAGACCATTGAACCTCTGGATCCGGAAATCAACGTGAATTTTTCCGCCTTTTTGTCTGAATCCTACATACCGGATATCGATCAGCGAATGTCCGCTTACCGTCGTTTGGCGAAGATGACCGAACTTCAACAGCTGGCGGATTTTAAAGCAGAGTCCCTCGACCGCTTCGGGCCCCTGCCGGCAGAAGCTGAAAACCTGCTGCTAAAGATCATGTTGAAGGTGCTGGCTAAGACAGCCGGCGTCTCGCGGCTTGATCTGGTCGGCCGCCATCTGAGCCTGAATTTTTCTGAATCTCACCAGCGCAATCCTGCCGCAATCGTGGACATGATCATGGCGGCGCCGCAGGCTTATAATCTGACGCCGGCCCACGTCCTCAAGATAAAACTGGATTCTTCCCGGTTAACGGGCCAGCTGGCTCAGACCAAAAACATCTTGAAAGAAATCGCCCGACGTGTTAACAATTAGTACTTTAACATCATGAAGCAACTTCCTGGAATTGTTCTTTTTTTTGTGAATGGCGATCTCCTTGGGCCAACATCCTAATGGGAGCTTAGTTTTAACTTGTTTGCATGTATTAGAACATTATACCTGATTGGAGGTACCATATTAATTTGCCTTCTGTCGACCGGATGCGATCAGAAAGCATCTGATTATGGCAATGAGATTTTGTTGCGCGTCGGCGAACGGGAGTTGACCGTGCACGACTTCAATGAGGCTTTTGAAATTTCCAAAACGGCTTATGCGCATAATATCAGGCAACAGACAGAGGATTTACACGATGCCAAAATGCGGCTATTAAATCAGCTCACCGTGGAGATGCTTATACTGGAACGCGGCAAAGAGCTGGGCATCTATATTACCGACGATGAGCTTGAGCGGGCCGTATCCGAAATTAAAAGCGACTATCCGGAAGGGGAATTCGAGGAAACACTGATCGAATTTGCGGTTTCCTATGATGGCTGGCTAAATCGATTAAAGACCCGCTTGACCATGGATAAGGTCGTCAAAGTTGAGCTCAAGAACCGGATCGCCATCACTTCTGAAGATATATCGCAATATTACCAAAAGAATTTTCAGGGCAGGGAGCTCGAATCTGATTCGACCCGATCGTCGCAAGATATCAATGAAGCCATCGTTAAACAGCTGCGTCGCGAAAAAGCAGAGCAGGCTTATAAAACATGGATTGAAGAATTGAAAGCCAAATATGTCATCGAAATCAGCAGCGAGCAATGGGATAAAATTACTGCCTCCAGCAGCATAGATGATAATGAAGCCGATACCGGTAAATCCAAAAGCGACTAGCCGCGGTTTTGATCCGGGGCCTGCAGCGAGATGCCCCGCCAGCATAGTGCCCGCTCTGTTGCTTGGCCTGCTGATGGCCACTCTTGTCATTGGGGTACCAAGATCCGCTGATTTATGGGCTCAGGAGCCGGAGCTGGTGGACCGTATCGTGGCGGTGGTCAATAACGACATTATTACCCTCTACGATCTGAATCGGGCTTTTGCCCCTTATGTCAAGAACATTAAGGCGTTGCAATATCCGCCGGAAAAGGAGCGCCAGACCCTCTTCAAGGTGCGACAGGATATTTTAAATCAGCTCATTGACAGAATACTGGCTAATCAGCAAATCAAACGGGGCCAGATAACCGTCAGCCAAAATGAGATTGATAATACCATCGAGCGTTTCAAGGAATCACGTCAGCTAACAGACGAACAGCTACGCCTGGGACTTGAAAGCCAGGGGATGTCCATGGAGGACTACCGCAAGGAAATAGAAGAACAGATCCTGCGAGCCAAACTGGTCAACCGCGAAGTCAAGGCCAAAATCGTTATCACCAAAGAAGATTTGGCAAATTACTATGAGGGTCACCGGGAGAAGTACGCAGGCGAAAAAAAATACTACCTCTGGAATATTTATGCCAAAGTGCCGCCGGGCAGTGGCAGCATCGAATGGAGCAATGCCCGCAACCAGATGGAAGCCATGCTTGTGAGATTAAAACAGGGCCAGTCCTTTATATCGTTGGTGGATGAGCTAAAACGGTCACCTAGCTTCGTCCAGGGTACGGATCTTGGATTGTACAGCCTGGAAGATTTAGCGGACCAATTGCGCCAGGTGGTGGAGAAAATGGGCCCAGGCGAATTTTCGGATGTGCTGGAAACCAATTTTGGCTATCAGATTATCTACGTTCAGAAATTTGAAGAATCCCAGGCCAAACCGCTTGAGGCAGTTGAAGCCGAGATTGAAGAGATACTTTTCAAAGAGATGGTAGATGCCAAATATCAGCAATGGCTTGAAGAATTGCGGGCCAAGTCCCATATTCGGGTCATCAATTAGTCGCAATGGTACAGGCGAATTCCATATGGTGAGGGGCTGCCTAGATCGAGCTTTGAGCAGCAAATGAGTGCAATGATGGAAAGTTGGAATAATGGAATACTGGGAAAGTGCTGGAAAAAACCTTTATTATATCCAAAATGATATCTATCCTGATTTCAAACGACCCATCATCCCAATATTCCACTATTCCAGCATTCCAATAAATATTAAGCACGAAATTCTAAGGCTTGGTACTTTGCTATGAATACAAACCACGACTCTCTGTCCTTCGGACGCTATCTTCAGACCATTCGGTTGGAGAAGAAGATCAGCCTGGAAAAAGTTTCCGCTCAAACACGTATCGGGCTTAACAATCTCATGCTAATTGAGCAGGAGGACATTGAAGGGCTGCCAGCCGAGGTTTTTGTTAAAGGTTTTTTACGGTCATTCGCAGGCGCCATTGGTGCCGATGGTGATGAGGCGGTTCGCCGTTTTGAATCAAGACTTAACGTCGTGCAGAAGATCGCCGTGGCCGAGGACGCTATCGGCAAGTCCACTTCCCGGTTGTGGTGGAAGCTGTTGATGTCTCTTATTTTGTTTGCAGGCATCGTTGTGCTGTCCATCTTCGGCATTGCCGTTTTTCACCACCAGCCGGATACGGGCGATCATCCTCAGCAAAAGGTTCCTGCCGGCATCGCACCGGCAGCCGATTCTCAGAAAAAGCCAACAGCTGAAGCGGGTGTCGAACCTGAAAGCTCGGTTTCCGCTAAGTTTTTATTGAAAATTGCGGTGCTGGAAGATACCTGGCTGAAGGTCATTATAGATGAAAAAGATTCCTCCGAGCACACATTAACCACCGGGGATAAGCTTGAACTCGAGGCCACATCGGGATTCAATCTGCTGATCGGCAACTCCGGCGGTGTAAAGATTACCCTCAACGATAAGCCCGTGTCACTGCCGGGAAAAAGCGGGGAAGTGGTGACAATCAATTTGCCGTAGATGCCACTAGATTCACTGATGAACTAAATTTCAACAAAGCGTTTGAGATCTTTGAAGGTTTCAGGCTGAATGACCGTGAAACGGTGTCGAAGCTGCTTAATATAATCATATGAGTCTGCAAATACGGTGTGTCTTGATACTGACGCCTGACACCTGAAACCCTATATGGTTATGGCATCCAAACATTGAAGCAAGCTGCCATACGTTTATAACATCAAGCTAGCGAGCTATTGAAATGGCCACAGACCGCAACAGAATTCTGGTTGAGAGCATTAAAAGGCTTTTGCGCCGAGGCGCCACCAGCCATCTCAGCAAGATCGTCAATAAAACCCATGCGGCCGATCTGTCCCTTGTATTTCACTCACTGTCCCTTGCCCAGCAGCGCAAGTTGTTCGGCTTGATTTCCAATGTCGAGCAAAAAGGAATCCTGTTCAGCGAGCTTGACGAGGACACCTTTCAGGACCTGACTGAGGATATGAGGGTTGAGGATATTGTCCGGATCCTGGAAAGCATGCCGACCGATGATGTGGCCGATATCATCGGCCGCCTGCCGGAGGAAAAGTCACAAGCCATCCTTGATAAAATGAAAAGGGCGGAATCCCAGGAGGTTGAAGATCTGCTGCGTTACGGGGATGATACCGCCGGCGGGATTATGGTTCCCGATTTCATCGCCTTGCGGGAAGATGTGACCGCCAGGGAAGCCATCGAGTCTTTGCAAACCGAGCATTCCGACGTCGAAATGGCTTTTTATCTTTACGTGGTCGATGAGTATGGCAAATTGGTCGGTGTCAGCTCGCTGCGGCAGCTGGTTGTGGTATCACCGGCAACACCTCTCAGAGAGTTTATGATCACTGATGTGTTCTCGGTTCAAACTGATATGGACCAGGAAGAGGTCGCCAAGCTGGTGGCCCGCTATGATATCCTGGCAGTTCCGGTCGTTGACGGGTCGAACCGGTTGATGGGTATTGTGACGGTCGATGATGTCATCGATATTCTCAGAAAGGAGGCCACCGAAGATATTCTGAAAATGGCCGGAGCGGGCGAAGAATTTGTCGAAACCAAATCCATTTTCAAGAGTACCCGCATTCGCCTGCCATGGTTATTCGCCAGTTGCCTGGGTGGTATCTTTGCCTTCTTTATCATTGGTGAATTTGAGAGCAGTCTCAGTAAAATAGCGTATCTGGCCGCCTTCATTCCGGTAATAATGGGGATGGGCGGCAACATCGGCACACAGTCTTCCACGATCGTCGTCCGCGGATTGGCCACCGGCCGCATTAACGTAAGAGACATCTGGACGGTAGTTTTTAAGGAATTGTCCATCGGCCTCATCTTGGGATTTGTTTATGGACTTCTGATCGGTTCTGTGGCTCAGGTTCGCTACAGTATGGAGGCGCTGGCACTGTCGGTTGCCCTGGCGGTCATCTGCTCTATGTCCGTCGCCGCCCTGGTGGGTTCCCTGGTACCCATGGGATTTGCCCGGATCAACATTGATCCTGCTGTGGCAACGGGACCACTGGTGACCACCGCCATTGATATCATCAGTGTGTTCTTTTATTTTATGATCGCCACCACTCTGCTTGGTCTATAGCCTGGATTTTGCATGAAAATTAATGAGAAGGTTTGATTATAACACGGGACCTCAGGTTAGGTAGACCGGGATAATACTTTAAAATTATTTGAAGAAAATAAAGGATGGAAGTCATCTTATTCTCATTGATTTTCACCCTACAGGCGAGCCGGAGACTTTCATGACCCGATAGGCCGCGCTTAGAACGCCATTCGTTATTAAGGGCTCGCAATCCCGCCGGGGCGGGAAGACCAGGCCCTTAAATGCCCCGCTAGGCGGGATGACCCATCTAATCTTTATAGATTAAGGAGCGCCTCCTCGCCCATGAAAGCCTCCGACTCGTGCAAAAATCAGGTTCATGCGTATGCCGGTGTTCTCCACGCCCGCCATTTTGCTCCGACGCCTGGATTATGGTGATTTCGATGTGATCATCACTTTTTTTACGCTGGAAAAGGGCAAGGTGTCGGTCATTGCAAAGTCTGCCAAAAAAAGCACCAAGCGTTTTGGGGGTGTGCTGGAGCTTTTTTCGGAATTACAGGTACTGGCCGGGTCCAGCCGAGGTAAAGGGCTTCCGGTGCTGCAAGAAGCGGTGTTGAAACAGCCGTTTAGTTCCATAAGAGCCGATTATAAAAAAACAGCCTATGCCAGCTACTGGTCGGAGTTGATCTACAACTGGATCGAAGAAAATTTCAAGCAGGTTGCGTTGTACTATCTCTTTGAGCATGTGTTATACGAGCTGGATGCTGGAAAAACAGAGCCGTCGATATTAAATATATTGTTCCAGATGAGGTTCTTGGGCCTTTCCGGCCATCGGCCTAATTTCAACCACTGCGGTCTATGCCAAAAGGATCTGGCAAATATCAAAGATGACCGTATCGCCGTCAACCTGCAGCGCGGCGGGATTGTATGCGGCCAGTGCAGCAGCGGTGTCTCCTCCCGGATTTCGCTTGGCATCGGAACGATCCGGCAGCTGCTATGGGTTGAGAGCGGCAAATTGGCCAAAGCGGCCCGGATAAGGTTTAGCGCTTCCGGTCTGGCGGAAAGCACCAATTTTCTGGAAGAATTTGTTTGCTATCATCTGGGAAAAGAGCCCCGCAGCTTGAAGTTTTTGCGTCAAATCCGGAAGGGAAGTTGATTGGGTTGACTGGATGACTGAGTTGATTGGGTTGATTGGCTGGCTATTCCTCCGAACAAAATGATTTAAGATGCGGCCTGAGGTTCCAGGGGTCAGGCCAGCGGCGGAGATCGTATTAAGGCCTGCCCGGTCGGAACAGCGAACAGCTTGAACATCAAACATCGAACGTCCGACTCGCCAAAGGCGAGCAAGCACTTGTCCGCCCCCGGCGGATCGGACGTCGAATATTGATGACGCTAGGCTTTATCTATTTTAAAACAAGTGAACCACAGAATCTTCCAGAGGCGGACAAGTTACGGAGGGCAGCTTCACTTTGCGCAGTATTTTTAAAATTGACAGTATTCATTATTCGATGTTGGACGTTCAATGTTCGATGTTCATTTTTTAGTTAACTAATGCGATCATTTTAAATAAAGATATGAATAACGACCTCAGAAAAACTCTCGAATCCAGGCCTATCGAAGCGTCGGCGCCCTGCCGGATCGATGTGGGCGGTACGCTGGATATCCCTACTTTTTATTATCCATTGCGCCATTTGAATCCCTGCACGTTTAATATCGCCCTGGCGCTCAGAACGAAGGTTCGTTTGCTGCCATACACCCGCGGTGTCATAAAGATTTCTTCCAGGGGATTCAAGGATGCAGAATTTCCAGCCGATGCCGCACCTTTTGACCATCCCGTGGGGTTGATGTTTGCCACGGCCGCCTATTTCAAGGCCGGGGGTGTCCACATCGACATTGAATCCGGATCACCGCCGCGCAGCGGATTAGGTGGTTCATCCGCGGCGGCCGTCGCACTTGTTGCGGCACTAACGAGGCTATTCAGCCACGGCCCGTCCCCCCGAAGCTTAAATCGGCGGCTGATCGCCCTGCTGGCCTATAAACTTGAGCAAACCGTAGCAGGGGTGCCATGCGGTTCTCAGGATCAGCTGGCCGCGGCCTACGGGGGCGTCAATGTCTGGTTCTGGCAGGATCGTTACGGTCACTCCCATTTCCAGCGCAAAGTAACCGTCCCCAAAAAGCATCATAAAGAACTTGAACGCCGCCTTCTTTTGGCCTATTGTGGCAAACCCCACGTTTCTAAAGATATCAATGGCAGATGGGTCCAGCAGTTTCTTGGCGGCAAGAACCGGGCGATCTGGCAGGAAATCATCGATCATACCCATCGGTTTACACAAGCCCTGGCCGGGCGCAACTATCATCAGGCCGCCATCCACATGAACCGGGAGACCGCTCTTCGCCGACAAATGACGCCGGATGTTTTCGACAGCGTCGGGGTGCAATTGGTGGAAAGCGCCGCACAAAACCATTGCGGTGCACGTTTTACAGGTGCCGGCGGGGGGGGGTGCATATGGGCGCTGGGGCAAATGGAAAATGTTGACAGATTGAGACCTTTGTGGGAAGAAATTCTTTCTACCCGCAAGCAGGCCTATATGCTGGATGCCAAGATTGATACCGCGGGAGTGACTGTGGATTAGATTTTTGGTGTTTGGTATTTAGTGTTTAGTGTTTTGTAACTACCTGACTGCAAGGATAACAATAGAAGTGGTTTCAAAACCTCAGATCACGCCCAAAGACCCCGCCCAGCGGGATGACATGTCTATTTTATGGAGGTTAATGTATGCCTCAAGGCCGCAAGGTTTATAGAAAGCGCAGCATACCCGGTAGTATGTGAGCATCTCTAAAAACCTCGTAACGCCGTATCTGGGCGTTAGATGGGGTTTTGAAACCACTTCTAAACACCAAACACGAAACACTACCAACAAGAAAAAGGATGAAGGAATGAACTTTCAAGATGTTATTCTGGAGCTAAACAAGTTTTGGGCTCGCAAAGGTTGCGTTATGGTCCAGCCCTACGATCTGGAGGTGGGCGCAGGAACCTTTCATCATTTTACCACCTTAAAAGCCCTGGGGCCGGAACCCTGGAATGTGGCCTATGTTCAGCCATCCAGACGGCCCACCGACGGTCGCTACGGTGACAACCCCAATCGCCTGCAGCACTATTATCAGTATCAGGTGATCCTGAAGCCGTCGCCCTTTGACATTCAGCAATTATACCTGCAAAGCATGAAGGTGCTGGGAGTGGATCCCCTGGATCATGATATTCGATTTGTCGAAGATGACTGGGAGTCCCCGACGCTTGGAGCGGCCGGGCTCGGCTGGGAGGTTTGGCTGGATGGAATGGAAATTACCCAGTTTACTTATTTTCAAATGGCCGGCAGCATCGAATTGAATCCCATACCGGTGGAGCTGACCTACGGACTGGAACGCATAACCATGTACCTGCAGGGAGTGGACAACGTCTATGACCTGAAATGGAACGATGACGTTACCTACGGACAGGTGCATCACCAGCAGGAGGTCGAGCAATCCACCTACAATTTTGAAAAGGCTGATGTTGACGTTCTCTTTGATTTGTTCGGTAAATATGAGGCGGAGTCTCTGAGGCAAATCGAAGATGGTCTGATCCTGCCGGCCTATGAATATTGCCTGAAATGTTCACATACCTTTAATCTTCTGGATGCACGCGGCGCCATCAGCGTTACCGAGCGCACCGGTTACATTGCCCGGATCCGCAATCTTGCCCGAAAGAGTGCCGAGGGTTATTTAA
>WOR8_10009321_pt1 | contig 11099 bp, 6 predicted proteins | sample DeeMarSeWOR38_10_FD_19890 | JGI IMG/M metagenome (IMG submission 19890)
ACAAGCTGGTCGGGACTTCACCGGGTGCATTGCGTTTCGAGCGCCGCATCCCCGGCGGCAGGTATTCATTCGAATACAAGCACCAGGACATCGAGCAACTGCGCATCCTGGCCCAGGTCACCTACTGAACAGGCGCTTCCCCCGCCACCGCAGGCTGGCATCAGCGCACTAGCCGCCGGCGGGCTGTTCCCCGAACAGACCGCTGGCGTGTTCTGCAAATCCGGCACCGGCCTCGGCGTAGAGATTGAATGCCGCATGGATGCCGGCCTGCTGCAGGGCCTCGATCTCGTCATCGAATTTCACCGTTGCGGCGATCTTGCCCCGGTAACCGGCCTCGGCCAGTTCCCTGGCGGCCTGCAGGTCTTCCTGGTGCTTGGGCAACGCCAGCAGTATCAGTTCGATGCAGGTATCTGACAGGTGCAGGCGCGACCAGAAATCCGGGTCGGTGGCGCTGCCGAGGACAACATTGCGACCGGCTTCGCGGTGACTGGCAACGGTCCTGTCATCGAAATCGACCCCGGTCACGTCCCTGCCGTATTTCTCCTGCAGTGTGTCATAGGCACTTTCGCCGACATGCCCCATCCCGAAGATAAGGATACGCGCATCGCCCACGTCGATCGGCCGCTCCTCCGGCAGTCGAACCGGGTGCTCGTAGCGTTTCAGGAAGGTGCGAATACGCATGTAGATATCGTGTGCAGCGGTATTCAGCGGCGAGGCCAGGATAAAGGTAATCGACAGTGAAATTGCGATAATGGTCAGCCAGGCCTTGTCGAGCAAGCCACTGGACACGCCGATGGCGCCGACGATGAGTCCAAACTCACTGTAGTTCGCCAGGCTGATGGCGGCCAGCATCGAGGTGCGTACACGCAACCGGAAACGCGCCAGCAGGAGAAAGAACAGCCCGACCTTCAGCGGCACCACGACAGCCAGCAGCACGGCCATGCCAAATTGCGCCGTGGACGGCATGCCGGACAGCCCGATGTTCAGAAAGAAGCCGACCAGGAACAGGTCCTTGAAGCCATACAGTGCGCGCGACAGCTCGGACGCCTTCGCGTGTTTCGACAGCAGCACGCCGAGCAGCAGCGCGCCCAGGTCTCCCTTTACATTCACCAGTTCAAACAACTGTGCCCCGCCAAGTGCCAGCGACAGACCGAACAGCACCAGCAGTTCGCCGTGGCCACAGCGCTCCAGAATCCATACCAGAACGAAGCGCAGCGGGATAAACCCCAGCAGAAGCAATGCCCATAATGATGGAACCTTGCCGGTGGAAAAGGCGAGGAACACCACAGCGGCGATGTCCTGCATGATCAGGATGCCGATGGCGATTCGCCCATACAGCGCCGACATCTCGCCCTTTTCCTCCAGCACCTTGACTGCGAACACCGTACTGGAAAAGCTCAACGCGAAACCGATCAGCAGGGCCGTTCTGAAATCCAGCCCGGCGACAACGGCAAGGCCCGCGCTGCCCAGGGCGTAAAGACCAGTGGCAAACAGCAGCACCGTCAGCAGCATGTGCGCAGTGGCTGTTCCCCAGACCGACGGCTGCTTCAGGCCGCCGACGTCGAGCTTCAGGCCGATGGTAAACAGCAGCAGTGTCACACCCAGATCGGCAAAACGCTGCACCGTCTCACTGCCCACGGCGCCCTGGCTGGCAAGCAGGAAGCCGGCCAGCAGATAGCCGACCAGCGGCGGCAGACCGATCTGCCGGACACCCAGCCCGAAAAAGAATGCAAGCACGATCCAGAGAATGTCCATCCCAGCCGGTCCTCCAGGGCTGATAACAGCTGCAGCAAGACTGCATCAGTGTAACCCAGCCAAGGTGGCACCGTAATCGTACGGTGACGCGTCCCGGGCTGGCGAATTCAGCTGCCCTGTGCCCGGCACGGAAATCCGCCAACATCTCCCGACTGGCATTACCTCTGGACAGGCATCGGCAAGCCCGGCACGTCGTGAGTGACGCGGCAGGAAATCCGTGAATTACGAAGGGCAACGGAACCGGCGACATACGGGCCGGTGCACAGGGCGCAGATGGCAATAGCGATGCCGACTGCATGTCCCGAACCGGTTCACCGGGCACAGGCCTCCGGTATCTATTCTGGCGGGGATGCGCCTACGCCGTTTGTCGACGTGCAACATTCAGCCGACGCCGATGACAAGAGCCCGGCAGTCAGCAGGGACTGATGCAAGAAGCGAGTGCAGTCAGATGATGTCAGTGCAGGGCGAGCGTGACAGAGGCTGCCTTTTCGGCGAGCGCGGACAGGTCACGCGAGTACTCCGTAATATCGTCACTGACCTCTGCCAGGTCATTTCTGGCACGCTCATAGGCGGCCTTTTTGTAACCCGCATACAGCAGCCCGCCCGGCATCAGCACAGTCAGCAATGCGTCACCGGAATCCAGCTGCTTCTCGTCCACTTCCTGGACAAGCTGCTGCTTGCGCACTATCAGCCTGCTGCGCAGCACCTGCACCTGCTCGGCCAGCGTGCCGTCATCGACCACCTGCAGCTGGGTGATAAAGCCCCGTGGGCCAATTACACTGACCAGTCCGGACTCGTGACCATCTGCCCGCAGGCTGAGTATGTCTTCAGCATGCACGGCCTTCACCGGCAACAGTGCGGCCAGGATCAGGCAGGCAAGGATCGGTCGTAAACGTATCGGGTACATGAAACACTCCCCCGCATGTGCGGGATGTCAAACAGGGTCACCTGGAAAACAAATCAGTGAAATAGGATATTAACAGATATTATCGATAACGATTAATAGAGTTTATAAATGGCGCCATCAGATTCTGGTTTAATCATTAACGAAAATCGAAGCGCGACTGATTGGTCTTTTTATTCGTATTGTAATAGTTTCATCGAATAATCATTTTCCGATGCATACTGTTACTGCATCACCAAGGGGCACATTACATGACCAGTGAACACACGCCAGCAAAGACGCGCGCGCATAATGCCCCACCTTCCGCACGCGAGCAACTGATGCATCCGCTGCATTTCGCCATCAAGGTTCTGAGGGACTTTCGCAATAACCAGGGACTGCTGCTGTCAGGCGCCTGTGCCTATTACACCCTGCTGTCCATTGTGCCGCTGTTTGCGCTGCTGCTGATCGTGCTGTCGCAGTTCTTCGAACAGGAACAGTTGCTGCGGGTCATCGCCACGGAAACCGAGCTGGTCATTCCCGGTTATGCCGATGCCCTGGTCACGCAACTGCGGGTCTTTCTGCAGCACTGGGAACTTATCGGCGTGGTCGGTTTCGTGTTTCTGCTGTTCTTCAGTTCCATGGCATTCACCGCGCTGGAAAATGCCATGTCGGTAATCTTCTTTCACCGCGTTCGGATCCGTCGCCGGCATTTCCTGATGTCCGCGATCATCCCTTACCTGTTCATCCTCTCGCTGGGGGTCGGCATCCTGCTGGTCACGATTGTCAGCGGCACGCTGCAGACCGTGGAGAAGGAAACCGTTTCCGTGTTTGGCATGGCATGGTCGCTTAGCGGTATCGCCGGGAGCGTGCTGTACGGTATCGGTGTCGTCGGGCTGATCATGATGCTGACCGCGTTTTACCTGGTCATGCCGGTCGGGCGCCTGTCGGTGCGCCATGCGCTGCTTGGTGGCATCATCGCCGGCATACTGTGGGAAATCGCCCGCCACGTACTGGTGTGGTACTTCTCGACCCTGTCCTTTGTCAATGTCATCTACGGGTCACTGGCGACCGTGGTCATAACCCTGGTCAGCCTGGAGATCGCCTCCATCATCCTGCTGCTGGGTGCACAGGTGATCGCCGAGTTCGAACGCCGGCGCGTCGATGACTATGCCGATGCCGTCGGGCTGGGGACATGACATGCCGGTCCGCCCTGCCGACAGCCGGCGGGCAGGAGCGAATTCATTCGCGATAACAGCACGGCAGCGATAAACCGGTTGCGAAGTAATTCGCTTCTGCCGCCGTTGATCGCCGGCACATATGGGACAGCCGTTGCCCGTCATGTATCATCACCCTGCCCCGTAACGGACCGAGCAACGCATGCAGCTCAAGACCTTCGGCCCCGCCATCCTGGTTACCCTCATCGGCTTCCTTGTCGCCTGGCAGTTCGTCAACCCGGCACCGCCACGCCAGATCCGCATCGCCACCGGGTCGGAACAGGGTGCCTACTACCTGTTCGCGCAGCGCTACCGGGAACGGCTGGCGCAGGGATGGCATCGGGCTGGAAATCCTCACAACCGCGGGCTCGCTCGAAAACCTGCGGCTGCTCGCGGATGACAGCGCCGGGGTCGATCTTGCCTTCGTGCAGGGCGGCACAGCCAACAGCGCCTGGGACGACCGGTTTGCTGGCCTCGCCAGCCTCTACTACGAGCCGCTCTGGGTGTTCTACCGCGGCACACGGCCCGTGAACCGGCTACCAGCCCTGATCGGCAAACGACTTGCCATCGGCGGTCAGGGCAGCGGCACGCACGCCGTGGCCCGCAGCCTGCTGGAGGACAACGCCATCGACATCCGGGCACCGGGCATCCTCGCCATGGGCAACCGGGAGGCAGAACAGGCACTGCTCGCCGGCGAGATCGACGCCGCCTTCTTCGTGGCATCACCGAGCGCCCCGCTGGTGCGGCGCTTGCTGCACAGCGAGGACATCCGGCTGATGAGCTTCTCGCGCGCCACCGCCTACACGCGCCTGCATACCTACCTGACCGCCATCACGCTGCCCGAGGGGGTCATCGACCTGCAGGCAAACATCCCGCCACAGGACGTCACCCTGCTGGCGCCGACTGCCAATCTGGTGGCACGGAGTGACTTCCACCCGGCACTCGTCAGCCTGCTGCTGCAGGCCGCGACAGAAGTCCATGGCACCGGCAGCCTGTTCGACGCACCCGGCAGTTTTCCGGACAGCCGCCATCTGGACTTCCCCCTCGACGCTGATGCCCGGCGTTATTTCCGGCACGGACCGCCGTTCCTGCAGCGCTACCTGCCCTTCTGGACCGCCAACCTGATTGACCGCCTGAAGATTATGCTGATCCCGCTGCTCACGCTGATGGTGCCGCTGTTCAAGATCATGCCGCCAGCCTACCGCTGGCAGGTGCGCAAGAAGATCTACCGCTGGTATGTGGAACTGCGCGCACTGGACATCGATCATCCGGGCCAGCAGGCGACGGCGCAGCTACAGGAACTGCTGCAGCGGCTGGATGCGATCGAGGCGGATGTGCGCAATGTCAGCGTGCCGCTGTCCTATGCCGACGAGCTGTACAACCTGCGCCAGCACATCGACCTGGTCAGGGCAAAACTGCTGGACGCACAGGGCGGGCAGCCACCGCCGTCGATTGCCCCCTGACTGACTTACATCAATAATCGGGCAAACGGCATGTGCCAGACTGCCAGCCCTGCGTAGCACCCGGACGGTGTCATGAAAATGTAATATTAACGGCCAGGCAATATTTGGTAGGGTGGGCCGTGTGTACCCCGCGACAGACCGTTACGGATAACCGGGTGGTGGATGTTTGCAGGAAGCCGGGTTACCGCACCGGATTTCATCCACCCGCAGGACCGGGAACGTTAACTACAGGCCAGCAACAACGTGGAAGCAGCTCTCAGCAGTGCCGCAATCGCCGTGATGTTCATGCTCATCCTGGGGCTGTTGCTCGCCGGCATCCTGGCCATCGCCAGCCAGCGACTGTTCGTCTACGAGGACCCGCGCATCGATGCGGTTGAGGATATGCTGCCGCACGCCAACTGCGGCGCCTGTGGAACAGCTGGCTGCCGTGCCTTCGCGGAGCAGCTGGTAGCCGGTGAACTGCAACCCGGAAAGTGCACCGTCAACTCCGTAGACATGAACCGGCAGATTGCCAGTTTTCTCGGCGTCGATCTCGGTCAGCAGGAAAAACGCGTTGCCCGGCTGGCCTGCGCCGGCGGCAGCAACGTCGCGCACACCCACGCCAGCTACGCTGGACTCGACACCTGCCGCGCAGCTGCGCTGGTCTCCGGCGGCGGCAAGGGCTGCGTCTGGGGCTGCCTCGGCTTTGGCGACTGTGGCGAGGTGTGCGACTTCGACGCCATCACCATGGACCGCCAGCGCCTGCCCGTGGTCGATGCCGTTCGCTGCACGGCCTGCGGCGACTGCGTCGACATCTGCCCGCGAGACCTGTTCTCCCTGCAGCCCGTCAGCCACCGCCTCTGGGTGGCCTGCAGCAACCCGGAAGCGGGCGATGCGGCCGAGGCTGACTGCCGCGTGCTGTGCAACGGCTGCGGGCGCTGCGCCGCGGATGCGCCGGAGGGCCTGATCACGCTGCATGACAAGCTGGCAGTGGTCGACTATAGCCGCAATGCACTGGCCTCCCGGCTCGCCATCGAGCGCTGCCCGACAGGCGCCATTGTCTGGCTGGACGACGCCGACACGGTTCTCAAGGGCAAGGCAGCGATCAGGATTGTCCGCAAGGAGGCACTGCCCGTTGGCTGACGCAGGACAAGGGTGTAGGGTGACGGCACGACGGGTCCGGATATTTTCCAGGAATTTCAGCTAGAGACAGGTTAACCATGCCAAAGAAAACCGCAGCACAGCAGTTCAAGTATCCCGGCAGACGGATGGCGATGGACGGTAATACCGCCGTTATCATGTGTGAAAGGGAATCGTCGGATGCCGCGGGTGCCTACCCCATCACGCCCTCCACGCAGATGGGCGAATACTGGGCAGAGGAAGCCGCCAGGGGCCACGTGAACATCTCGGGCCGGCCGCTGATCTTCGTCGAACCGGAAGGCGAGCACGCCGCTGCCGCGGTGACGGCCGGCATGTCCATGTCGGGCCTGCGGGCGAGCAACTTCTCTTCCGCGCAGGGCATCGCCTACATGCACGAGTCGCTGTATGCCGCGGTCGGCAAGCGCCTGCCCTACGTGCTCAACATGGGCTGCCGCGCCATCACCAAGTTTTCGCCCAGGTCATGGGCAAGAACGCCCAGGAGGCGGCCGACCTGAACCTGATCGGGCGCAAGCTTGCCGAACTCTCGCTCACCCCGGCGGTCGTGGCGCAGGACGGCTTCCTCACCACCCACCTGATCGAGCCGCTGCAGGTACCGGAACGCGAACTGATTGCCGAGTATCTCGGCCGACCGGACGACATCATCGACTGCCCCACCCCCGCCCAGCGCCTGGTCTACGGCGCCACGCGACGCCGGGTGCCCGAACTCTGGAGTGTGGACAACCCGATCATGGCGGGCCCGGTGGAGAATCAGGACTCCTACATGCAGTCCGTGGTCGCCCAGCGCCCCTATTTCTTTGACCATGTCGCGCCCATCGCCGACCAGGTCATGGAGGAGTACTACCAGCTCACCGGCCGGCGCTACCGGCGCGTCAGCGGCTACCGGATGGATGACGCGGAGTACGTCATCCTCGGCCAGGGCAGCATGATCGTGCAGGCCGAGGCCGTCGCCGACTACCTGCGCGAGACCCGTAAACTGAAGGTGGGCGTGGTCAACGTCACCATGTACCGGCCGTTCCCCGGCGACCTGCTGGGCAGCATCCTGAAGGGCCGGCGGGGCGTGGCGGTGCTCGAACGTACCGACCAGCCGCTGGCCGAAGACCTGCCGCTGATACGCGAGGTACGTGCCGCCATCTCCAAGTGCCTCGAGAACGGCGCCACGGCCGACGGACGGCCGCCCTATGCCGGTCACGACACCTACAGGATCGGCGACATGCCCCGGCTGTACTCGGGCTGCTACGGCCTCGGCAGCCGCGACCTGCAGCCGGAGGCGCTGCTTGCCGCCATCGAGAACATGCTGCCCGACGGTGGGCACAAGCCGTTCTACTACCTGTCGGTGGACTTCGTGCACGACACCCCGGCCAGTCCGAAGCAGGAGATCTACCAGCAGAACCTGGTCGATGCCTACCCGCAGCTCCGCGACCTTGCCATCCATGGCAGCGAGAATCCGGACCTGACGCCGAAGGGCTCCACCACCGTGCGCATACACTCGGTCGGCGGCTGGGGTGCCATCACCACCGGCAAGAACCTCGCCATGACCCTGTACGACCTGCTCGGTTTCGACATCAAGGCGAACCCGAAATACGGCTCCGAGAAGAAGGGTCAGCCGACGACCTACTACCTGTCGGCCGCACCGGAGCCGATCCGGCTCAACTGCGAGTACCACCACGTGGACGTGGTAATGTCCCCGGACCCCAATGTGTTCGGCCATTCCAACCCGCTGGCCGGGCTGAAGCAGGGCGGCGTCTTCATCATCCAGAGCAGCCTGGAAGACCCCGACGCGGTCTGGTCAGGCTTTCCGCGCAGCGCCCGCCAGCAGATCATCGACAACGACTTGCGGGTGTTCTTCCTGGACGGCTTCCGCATCGCGCACGACGAGGCTTCCAACCCGGACCTGCAGTACCGCATGCAGGGTAATGCCTTCCAGGGCGCCTTCTTCGCGGCCTCGCCGCTGATGAAACAGGCCAGCCTGGACGAGGCCGGCCTGTTCGATGCCATCGACAAGCAGCTGCGCCACAAGTTCGGCAGCAAGGGCGAACGCATTGTCCTGGACAACCTGCGCGTGGTGCGGCGCGGCTTCGACGAGATCCATGAGATCACCGACAAACGCCTGGACGCCGAAAACCAGGAACCGCAGCGCAAGCCGGCCGGACTGCCGGTGATGCTCAAGCGGCTGCCCGAGGGCAGCGGCGGCATTTCCGACATACACCGCTTCTGGGAACAGACCGGCAGCTTCTACATCGGCGGCCAGGGCAACGAGAACCTTGCCGACCCGTTTATCGGGCTCGGCGTGATGCCGGCCTGCAGTGGCGTGTTCCGCGACATGACCCAGATCCGCTTCAAGTACCCGCAGTACAACCCGGCAAACTGCACGGCCTGCGGCGACTGTTTCACCATCTGTCCGGACAGCGCCATCCCGGGACTGGTGAACAGCGTCGACGATGTCTTCTCCACGGCCATAGCGCGCATCGAGACCGGCGGACAGCCGACCCTGCACCTGCGCCGCGCGGTGCGCGACGTGGAGAAACGCCTGCGCACCCTGATCGAACCGGTCGGCGAGGTCGCCGAGGTGGGCAAGCTGCTGGACCAGGCCGTGGTATCCACGCTGGCGGAATCCACCCTGGAGGGAGACAGCCGGGCGCGCCTGGAAGAGGAATTCGGCTGGTTCCAGCAGGCCATCGGCGACTTCCGGTTCGCCGTCACCAAGCCGTACTACACCAACCGCGAAAAGAAGGCGAAAAACAGCGGCGGGCTGTTCTCCGTGACCATCAACCCGTACACCTGCAAGGGCTGCATGGAGTGTGTCGAGGTCTGCGACGACGACGCCCTGGTGGCCACGGCGCAGACACCGGAGAGCATCACCCGGCTGCGCCGCGACTGGGAGTTCTGGCTCGACCTGCCGACCACGCGCCCGGAATACATTCGCATCGACGACCTCGACGAACGCATCGGCGCACTGGAGACACTGCTGCTCGACAAGCATAACTTCAACTCACTGGTGAGCGGCGACGGCGCCTGCCTGGGCTGCGGCGAGAAGACCGTGCTGAGACTGTTCACCGCCACCGTCACCGCGCTGATGCAGACGCGCGTCAAACGCCAGGTCGAGAAGATCGACGACCTGATCGGGCGCCTGGAACATCACATCCGACTGCGGCTGGCCGAGGGTATGGACCTCAACGACACGGACGCCATCAGCGAGGTGCTGGCCTCCCACCGGCAGAGCGATCTAAGCCTGTCGGAACTGTCCGGCGCGCTCGACGCGGCACACGCCGCCGAGCCGGTGGATACCCACTGGTTCGGCTTTGCCACCGGTCTGCTGAAACAGCTGCGACAACTCAAGTGGCTCTACACCGAGGGCGAGACCGGTCAGGGCCGTGCCGCCATGGGCATCACCAACGCCACCGGCTGCACATCGGTGTGGGGTTCCACCTATCCCTACAACCCCTACCCGTTCCCGTGGGCAAACCACCTGTTCCAGGACTCGCCTTCACTGGCGCTGGGCGTCTTCCAGGGACACATGGCCAGAATGGCGGAAGGTTTCAGGACGGTGCGCCTCGCCGAGCTGGAACTGGCCGGCGAGTACAGCCCGCAGGAGCACGACGAGTTCTTCACCTACTTCGACTGGAAACAGTTCAGCGAGGAAGAGTGGCGGCTCTGCCCGCCGGTGGTCGCCATCGGCGGCGACGGCGCCATGTACGATATCGGCTTTCAGAACCTGTCGCGTGCGCTGATATCGGAAATGCCGGTGAAGGTAATGGTGCTGGACACGCAGGTGTATTCCAACACCGGAGGCCAGGCCTGCACCTCCGGGTTCACCGGCCAGGTCTCCGACATGGCGGGCTACGGCAAGGTCTGGAAGGGCAAATCGGAGATCCGCAAGGAACTGGGCCTGATCGGCATGGCGCACCGCAACGCCTACATCATGCAGGGCTCGTCTGCCAACGTCACGCACCTGCTGGAGGGTTTCATCGAGGGCCTCAACACCCGGCGACCCGCGATGTTCAACATCTACACCCCCTGCATGCCGGAGCACGGCATCGGCGACGAATCCGCCGAAACGCAGAGCCGGCTGGCGCTGGAGTCGCGCGCCTACCCGCTGTTCCGCTTTAACCCGGATGCCGGCACCACCTTCGAGGAATGCCTCGACATCGACGGCAACCCCGCCATCGATGACGACTGGCCCGGCTACACCCTGCGCTACCAGGACGAGAACGGCCGCGAGGCAGATCTCGATCTGCCCATGACCTTCGCCGATTTCGCCGTCACCGAGGGACGCTTCCTCAAGCACTTCCGCAAGGCGCCGCGCGACACCTGGAACGACAACATGGTGCCGCTGAACGAGTTCATGGAACTGGACGCGGACGAGCGCGAGGACCGCTATCCCTACATCTGGGGCGTGGACGCCAAAAACCGGCTGATGCGGGTCATGGTCTCCGAGGAAATGGTGCGCTCCTGCCAGGACCGGCTGAACTACTGGCGGTTGCTCAGGTCACTGACCGGCACTGGCAGAGCCGTCGACGAGGAAGCCATCGCGAACCATGCACGTGCCGAGATGGCGCAGACGCTCACGGCAAACCTGCTGGCGCTGGCCTCCAGCGGCGATGCCGCCGGCCTGCTGGACAGCAGCGGCGTCACGGCTGCCGG
>WOR8_10006648_pt1 | contig 11094 bp, 4 predicted proteins | sample DeeMarSeWOR38_10_FD_19890 | JGI IMG/M metagenome (IMG submission 19890)
TCCACGCTTGCCTGGTTCCCCGATGCCCAGAAAAAAACCAGTATCACCTTTCCTTTCAATGAAGAGAGGATCACATCCTCTCCATTTCGGTCCGGAATGGCAAGATCCAGCAATCCTGCTATCTCCTCATCTGCCATGCCGATGAGTTGTTCTACCTGAAAGGCATTTTCAATTTCCTGTTCCCTGAGTCTGATGTCAGCCTCCAGTGATCTGGTCAGAGAAATTTCCGGGTAGTTCACTTTGAGAGAATCGGCCACACTTTTGAAATACTGCAGATCGGATGAGGTGCCCAGAATGGGGGTTTGATTGTCATATTTCTGGTAGAGTGCATAAATGCTTGAAAGGGATGACATATTCTCCACAATGAATCTGATGGTATACCTTTTTTGCTTGATGATGGTTTGAGCGTAAGCATGTTCAATCAGGTCCATCTGCGGATCATCCGGATTCTCCAGCGAATCAACAAGCGAGAGGAGTGAATCCAGGTCACTCCTTGTATTTGTCAGGTGCTCCACCAGCTTTTTGATTTTGCTGGATTCTTCGGATCCCTCCACTTCATATCCCCTCCCGAAATCTTCCGAAGTGGTTCTCACTGTGGCCATTTCTCCGGGGAACAGTAGCAGGTTGATCAGATCACCCTTTTTATTTTTCAGTATAAATAATCCGGGCTCCTCCTGTTTGATTTTGAAACGGAATGATCCTGCTTTATCCGCAGCTGTGGAGTCGATTATAATGGTGCGGTTTACATCCAGCCTCTCCAGTGTCAGGGTTTGCCCGGATCCTCCGGTTATCTGACCCTCGATTTCGGTCCTGTTACGGTTACACGAGGTTCCCGCCAACAGGATGAGCGAGATCATCATCAGGGGAATGTATATTTTCATGGAATTCTATTCATGGATTAAAAATCGATTCAAGTTTTTCAATCAACCTCTCTCCCAGAAGATCCGTTTCAACGATCCTTCCGTTCGGGTCTACCAGGACATTGCTGGGAATCTTCTCTACCCGGTAGAGGTTGACCACCGGTGAATCCCAGCGAACCAGGTCGGATACATGATTCCAGGTCAGCTCATCTTCCCCGATGGCATCTATCCACTCCTGTTTACTTTCATCCAGGGATACCTGCAGAATCTGGAACGGGACATCCCGGAATGAGAAAAAAGCCTGCTTCAGAAACCTGTTTTCCTCTCTGCTCAGATGACTCCAGCCGGCCCAGAAACTGATCAGCACATAGTTACCCCGAAGATCTGACAGGGCAAGCTGGCTTCCGTCAGGCCGTGAAGATACAAAATCAGGTGCAAACTCTCCCTTTTGAATGCCCTGAAGATGTGTCTCTTTCTCCAGAGACACAGTTGCCTCCATCACCTGGGCGTGCAACAGGTCAACAGCTTCAAATCCACTGTACTTGTTGTAGAGGACGGAATCGACAAAGCGATACACCCTCAGGTCGTCTCCCGGATGGAATACAGGCAATCCCTGTCCGTAGAGATTGTAGAGAGCCACCAGAATGGCCAGCGATTCTGAATTCGATTCAATAAACCTGAGGGAATAATCGTGGAATGCATCGGTGACGGAATCAAATTTGCGATCCAGTTCCATTTTGACGGATACATAACCGGGATCCCCCATGGATCCCATATTCCTGCGGGATAGTTCTGCCAGCGCCTGCAGGGTATGCTGGTGCTTATCCGACAATTCCTTCAGAAGTTCCGATCCCGGGGAACCTTTCACTGAATAGCCTGATCCTTCGTTCACAGATCCGCTAAATACTACCTCCTCCCCGGGTTCAATGAGAAGGGTTACCTGCTGCAGCGGATCATACCGCAACAGATAGAAAGCTACATGTTCGGCAGTGAAATTGAGTTCAAAGGAACCCGATTCATCACACTCGGCGGTGTCAATGGGGATGAATTCCCTGGCACCCATCTCATCAAGATATACATGGCTTCCCGATCCATCTTCCAACTGTCCACGAATCTGAACCTGTGACTTTTGTGGGGAGGCTCCCGGCTGCGCTGTTTTTTCTGTTTTACATCCCGCAACAACCAGCAGTGACGCAACGATAATAGGGAAAGCAAACCTGAGTAGCATTGATGTAAAATTTTCGATGTAAAAATAATAAGAATGCGATATGTTGTATTTAGTTTCTAAATTTGCAGTGCAATACTGAACTTCTGCTACCCGACATTGTTACGGATGAATGATTTCTTGGTATTTCCGGTTAAAGAAATTTCATATTGGTTTAACAATAATATGGGAGTCCGCTGATTAATTTTGTAATCCGGTTTTTGTAATTTACTTTCTAATTCCTTTATCAATGAGTTACCTGAAGTTTGAAAAATCCGAACTGGTCAACCTGGAGTATTCACTTTCCAGGGAAGTAATCAGATCAAACCGTGCAGGTTCTTATGCTTCCACAACCATCATCGGATGCAACACCAGAAAATACCATGGCTTGCTTGTCTCCCCCCTTGAAGAGATGGATGGCGAACACCACGTGTTGCTCTCCAACCTCGATGCAACGGTCATACAGCATGAGAAAGAATTCAATCTCGGGATCCACAAGTACGAAGGAGATAATTATGTCCCCAAGGGACATAAATATGTGCGGGATTTTGACGCAACCAAAGGTTCTTACCTGATATACAGGGTGGGAGGTGTGGTTTTGTCCAGGGAAATGTTGCTCGTTTCGCGTGAGGAACAGGTCATGATCAGGTATACCCTCCTGGATGCCCATTCAAGAACCTGGTTAAGGCTCAAGCCGTTCCTGGCATTCAGGAATTATCATGCCCTGAGCAGGTCAAACCTTTATGCCAATACGAAATACACCAAGGTGGAGAACGGCATCAGATCAAAACTCTATGAAGGCTACCCTGCTCTTTATATGCAATGCTCCAAGGCGGTGGAGTTTGTGCCTGTTCCCGATTGGTATTTCAACATTGAGTACATGGAGGAACAAAAAAGGGGATACGACTACAAGGAAGATCTCTATGTTCCGGGATATTTTGAAATGCCTATCAAAAAGGGAGAATCAGTGATCTTTTCCGCTTCCACATCGAGGGTCAAGCCGGCAGGTTTAAAAAGGAAGTTTACCTCGGAACTCAATGCGCGTATTCCCAAGGACAGTTACAAGCATTGCCTTCTGAATGCAGCACAGCAGTTTGTGGTCCGGAAAAAGAACAGTACAGAGATCAAGGCGGGTTTTCCATGGTTCGGCACCTGGGGAAGGGATACGTTCATGGCACTGCCCGGACTGACCCTTACCACAGGTGATCTGGATACGGCTTTTGAGGTGATCGATTCCATGGTGGTGCGGATGAAAAATGGACTGTTCCCCAACACGGTCATCAAGGGGAAGCCCGCATTCAATTCGGTAGATGCCCCCCTGTGGTTTATCTGGGCCGTTCAGCAGCTTGAAGTGTATGCTCCTGACGTGGACCTCTGGAAAAAATACGGAAAGGTGATCAAATCTATTCTGGAGGCCTACAGGGATGGAACCACCGGAATTGTGAACCTGTTGGAGAGCGGATTGCTCTATGCTGCCGAGGAGGGGAAAGCATTGACCTGGATGGATGCAGTGGTGGATGGAATCCCCGTAACACCGCGGCCGGGATCTCCCGTGGAGGTCAATGCACTCTGGTACAATGCAGTCTGCCAGGCCCTGGAATGGTCCGAAAAGAGGGACAAGAAATTTTATGAAGCGTGGTCCCATCTGCCGGAACAGATGGCCGGTTCGTTCCTGGAAAACTATTGGGACGAAGAGAAAGGATACCTGGCAGATTATGTCAATGGATCTTTCAGGGATATGTCAGTCCGCCCCAGTCAGGTAATTGCGGTTTCTGTCAGACATTCCCCGCTTACGCCCGAGATGAAAAAGTCAATTCTGGATGTGGTTGAGAGTGAATTACTCACTCCGCGCGGACTCAGAAGCCTCTCCCCTAAAAACGAAAATTACAAAGGTGTTTATGAAGGGAACCAGGAGAAAAGAGACAGGGCATATCACCAGGGAACAGTTTGGCCCTGGCTGCTGGAACATTTCGCGAAAGGCTATCTGAGGGTCCATAAGAAATCGGGACAAACACTGATCAAAAGGATCTATGACGGATTTGAGGAGGATCTTTCCATCAGGGGGCTGGGGAGTATATCGGAAATCTATGACGGAAATCCACCTCATTCACCCCGGGGTTCAATCTCTCAAGCGACAGGTGTGGCGGCTCTGCTCAGGATCGGAGAAATGATAGAAGGATTTAATTAATGATCAATAACTAGAATCGATGAGGGTACTGATGTTCGGGTGGGAATTTCCACCACACATATCCGGAGGACTTGGCACCGCATGCTACGGGCTGACCAAAGGGATGGCTACGATCCCCGGCCTGGAGGTTATTTTCGTAGTTCCGAAGGCATATGGCGATGAGGATCAGAGCAGAATCAGGCTGCTTGGTGCCGGAGATGTCACCATTGATATCAAGAAAGTGAAGGACCAACAGTACCTGAAGGATCTCTCCTACATTGAGATCGAATCCAACCTGGTACCCTACACCTCACCCGAGGAATATGAAAAGTTGGTCAATCTTGCAGAGAACAAAGGGAAACGACTGGTGGAGACCACCATGGGCGGTAAACTGAATTTTACGGGAAAGTATGGTGCCAACCTGTTTGAAGAGATTGCCAATTATGCCGTGGTGGCTGGTGAAATCGCACTTAAATATGATTTTGAGATCATCCATGCCCATGACTGGCTGACCTATCCGGCCGGAATTGCGGCCAAAAGGGCCTCCGGCAAGCCCCTGGTTATTCATGTTCATGCAACCGATTTTGACAGGAGCGGCGGGCGTGTCAATCCCACGGTATTCGAGATCGAGAAAATGGGAATGCATCTGGCAGATAAAATCATTACCGTCAGCAACCTGACACGTAACACCGTGATTGAAAAATACGGCATTCATCCCGATAAAGTGGTGACCGTTTACAATGCGGTGGATCCCATTGCCGACCATGAGAAATTGAGACTGAAAAGGGGTATCCATGACAAAGTGGTCACTTTTCTGGGGAGGGTGACCCTGCAGAAAGGTCCCGAATATTTCATCCAGGCGGCCCACAAGGTACTTCAGAAAATGGATAATGTCAGGTTTGTGATGGCGGGAAGCGGTGAGCTGCTGGAGAAGATGATCCACTGGACCGCGGCACTGGGTATTTCCGACCGATTTCATTATACAGGGTTCCTGAAAGGTGATGACGTATTCAGAATGTTTTCCATCAGTGATGTGTACGTTATGCCATCCGTTTCAGAACCGTTTGGTATTTCTCCACTTGAGGCGATGCAATCCAATGTGCCTTCCATCATATCCTATCAGTCGGGTGTGGCAGAAATTCTCAAGTACGCTTTTAAAGTGGATTTCTGGGATGTGGATGCCATGGCGGATGCCATTTACGGACTGTTGAATTATCCCTCATTATCGGCCATGTTCAGGCAATATGGTGTACAGGAAGTGCATGATATGAAATGGGAAAATTCAGGTAAAAAGGTCTATTCCGTGTATAAAGAGTTTGTTTCATAATTCTATTTTGATTCCTATGAGAACGATTTGTTTGTATTTCCAGGTCCACCAGCCGTTCCGGTTCAGAAGGTATCGTTTTTTTGATATCGGTAATGACCATTATTATTACGACGATTACTCCAATGAATCGATACTCGATAAAGTGGCCAAAAAGTGTTACCTGCCGGCCAATAACCTGATGCTGGACCTGATCAATAAATACCCCGGAGATTTCAAGATTGCTTTCTCCATATCCGGGATTGCCATGGAACAATTTCAGCTTTATGCCCCGGAAGTACTTGAAAGCTTTCAGCAACTGGCAAAGACCGGACAGGTGGAATTTCTTTCAGAAACCTATGCCCATTCATTGAGTTCCCTGCACAGCGGAGAGGAGTTCAGGAGGCAGGTAGAGGCCCACCGTGAACAGATCAGGTCCCATTTTGGACAGGATCCGGTAGTATTCAGAAATACAGAATTGATCTATTCCGATGAAATCGGGGCCTCGGTAGCCGATATGGGTTTCAAAGCGATGATCACCGAGGGGGCCAAGCACGTGCTGGGATGGAAAAGTCCCAATTACCTCTATTGCAATTCCATCAATCCGAAATTGAAACTGCTCCTGAAAAATTTCAAATTGAGTGATGACATAGCGTTCCGCTTCTCAAACAAAGAGTGGCCGGAATACCCGCTCACTGCAGAAAAGTTTGTGGGATGGCTGAATCAGTTGCCCAGGAATGAGGAGGTGATCAACCTTTTTATGGATTATGAAACCTTTGGAGAACACCAGTGGAAGGAGACAGGCATTTTTGATTTCCTTGCTGCATTGCCGGAAATGGTTTTCAGGAATTCACCTTTTTCATTCAGCACCCCGTCGGAAGTGGCTGATCAGCTCCAGGTGATCGCCGCTGCCAATGTACCCCATCCCATCTCATGGGCAGATGAAGAGCGTGACCTGACCGCGTGGCTTGGTAATGAAATGCAGCAGGAAGCTTTCAATAAACTTTACTCCCTGAGCGATAAAGTGTATGCGACTGACGATAAAGAGTTGAAGCAGGACTTTACCTATTTGCAGGTAAGTGATCATTTCTATTACATGTCGACCAAGTTTTTTTCCGACGGAGAAGTGCATTCCTACTTCAATCCCTACAATTCTCCCTATGATGCTTTCATTAATTACATGAACGTGCTCAGCGATTTCGAGATTCGTGTGAATGCTGCCCTGCAAACCACTGTGGATAACGATGTGGCCCGGCTGAGTAAGATCATAAAGGAAAAGGATGAGCAGCTGAACAGGTTGGAAAAGCGGCTGGCTGCCCATAAAGAACCATCAGCCACCGGAGACAGAATCGGTGCGGATGCTGCCGGGAGCAAACGTACAACTCCCAGAAAGGCTCCCTCCGGCACCAAAACCTCCGCGGCGAAAAAAGGTACAACTGTGAAAAAAGGCGCAGTAGCGAAGAAGTCCACACCCACTGCAAAAAGCGCTGCTGCAAAACGTGGTACAGCTGCGGGAAAAGGCAAAGCTGCCCGGAAGTAAAAGTATTAAGCAGAATTAAAATCAATTCATGAACAGACCTGATTATTTATTCGAGGTTAGTTGGGAAGTATGTAATAAAATAGGAGGGATCCATACGGTGATCTCCACCAAGGCGCTTTCCGTTGTGAAAGAACTTGGCGACCGCTATATCACCATAGGACCGGATGTATGGAGAGAATCCCAGGATCATCCGGAATTTGAAGAAGACAACTCAATTTTTGCCGACTGGAAAGAAAATGCGGCCAGGGACGGAATACGTATCAGAATCGGCCGTTGGAAAATTGCCGGCCGTCCCATTGCTGTTGTTCTGGATTTCACCACATTTTTTAACCAGAAGAACGAGATTTTCAAGAGCTTGTGGGAAACATACAGGCTCGATTCCATCAGCGGCCAGTGGGATTACGTTGAACCTGCCCTGTTCGGATATGCAGCCGGGAAAGTGATCGAGAATTTTTCCAGGCACTACGATGTGGAGGACCAAAAAATCATAGCCCATTTTCACGAATGGCAAACCGGAGCAGGCCTTCTTTACCTGGAACAGGTACAACCCAGGGTTGGTACGGTATTCACTACCCATGCCACATCGGTAGGGCGTTCCATCGCAGGGAACAATCAGTCCCTCTACAGTCAGCTGGACCAGATGAACGGGGACCTGAAGGCCCGTGAGCTGAACATCGTATCGAAACATTCACTGGAGAAACTCGCCGCCACCCATTCAGATGCATTCACCACCGTCAGCGATCTTACCGCCCTTGAATGCCTGCAGTTTCACGAAAGGAAAGTAGATCAGGTTACACCCAACGGATTTGAGGACAGTTTCGTGCCACCCGGTGAAACCTTCGATCAGAAAAGAGGGTTGGCGAGGGAACGCCTACTGAAGGTGGCCTCATCGCTCACAGGAGAAAAGTTGCCAGAAAATACGAGGCTGCTGGCCACCAGTGGAAGGTATGAGTTCCGGAACAAGGGAATCGACCTTTTCATAGATTCACTGGGTGAACTGAACAGGAACAAGGCTTGTTCCGGGAATGTGGTGGCATTCATTCTTATTCCCGCGAACCATTACGGACCCAGAAAAGACCTGCTGGAGGCACTTGAGGGGAACCTTTCCTCGGAACTCAATGAGAAATACCTGACCCATAACCTCCATTATGCTGAACATGACCTGATCCTCAACAGGATCAAGCACAACGGATTGAACAACAGCAAGGAGGATCGCGTAAAAGTGGTCTTCGCACCCTCTTACCTGAATGGGAATGACGGGATTTTTAACCTGGCCTATTATGACCTTCTGATCGGATTCGATCTGACCCTCTTCCCTTCCTATTACGAACCTTGGGGCTATACCCCGATGGAGAGTCTCGCCTTCAGCATTCCGACAGTGACCACTTCACTGACCGGATTTGGACTGTGGGTACAGGGTGAGTATAAAAAGGAAGTGGACGGAATCACGGTAATTCCAAGAGACGATTTTAACGACAAGGAGGTTATGGTTGCCATCGGCCAGGCGATCATGAATCATTGTAAACTGGAGGGTGACGATCTGCTTGCAAAAACTCAGGGAGCCTACAATATCTCAAGGATTGCCCTGTGGGAAAACCTGATCACCTATTACTGGCAGGCCTATGATGGCGCCCTTGAAAGCGCATCGGGGAAGGAATCCACCTACCATGAGAAAGAACGCATCGAAAAGTTACCTGAAACAGAGCAGGTACTGATGGATATCCAGCCGCATTGGAGGAGGGTACTGGTGCAGCAATCCATCCCCGAGCAGCTCAAGCCGATGGAGGAGCTCTCACGCAACCTCTGGTGGTCCTGGACCCAGGAAGCCATAGATCTGTTCGCTTCCATCGATCCTGAACTTTGGGAAGAGGTAGCGGAAAATCCTGTGGAACTGCTTGAAAGGTTGTCTCTCGAAACACTGAAGAAACTGGAGAAGGACCGGTCCTTCCTGGACCGCCTGCAGAAAGTGCAGGAGATGTTCCATGCCTACACGAATGTGGAACACAGAAAAGAGATGCCTTCCATCTCCTATTTCAGCATGGAGTATGGACTTCACAACACCCTGAAAACATTCAGTGGCGGACTGGGACTGCTGGCAGGGGATTACCTGAAAGAGGCAAGCGATTACAACATCCGGATGGTGGGTGTTGGATTGCTCTACAGGTATGGATATTTCAGGCAGATGATATCGGCAGGTGGAGAACAGGTGGCGCTCAGCGATGCACAGGATTTCTCCAGGTTGCCGGTGATTCCTGTGAGAGATGAAAACGGGAACTGGAAAGATGTCCGCATCGTACTTCCCGGAAGAACCCTCTATGCCCGCATATGGAAAGTACAGGTGGGCAGGATCCCCCTTTACCTTCTGGATACTGATTACGAGGCGAATCAGGAAGGAGACAGGGGGATCACACACAACCTATACGGCGGGGATAATGAGAACCGGCTGAAGCAGGAGATTTTGCTTGGGATCGGCGGGATCAGGGCATTGCGGAGCATTGGGATCGACACCGATCTCTACCATTGTAACGAAGGTCACGCTGCATTTACGGGACTGGAAAGGCTGAGAGAATATATCCAGGATAAAAACATGACCTACCCCGAAGCCATGGAGGTGGTTCGCGGATCAAGTCTCTTTACCACCCATACTCCTGTTCCTGCAGGTCATGATTCATTTGAGGAGGACCTGTTGCGAACTTACATTGCTCATTATCCCAAACGGTTACAAATTACCTGGAACCAGTTTATGAACCTGGGCCGTTTCCATCCCAACCGCATGAATGAGAAATTTTCCATGAGCGTGCTTGCTGTTAAGCTCTCTCAGGAGGTGAATGGCGTTAGTAAGTTGCACGGGGAGGTTTCCCGCAGGATGTTTACCGATCTCTGGCCCGGTTATCTGACCGAAGAACTTCATGTGGGACATGTTACCAATGGTGTTCACCTTCCTACCTGGCTGGGTGCGGAGTGGAAAAAGCTCTATGAAAAGACCTTTGGGGAGGATTGCTATACAAGGCAGGAGGACCGGAAAATGTGGGAACTGATTAAGCAGGTTCCCGATCAGGAGATATGGGACCTGAAAAGCGCCGAAAGGAAGGAATTAATCAATTTCATCAAGGACAGGCTGGCCTCCGCCACCACCCGGATGATGGACAATCCGGCGCAAATGCTCGAGATCTCAGCTGCATTGAATAAGAACGCACTGACCATCGGTTTTGCGCGCAGGTTTGCCACTTACAAACGTGCCCATCTGCTCTTCAGGGATCTGGACAGGCTTGCACGCATCGTGAACAACCCGGACCGGCCGGTTCAGTTTGTGTTTGCCGGAAAGGCGCACCCGAGGGATATACCCGGACAGGACCTGATCAAAATGATCGTGGAGATTTCCAAACGACCTGAGTTTATAGGGAAGATTGTTTTCCTTCAGAATTATGACATTCAGCTGGCCAGGAGGTTGGTGCGGGGTGTGGATATCTGGCTCAATACACCCACCCGTCCACTTGAAGCATCGGGGACCAGCGGTGAGAAAGCGGTGATGAACGGCACCATGCATTTCAGTGTACTGGACGGATGGTGGGCAGAAGGCTACCGGGAAGATGCCGGCTGGGCCCTTCCCATCGAAAGGTCCTTTGATAACCAGGAACTTCAGGATGAACTGGATGCTGAACGCATCTACACCCTGCTGGAACACGACATCACAGAGAAGTTCTACAACCGGAACAACCACGGGATCCCTGAAGCATGGGTGGAGATGATCCGGAACAACATAGCCAGGGTGGCACCGGAATTCACCATGAACAGAATGCTTCGTGATTACCTGGATCGTTTTTACATGAAGCTTTACCATCGCACGAAGGAACTCAGGGATCGGGATTACCATCTACCCATGGAACTTGCACGGTGGAAACACAGGATACTGACTCACTGGAAGAATATCAAGGTCATTGAGTATGATTTTCCGGATGTTACCCGGGAGGAATTCAAAGTGGGACAGACCTATACCGGCAAGGTGGTGCTTGACCTGGA